>ERZ772897.2384-NODE-2384-length-16554-cov-5.567974_pt1 | contig 16554 bp, 13 predicted proteins | sample MGYA00512125_ERZ772897 | MGnify/ENA primary metagenome ERZ772897 (study PRJEB29015, sample SAMEA2737660) | human gut metagenome | biome: human gut; feature: human-associated habitat; material: faeces | place: China | collected 2012 ... | reverse complement strand
CGCCCGCACCCGCCGCGAGCGCGGTGAGCGCCGCGATCGGCGCGAGAAACTGCCGCGAGAAGAGCGCTGCCTGCGTCCCCCACGCGGCGAGCAGCAGCGTGACCACGAGCCAGGGGAATGCTGCCGCGAGCTGCGTGAGCGCCGCCGCATCGCCCTCCCCGGCGCGCAGGAAGAGCCCCGCCGACCGGTCGAGCCCCTCCGGCACGTAGCATGGCGCGGACGGCACGATCCAGAACCCCTCGGCAAAGGAGAGCACCGCCACCACGAGGAACGCCGCGAGCACCGCGCGCAGCGCGGACACGCGCGCGGCGCGCAGGACGAGCAGCGTGAGGAGCCCGAGCAGGCTGAAATACGCGAGCGGATCAGCGAAATCGCCGAGCATTACGAGGTGGACGGGCGAAGGGAGCAAGAGCCGCCCCCGCTCCGCGCCCCAGAGCAAGAGCAAGAGACCGAGCGCGAGCGGCAGCGCCTCGCGCAGGCAGGTGGGGAACGCGTCCGCGATCCGCCCCGCCCCGCCGAGCCGCGCGAGCAGGAAGAGCACCGCGCCCGCCGCGAGGAGTCCCGCGTAGAGCTGCGGCAGCGTCACGCCTCCCGAGAGCACGACGAGCGCGAGGAGCCAGCACGAGACGCCGAGGTCTGGCGCACACGCGAGCGCGAGCCCGCGCCGCGCGAAGAGCACCGTGCCGATGAGGCAGAGCGCGAGCGTGAGCACGTAGACCGCGGGGAAATACGCACCGGCCTCCGCCGCGAGCGCCGCGGCGAGCGCCGCCTCCATGCCGACGAGGAACGCGACGAGCGCGCCGGCCGCCATCGCCTGCGTCCCGCGGCACTGCCGCCAGCTCTCCCACATCCTCACGTGCTCGACTCCCCTCTTGGTTTCAAGATACCATTTTTATTCTACTACGTAAATCCCCAAGAGCGCAACCCATCCCGCCAGATGCTCTTCCGCTCGTCGTCTATCGATGAAACGTTTTTCAAAAAGGAACAATATTTGTCCGCAGCACCGTTGGGCATCCACTGGATTACTCGTGGTCTTTTTCTATTCCCTGAAGGCAGGCGGGCTTCACTTTGCATAGTAAAGAATTTCTTCTACACGATGAAAATGATATAATGGAGCAAACACTCGAAAGGAACGATGTGCATTGTTCTTCCCGCAAAAGAAATCCATGGGCATGGTCAAGGTGGTCGCGGCGCTCGCCATCGCCATGCTCTTCCTCATCATCCACCTCGCGAACCCCGCGTTCCTGCCGCACCTCTGCGGGCTGCTCGCGCGCGGTGACATCGAGGAGACGGCGCTCTACATCAAGTCGTTCGGCTCCTGGGCGGTGGTCTTCAGCTTCCTGCTCACGCTCTTCGTCAACGCACTCGGCTTCCCGCCCGCCATCATCTTCTCGACGGCGAACACGCTGATCTTCGGCATCTTCTGGGGCATCTTCCTCTCCGTCGCCGCCGAGACCGTCGGCGTCACCGTGAGCTTCCTCCTGCTGCGATTCTTCTTCCGCGACGCGGCGGAAAAGATCATCGCGAAGCACAAGACGCTCGCAAACATCGACAAGTACAGTGGCAAGCGCGGCTTTGTCGTCATGCTCATCGCGCGCATGGTGCCCTACTTCCCGAGCATCCTGCTCAACGCACTCGGCGCCCTCTCCGCCATGAGCCTGCGCGACTACGTCATCTCCTCCTTCGTCGGCAAATTCCCCTCGACGGGCATCGAAGCCATCATCGGCCACGACACGATCACGCACCAGGAAGACCCGACGCGCCTCATCGTCGTCATCATCCTCGCCGTCCTCCTCATCGTCGGCGCCTGGTGGTACGAGCGGCGCGCGGCGAAAAGAGCGGCGTAGCGACACGCGAAAAACCGCCTGCCAGGGGGGCAGGCGGCAGGGATGCCAGCGCGACGAAGTTCGGCGCAACGTCGATCCAGGGCAGATGCCAATGGACATACGCACCACGTGCAAGCGCGGCGAGCCGGTCGAAGACCGCCTCCTCCGGCCAGATGACATGGCACGTCCGCCCCTTCTCGACCATCTCATAGCACGCCGCACACAGGGCCTGCCGCATCGACTCGTCGCAGGGAACGAAACAAGGCACGAGCAGCTCGAGGTGTGGGTACGTCTGCGCCGCCTCCTGAGCGATATGATATTCTTTCGATGAAAAGCAAGGAATTCCTGCCACGAAAAAACCTCATGGCAGGATTCCCCACCATGAGGTGCCTTATGAAACGATACAACCGCCGCCATTTTCTCCGTCTTTCGCTGCGCGCGCTGCTCGGGCTTGGGCTCGGGGCGGTGCTGCCTGCGCCGCTCGTGCGAGCGGCGCAGACGGATTGGGCATTGCGCCTGCCGGTCGGCGGGCAGGCAGAGGCGCTGCCGCCGGAGCGTCCGCTGCGCCTGCTCGTCTTCACGGACTCGCAGTGCGGTGGCGCGTATGATGTGTGGGCGGAGACGTTCCGCGCGGCGCGGTCGCGGTTTGCTGCGCCGGACGCTTTCACCGTCCTCGGCGATCTCGTCGACAACGGTGCCGCCGACTGGCAGTGGCAGGCGTGGTACGACGCCATGGACGGGCACGCCGCCGACGCGCTCTTCCTCCCCGTCATGGGCAACCACGAGTGCTACGGGGAGCAGTGGCAGAATGTGCTCCCCGCGGGATATCTCGCCCGCTTCCCGCTCCCGGGAAACGGGCGCCCGGAATTCCAGGGCTACTACTACGCCTATGACTGCGGCCCCGTCCATTTCATCGTGCTCAACACGCAATGGGGCGAGCTCGAGACGCTCCGCCCCGGGCTCATCGCCGCCCAGCGCGCGTTCCTGCACGCGGATGCCGCCAGGCGCGATCGGCGCCGTCCCTGGCAGGTCGTCCTCATGCACAAGGATGTCCTCGCCTACGACGAGGTGCAGCCCGACGGCACGTCCGGCGGCTTCAGCGAGGCGGGCCGCGTCTTCATGAAGGACTTCGATGCGCTCGGCATCGACCTCGTGCTCACGGGGCACATGCACGCCTACCGGGACCGCGGCCATCTCAAAGGCTTCCGCCCGAGCGAGGCGGGGCCCGTCTACGTCATGTGCGGGCGCGCGGGCAATGAATACTACGCCGTGCCGGCGAGCCCGCTCGACCGCGTTTCCGCGCCGGACGACCACGTGACGAGCTATGTGACGCTGCGCGCCGACACCGCCGCCCTCACGCTCGAGGCGTGGACGACGGGCGGCACACGCCTCGATCATCTCACGCTCACGAAAGGCGAGTGACCGGACCCGTTGCGCTTTCCCGCCGCCTCATGCCTGCGCCTGCGGCTTTGCGCCGCTCGCGAGGAGCGCGCGCATGGCGTTGAGGACCGCGAGCACCATGACGCCGACGTCGGCGAAGATCGCCGCCCACATGTTCGCGAGACCGACAGCACAGAGGAAGAGCACGAGGATCTTGATGCCGATGGAGAAGACGATGTTCTCGCGCACGATGCGCATGGTCTTGCGCGCGATGCGCCGCGCGACGGAGATCTTGAGTGGGTCGTCGTCCATGAGCACGATGTCCGCCGCCTCGATCGCGGCGTCCGAGCCCATGGCGCCCATGGCGATGCCGACGTCCGCGCGCGCGAGCACGGGCGCGTCGTTGATGCCGTCGCCGACGAAGGCGACGCCGCCGCGCTGTTCCTTGAGGAGGGCCTCGAGCCTTTCAACCTTGTCCGCGGGCAGGAGCTCGCATTCGTAGGCGTCAATGCCGAGCTCCTGTGCGATCTCCTGCGCCGTCGCGCGGTTGTCGCCCGTGAGCATCTGCGTGTGGTGGATGCCCTGCGCGTGGAGCGCCTCGATGGCCGCGGCGGCGTGCGGCTTCACGACGTCCGAGACGACGATGTGCCCCATGTAGACGCCATCCATCGCCACGTGGACGATCGTGCCCGTCTTCTCGCAGGGATGCCAGACGGCGCCGAGACCGTCCATGAGCTTCGCGTTGCCGACGCAGACCGTGTGGCCGTTGACGCGCGCACGCACGCCCTGCCCGGCGATCTCCTCCACGTCCTCCACGGTGCAGCCGTCCGCCTCGCCAGGATAGGCGCTGCGCAGGGAGGCCGCGATGGGATGCGTAGAGAAGCGCTCGACGTGCGCGGCGAGGTGCAGCAGCTCCTTTTCCGGGATCGTCTCGGGGTGGACCGCCGTGACCTCGAAGACGCCTTTCGTGAGCGTGCCCGTCTTGTCGAAGACGACCGTATCGATATCAGCGAGCGCCTCGAGGAAGTTCGATCCCTTCACGAGCACGCCCGCGCGGCTCGCGCCGCCGATGCCAGCGAAAAACGAGAGCGGGATGCTGATGACAAGCGCGCAGGGGCAGCTCACGACGAGGAACGTGAGCGCACGATAGAGCCACGTGCCCCACGCGGGCGCCGCGCCGAGTGCGAGGAGGCTCACGAGCGGCGGCAGGACGGCGAGCAGCGCGGCAGCGCCGACGACGGCGGGCGTGTAGACGCGCGCGAACCGCGTGATGAACTGCTCCGCGCGCGACTTGCGCGAGCTCGCGTCCTCGACGAGCTCGAGGATCTTCGACGCCGTCGACTCGTCGAATTCCTTCGTCGTTCGGACGTGCAGTACGCCGCTGAGGTTGACGCAGCCGCTCAAGACCTCGTCGCCCGGTGCCACGTCGCGCGGCAGGCTCTCGCCCGTGAGCGCCACGGTATTCAGCGTCGACGTACCATCGGTGACGACGCCGTCGATGGGGACCTTCTCACCCGGCGCGACGGTGAGGATCGTGCCGACCGCTACCTCGTCCGGATCGACGCGGCGGAGCTGTCCGTCCTCTCCCTCGACATTCGCGTAGTCGGGGCGGATGTCCATGAGCTCCGTGATATCGCGGCGGCTCTTGCCGATTGCGTACGACTGGAACCACTCGCCCACCTGGTAAAAGAGCATGACCGCGATGGCCTCCGTGTAGTCGCCGTCCTCATAGATCGCGAGCGCGAGCGCGCCGAGCGTCGCGACCGCCATGAGCAGGCACTCGTCGAGCGGCTGCCGCCGCACGATGCCATGCCCCGCCTTGTAGAGGATGTCGTAGCCGACGATGAGGTACGGCACGAGATACGCGGCGAGGCGCGGCAGCGGTGCGAGCTCGAGCTGCCCGATGATCACGATGAGCACCGCCGAGATGACGATGCGGATGAGGTTCCGTTTCTGTTTCTTGTTCATCTTCTCCACTCCCTATCCCTTAACATATGAATGAGTGTTCATTCGTTGCTTCTAGTATACCAAAAAATGCCCGGACGTCAAGGACCATTTGCGGATCCTTGTCCGTCCGGGCATCTTCGTCCGGGAGGGGGCATTGGGGTATTCCCCGCGGGCGTTGGCCTGCGGTCATGTGCCCTGCGCGCGCCGCGCGCGACAGCAGGCTCAGAAGAGGCCCGTGATCTTGCCGCTTTCGTCGATGTCCATGTTCTCCGCCGCCGGGTGCTTCGGCAGGCCGGGCATCGTGAGGATGTTCCCCGTGAGCGCGACGATGAAGCCCGCGCCCGCGCTCACGCGCAGCTCGCGCACCGTGATGCGGAATCCCTCCGGCCGCCCGAGCTTCGCGGCGTCGTCAGAGAGGGAATACTGCGTCTTCGCCATGCAGACAGGCATCTTGTCGAGGCCGAGCGCCTCGATCTCGGCGAGCTGCTTCTTCGCCGCGGGCGTGAAGTCGACGCCGTCGCCGCCGTAGATCGTGCGCGTGATGGCAGCGATCTTCTCGGGGATGGACTGTGCCGTGTCGTAGATGAAATGAAAATCGCTCGGCTTCTCCGCCGCTGCCGCGACTTTTTCCGCGAGCGCGAGGCCGCCCTCGCCGCCTTTCGCCCAGACCTCGGAGAGCGCGACCTCCGCGCCGAGCGCGCGGCACTGTTCCTCGACGAACGCGAGCTCCTCCGGCGTGTCCGTCGGAAACGCGTTGATGGCGACGACGACGGGCAGGCCAAAGGCGTGGATGCTCTCGATGTGCTTCGTGAGGTTGGCGAGGCCACGCTCGAGCGCCGCCATATCGACCTTCGCGAGATCCGTCTTCGGCAGGCCGCCGTGCATCTTGAGCGCACGCACCGTTGCGACGATGACGACGGCATCCGGCTTGAGCCCCGCGAAGCGACACTTGATGTCGAGGAATTTCTCCGCGCCGAGATCCGCGCCGAAACCGGCCTCTGTCACGACGTAGTCCGCGAGCTTGAGCGCATACTTCGTCGCCATGACGCTGTTGCAGCCGTGCGCGATGTTCGCGAACGGGCCGCCGTGGATGAATGCGGGCGTGCCCTCGAGCGTCTGCACGAGATTCGGCTTGATCGCGTCCTTGAAGAGCAGCGTGAGCGCGCCCGTGACGCCGAGCTCCCTGGCGCGGATGGCGCGGCCGTCGCGGCTGTAGGCGACGATGATCTCGCCGAGGCGCTTCTTCATATCCGTAAGGCTCGTCGCGAGGCAGAGGATCGCCATCATCTCTGAGGCGACCGTGATGTCGAAGCCCGTCTCGCGCGGCGTGCCGTGCGCCTTGCCGCCGAGGCCGATGACGATGTGCCGCAGCGCGCGGTCGTTGAGGTCGAGCACACGCTTCCAGACGATGCGGCGCACGTCGATGTCGAGTGCGTTGCCCTGCTGGATGTGGTTGTCGATGACGGCGGCGAGCAGGTTGTGCGCCGTCGTGATCGCGTGGAAGTCGCCCGTGAAGTGGAGGTTGATGTCCTCCATCGGCACGACCTGCGCGTAGCCGCCGCCCGCAGCGCCGCCCTTGAGCCCGAAGCAGGGGCCGAGCGACGGCTCGCGCAGCGCGACCGCCGTCTTCTTCCCCTGCCGCGCGAAGGCGTCCGCGAGGCCGACGCTCGTCGTCGTCTTACCCTCGCCCGCCGGCGTCGGGTTGATGGCGGTGACGAGGATGAGCTTGCCGTTCGGGCGGTCCTTCACGCGCTGCCACGTTTCCGGCGTGACCTTCGCCTTGTACTTGCCGTAGAGCTCGAGCTCGTCCTCCTGGATACCCAGCTTTGCGGCGATCTCGCCGATCGGGCGCATCGTGGCTTCCTGTGCGATTTCTACATCGGATTTCATTGCGACCATCCTTTCCCCCGCGGCGCGCGGCCGCGTCTCCCTCAACCGCCTGCCGGCGCTGCCCGCAGGCTCAATCCTTCTGTGCGGCGAGCTGCTGCTCCGCCGCCGCTACGACGTTCTCCATGAGCATGGCGACGGTGAGCAGGCCGACGCCGCCCGGCACGGGCGTGATGGCGCCCGCGACCTCCGCCGCGCCAGCGAAATCGACGTCGCCGACGAGCTTCCCGCGCGGGTGCTCCGCATCGGGGAGCAGGCGGTTGATGCCGACGTCGATGACCGTCGCGCCGGGCTTCACCATGTCCGCCTTGACGAAGCCCGGCCGCCCGACCGCTGCGACGAGGATGTCCGCCTCGCGCGTCACGGCGGCGAGGTCTTTCGTATGGCTGTGGCAGACCGTCACCGTCGCGTTCTCGCGCAGGAGCAGGCTCGCCATCGGCTTGCCGACGATGTTGCTGCGTCCGAGCACGACGGCGCGCGCGCCGTCGATGGGAATGCCCGCGAGCTCGAGCATCTTGAGGCAACCCGCTGGCGTGCAGGGCACGAGCCCCTGCTCGCCCATCACGAGGCGGCCGACGTTGACGGGATGGAAGCCATCGACGTCCTTCTCCGGCAGGATGCGGCCCGTGATCTCCTTCTCGCGCTTGGCGAGCGCGCCCGGCAGCGGCAGCTGCACGAGGATGCCGTGGATGCGCTTGTCGTAGTTGAGCTCGTCAATGCGCGCGAGGAGCTCCTGCTCCGTCGTCGTCTCCGGCAGGCGGATGACCTCCGAGTAGAGCGCGAGCTCTTCGCAGGCGCGGTCCTTATTGCGCACGTAGACCTTGGAGGCGGGGTCGTCGCCGACGATGATGACGGCGAGCCCCGGCGTCACGCCGTACTTCGCCTCGAGCGCGCGCGCCCGCTTCGCCGCGTCCTCCTTGAAGCGCGCGGCATATTCCTTCCCCGAGAGAATCTTCGCTGACATAGCCTCACCCTATCCTTTCGTCCGGCTCAGATGCAGTAGCTGGCCAGAGTGCAGAAAAATATGAAGATGGACACGAGTCCGTTGCGCATGAAATAGCGCTGATTGAGCCTTGAAAAATCATTCCAGCGCAGGATGCGGTGCTGGTAGACGAGCACGACGCACGCCGCGAGCACACCCACGTAGTATGGCCAGGCGAGATGCATGAGCACGCCGAGGTCGAAGAAGCAGACGACCGCGAGCAGATGGTAGATGCGCGCGATGCCGAACGCGTTCTTCGCGCCGTTCTCCGTCGCGAGCGAATGGAGCCCGTGCGCGAGATCGAACTTCCGGTCCTGCGCACCGTACATCGCGTCAAAGCCCGCCATCCAGAGCATGACGCCCACGCAGAGCACGGCGAGCGGCACGGAAAGGACCGGTCCGCCGACCGCGACCCAGCCGCCCGCGGGCGCCATCGCGATGGCGACGCCAAGCATGAGATGGCAGTAGCCCGTGAAGCGCTTCGTGAACGGATAGATGATGCACGGCAGCGCGGCGAGCGGCAGCAGGTAGATGCAAATGGGGGCGAGCTGCAGCACCGCGTAGATGAGCACGGCGAAGCAGATCGCGATGAAGACGCCCGCCTCCCGCTTCGAGATGGCACCGCGCACCATGGCGCGCGACGCCATGCGCGGCTGCTGGCTGTCGTACTTGAGGTCCGCCCAGTTGTCGATGGCGAGCGACGCCGCGCGCGCCGTCGTGATGGCGACGACGATCCAGAAGAGGTCGATGAGGCGCGGGTGCCCGTCCGTCGCGAGCAGCGCGCCGATGAGCGCAAACGGCAGGTCGAACACCGTGTGATGCAGCGCGATGTTGTTGAGATGCGCACGGATGCTGATCATTTTGCGCCCCCCTCTCCATCGAGGCCGAGGCGCGGCCAGAGCGCATCGACGCGCGCGCGCACCTCGTCCGTCATCGTGATCTCATCCGGCCAAGGGCGCGTGTGACCCTCCTCCGGCCACGTCTTCGTCGCGTCAATGCCGAGCTTCGCGCCCCACTTCGCCATCGGCGAGGAATGGTCGAGCACATCGAGCGGCCCCTCGACGATCTCGAGGTCGTGCTTCGCGTCGATGTTGTTGAACACGCGCCACCAGACCTCTTTCATATCCTGCACGTTCACGTGCTTGTCGACGACGATGATCATCTTGACATTCATCATCTGCCCCATGCCCCAGAGCGCGTGCATGACCTTGCGCGCCTGCATCGGATAGCGCTTGTCGATGGCGACGACACAGCAGTCGTGGAACACGCCTTCCAGCGGCATGTTGATGTCGACGATCTCCGGCAGCATCTGCTGCAGGAGCGGCAGGAAGATGCGCTCCGTCGCCTTCGCGAGATAGCAGTCCTCCATCGGCGGCTTGCCGACGACCGTCGCGGCGTAGATGGGGTCCTTGCGGTGCGTGATGCACGTCACGTGGAACACGGGATAGTCGTCCGCGAGGGAGTAGTACCCCGTGTGGTCGCCGAACGGCCCCTCACGACGCATCTCATCCGTGCGCACATAGCCCTCGAGCACGATCTCCGCGCCCGCCGGCACCTCGAGGTCCACGGTCTTGCACTTGACCATTTCGACGGACTTATGACGCAGGAAGCCCGCGAAGACCATCTCGTCGATGTCGCGCGGCAGCGGCGCCGTCGCGGCGTACGTGAGCACAGGGTCGGCACCGATGGCGACGGCCGCCTCGATCCTCTCGCCGCCCTGCGCCTTCATATCGCGGAAATTGTCTGCACCGTTCTTGTGGATGTGCCAGTGCATGCCCGTCGTCTGCTTGTCGTATTTCTGCAGGCGGTACATGCCGACGTTGCGCTTGCCCGTCGTCGGGTTCTTCGTGAAGACAAGCGGCAGCGTGATGAACGGGCCGCCGTCCTGCGGCCAGCACGTGAGGATGGGGATCTTGTCGAGATCGACCGTCTCCTCTACGACCTCCTGGCACGGCGCCTTCTTCACGTACCTCGGGAAATTGATCGCCTTCTTCGCGAGCGGCAGCAGCGACACGACATCCATCTTGTGCGCGAGAGAGATGTACGGCAGGCGCAAGATCTCGCGGATCTCATCCCCCACATCGTCGAGCTTCTCGACGCCGAGCGCGAGCGCCATGCGCTCGTAGCTGCCGAACGCATTCATGAGCACGGGCATGTCGTAGCCCTTCACGTTCTCGAAGAGCAGCGCCTGGTTCCCCTCGCCCGTGCGCTTCGACACGCGGTCCGTGATCTCCGTGATCTCGAGATGGCAGTCCACAGGCTCCGTGATGCGGCGGAGCCAGCCGCGCTCCTCGAGCGCCGCGATGAATTCGCGTAAGTCCTTATATGCCAAAAACGTTTCCTCCTAATACTCAAACTCTTATTTCCGCATGATGTAGCGGACAATGAGATAGCCGACCTCGTAGAGCACGATCATCGGCAGCGCGATCATCGTCTGCGTGAAGACATCGGGCGTCGGCGTGATGACCGCCGCGATGACGAACGCGAGGAAGATGACGATGCGCTGATACTTGCGCAGGAACGACGAGCCGATGAGCCCGATCTTCGCGAGGATGATGATGACGAGCGGCAGCTCGAACACGAAGCCGAACGGCAGCACGAACCAGATGACGAAATTGAAATACTTGTCGACGGAAAAGAGCGCCTCGAGCTCCGCGTTGCCGAACCCCATGAAGAACTGCACCGCTGCGGGCAGCACGAGGAAGAACGAGAACGCGAGCCCGCCGAAGAAGAGCAGCACGGACGCCGGCACGATGAGGCCGAGCACCATGCGCTCCGTGCGCGTGAGCGCCGGCAGGAAAAAGCGCCAGACCTGGTAGAAGATCACGGGCAGCGCGATGAGGAAGCCCGCCGCGACCGCCACCTTCAGATAGGTGAAGAACGCCTCCGACGGCTGCATGTAGTAGAGCTTGCCCGCCGGCAGCGTGAGGTAGTGCATGATGTCCTCGAGGAAATAATACCCCACGCAGCTGCCGAGCGCGACGGCGATGAGGCACTTGATGAGGCGCGCGCGCAGCTCCGTGAGATGCGCGATGAGCGACATGCTGCCATCGTCTTCCGGCTCAGCAGGCGCGGCGGGGAGCGCCGTCCCCGCTGGCGGCAGCGCCTCCGCCTGCCCCCTGCGTTCCGTATCCCCGCCGCTCATTTTTTCTCCGTCTTCTCGTCCGATTTCTCGGCGACATCGATGGTCTTCTTCTCCTCCGTGCTCGCCGACTTGAACTCGCGGATGCTCTTGCCGAGCGCCTTGCCGACATCAGGCAATTTGCCCGGGCCGAACAGAACGAGCGCGATGACGAGAATGACGAGCAGCTCGGGGACCCCTAAATGTGGAAACATGATCTTATCCTCCTGTCAGTACGACGCGCCGCCGCGCCAAAGCATGCGCAACCCGTCCGCGGCGGCGGGAAAACTACCCCTCTATTATACAGGGCGGCAGGGGAAATCTCAACAAAACCACCGCGCGAAAACGCCGACCGTCCAGGCTCAGATTGCCCAGACGGTCGGCGTTCATCACGTCCGCGCGGCATGTGGTCGATTCCACTTCCGTCAGCCCCGCGGCCGGTTCTCTTCTGTTTTACTATGTAAATCCCCAAGAGCGCAAGCCGCAGGCGCAGCGCGATTGGCCGGATTTACTGTAAGGGCGGGCGCACAATGTCCACAAAGTGGACGTTTGTGCGTTGAGTTTGCTATGTAAATCCCCAAGAACGCAAGCCGTAGGCGCAGCGCGATTGGTTGGATTTACTGTAAGGACGTTTGTGTATAAATTTCTCTTCTATTATATCGGTTCTCCGCCGCTGCGTCAAGCGGGCGGCGGCCCTGCTCAGAGCTCGATGTTCGTGATGATGCGGCCGAGGCGCAGGCCGGAGACGAAGTTCCAGAACCACTTGAGGCAGACCGTGATATTCGTATGGGCGCCCGAGAGGCGGAGGAGATGGACGAACATCCAGACGTTCCAGGCGAGGAGCCCCTTCAGCTTGAGGCTGCCGTTCTCGATGACGGCGCGGCCGCGGCCGATCGTCGCCATCGTGCCCATGTCCTTGTACTGGAACGCCTCGAGCTGCGTCTCTCCGCGCATGAGGCGCAGGATGTTGTGCGCGCAGACAACGGCGCCCTGCGTCGCGACAGGTGCGATCGTCGCGAGCGGACGCTGCGTCCCATGCTGGAAATGCGCGCAGTCGCCGATGGCGAACACGCGGTCGCTGCCCGCAACGCGCAGGTACTCATCCGTCACGATGCGGCCGCCGCGGTCGACCTCGCCGCCGCAGTTCGCGATGAACGGCACCGCCTTGACGCCTGCCGCCCAAATGACCGTCTTCGTCGGGATGGAGGAGCCGTCCTTGAGGTGCAGCGTATTTCCGTCATTGTCGACAACCTGCGTGTTGAGCAGCACCTCGACGCCCTTCCCCTTCAGCACGCGGATGACCTCATCCTGCATGTCCTGCGAAAGCATGGGCAGCACGTGACCCGTCGCCTCGATGAGCTTCACGCTGACCTCGCTGAAATCGAGGCGGTGGAACTCCTTGCGCTGGATATCGATGAGCTCGGCGAGCGCCCCCGCCTCCTCGATGCCCGTCGGGCCGCCGCCGACGACGACGAAGGTGAGCATGCGGCGGCGCTCCTCCGCGCTGTCCTCACGCTTGTTCGCGCGCTCGAACATGTGGAGCACATGGTTGCGGATATGCAGCGCCTCCTGCAGCGTCTTCATGCCGTAGGAATTGCGCTCGACCGTCTCCATACCGAAGAAATTCGTCGTCGATCCCGCGGCGAGCACGAGATAGTCATACGGGATCTCGCCATGGTTCGTGAGGAGCACGCGGCGCGCCTGATCGACGCCATGCGCCTTCGCCATGAAGAACTCAACGTTCCTGTTCTTGCGGAAATAGGCGCGAACGGGATAGGCGATCTCATCCTCGGACAGGACTGCCGTCGAGACCTGATAGAGGAGCGGCTGGAACAGGTGGAAATTATGCCGGTCCACCAGCGTGATCTCCACATCCTCCTTGGCGAGCGTCTGCGCGAGCTTGATCCCGCCAAATCCGGCACCGACAATCACGACATGCGGTTTCTTCTCTGACATGAATAAACATCTCCCTGGCTTTCGTGAATTTTGTAACTTTCCCTTGTAAAAAGAAACGCTGACCCCTTCAGCGCACCCTGCGCCGCAATGGCGTCCCCAGGCACCGACGTGCCCCGCCGCCGCGGCTCATCTCATATATCTATCAACGAATCCTATCTTAGCACATTTGGCTCGTTTTGCAAGTAAAATCTTACACTTTTACAGCAGATAATTGTTGTATCCGATAGATTGTGTAAACACATCGGCAACAGATGGCAATAAGTGAAAAGAAGAACAAACATCTAGTACCGCTTGCGCTTCACGGACGACGCGATGCCGAGCTGCTCGCGGTATTTGACGACGGTGCGGCGGGAGACGGGGCAGCCCTGCTCGGCGAGGAGTTTCGCGAGTTTCGCGTCGGAGAGCGGCTTTGCGGGATCTTCTCCCTCGATGAGCGCGACGAGCGCGCGCTTGACCGTCGCGGCGCCGTACGCTGCCTCCCCTCCCGCTGCGAGATTCGCGGTGAAGAAAGATTTCATCGGCACGATGCCGCGCGGCAGTTCCACGTATTTGCCCGCCGCCGCGCGGCTGACCGTCGACTCATGGACGCCGATGGCGTCCGCGACTTCCTGCATCGTCATGGGCACGAGCGCTGCGGGGCCCTGCTCGATGCAGGCGCGCTGACGGCGCACGATCTCCTCGACGACGCGCCGGATGGTCGTGCGGCGGCTCTCGATGCTCTTGAGGAGCCAGAGCGCCGCGCGGAAGCGACCGCTGATGTAGGCCTGCGTCTCGGGATCGAGCCCGGTGGCGTGGCGGTAGAGCTTCGAGATGCGCAGCTGCGGCACGTCCCCGTCGTTGACCTCCACGCGGTAGCCGTCGCCCTGGCGGCGCACGATGACGTCCGGCGTGATGTAGCCGGGCGCCTCCGCGCCGTAGGCGGCGCCGGGCTTCGGGTTCAGCGTGCGCACGATGTCGAAGGCGAGCTGCACATCGGCGGGGCGCACACCCTCAGCGGCGGCGATGCCCTTGAAGTCTCCCGCCGCAAGAGCATCGAGGTGAACGTCGATGAGCCGCGCGACGAGCCCCTCGTAGATGCCGCGTCGCTGCGCCTGCAGGCGCAGGCACTCCGCGAGGTCCCTGGCGCCGACGCCCGCGGGCTCGAACGTCTGGAGCACGGAGAGCACCGCCTCTGCCTCCGCCACGCTCGCCTGCGTGGCGCGCGCCACCTCGGCGAGCGGTACCGAGAGATAGCCGCGCCCGTCGATGGAGCCGATGAGGAACACGGCGATGGCGCGCTCCCGCTCCCGTCCCGCGGGGTAGGCAAACGCCGCCTGCTCGAGGAGCTCCTCCTCAAGCGTGCGGTCCGCCGGGCGCGCGAACACGCGGTCGTGCTCCTCCTCCGCTGCCCGCTCGCCGCGCGCGCCGTCGCCGAGATAGGCGGCGAGCGCCGAGATGTCCTCAGCGCGGTACACCTGTGCGTCCTTCTCCGTGAGCGCAGAAGAAACCGCATGGTCGTAGTCGATCTCAAGCGCGGGATTCTCCAGATATTCCTTCTCGATGACCCCGCGCAAGTCCTGCGACGAGAGCTGCAGGATCTTGATGGCCTGCTGCATCTTCATCGTCATCGCGAGGTGTTGGGATAGGCTTTCCTGAAGTGCTTGTGACTGTTCCATGCGGTTTCTTTTCCTTGCCGATCTTTTATTTTTCTGCCGTCAGGCAGCGGCGCTCAGCCCTGGCTCACCGCTGCCGCGATGGCAGCGCCGAGGCCCGAGCCCCCGTTCTCGAGGACGGTCTCGACGTTCGCGGCGTCCGCGCCGAGCAGTTCGGAGAGGCCCTTGTTGAGGTACTCTTTCGCGTGCGGCATCTTCTCGTAGACAGAGCCGTCAACGGCGATCGTCTGCGGGCGCTTGCAGCCCTCACCCTCGAGCTGCCAGAGGATGCCGACGAACGACGCGGCGACGAGGCGCGCCGAGCGGTTCACGATGCGCAGCACGAGGTCCTGTACGAGCGAGGCGTCCGCTGCGTCGATCGCGTGGCCCGTCTTCTCCTCGACGAGCGCGCGGATCTTCGCGCCATCATCACTCTCATCCTCCATGATGGCGGACATGTCGATGCTCGTGAAGTCGTACTCCTTGCCGGCCTCGCCGAGGAGCTCCGCGAGCGCCATGCCGAAGAGCTCACCCATGTAGCGGCCGGAGACCATCTTCTCGAGGCGCTGCTCGCCCGGCTTCTCGGAGCGCGCGTCGAGCGCAGCGTCGAACCGACCCGGTGCGAGGCGGTTGAAGCCGCCCGACTCGAGGTTCAGGATCATCGGCTCCTGCGCGGAGTCCGCGAACGGCTCGAGGTAGCAGGTGTTATGCCCCGTCGCATAGATGCAGCCGATGTTCACGTTGTCATGCTTGTAGGCAGCGGCGAGCTGGACGGCGACCGTGTCGTTGATGACCGCCGTCGGCTCGACGTTGTCGAGGCCCTTACGGTGCAGCGCTGCCTTCAGCAGGTCATTGACGACCTCGCCCTCGACGCCCGGCGTCGCGAACTCCTTCGTCCAGATGATGAGCTTCGCGTTGTAGAGGTTCGTCTGCGACGAGGGGAAAGAGAACGTATGCCCGAGGAAATACTTCGTCGCATGGTCACCCTCCACGGCCTCCTCCACGAGGCCGGCGATAAAGTCGAACATCTGCTCTGCCGTGGCGTCCGCGGCGATGTAGTTGTAGGAGCCGGGCACGACGAGCGGCTTTGCGACCTTGCGGAGTACCTCGAATTTCCCGTCGCCCTCGAGGCGGATGAGCAACACGCGCACGTTCGTGCCACCGAAGTCGAGCGCGAGATACTCGCCTTTCTCGTGGCGCGTCGGCAGGCCGATGTACGACTTGAGCATCCGCAGCGAACTCTCCTCGGGGTCCTTGAGCCCCTTCTTGAGATCGTAGCGGAAATCCGCCGCGATGACCTTGAGCTCATCGCTGTCGATCGTGAAATCCTTGAGGATGTCCTCGAACTGGTTCTTGTCAAACGACATGATACATTCTCCTTTTCCCCTGGTGTTGTGTGTAGGCAGGGGCGGCACGCGTCCGCCCGTCCCCTCTATGGAAACCCGGCCTGCGCCGGGGACTTCCCTCTCTTTATCTCATCCCTGCTGCGCCTCGGCGATGCCCTCGAGGTACGTCCAGCGCTCCATGAGGTGGTCGAGCTCGGCTGAGAGGCGCTGCTCCTCGCGGCTGAGTTCGGCGAGCCTGCCGTAGTCGGCAGCGCTCTGCTCCATCTGCAGGCGCACGACCTTGAGCTCTCCCTCCTTGCTCGCGATAACGTCCTCGATCTCCTCGTACTCCTTCTGCTCCCGGAACGTGAGCTTCGGCGCCGCCGCGGGGCGCGGGCGCGCGGTAGGCGCACCTTTCGCCTTGTCCGCCTTGTCGGCCGCAGGCGCGGGGCGCGCGGCTGCCGCCTGTGCCGACTCCTCGGCGCGCCTCTCCTGGTAG
>ERZ772897.2383-NODE-2383-length-16554-cov-82.393236_pt1 | contig 16554 bp, 16 predicted proteins | sample MGYA00512125_ERZ772897 | MGnify/ENA primary metagenome ERZ772897 (study PRJEB29015, sample SAMEA2737660) | human gut metagenome | biome: human gut; feature: human-associated habitat; material: faeces | place: China | collected 2012 ... | reverse complement strand
TTGTTGCGCGCCGTGTCCGCGAGTGCAACGTGTACTGTGAGATTTACTCATACAAAATAGACATTGAGAAAATCAAAGAAATGAATCCAAAGGGCATCATCCTTACAGGAGGTCCAAACAGCTGTTATGAAGAGAATTCACCATCATACCAGAAAGAGCTGTTTGAGCTGGGAATACCGGTGCTTGGTATCTGCTACGGTGCGCAGCTTATGATGCATAAATTAGGCGGAAAGGTAATCACACCTGAGGTTGGAGAGTATGGAAAGACAGAAATCACATATTCTGCAAACGGCGTGATGTTCAAGGATCTGCCATCAGAATCAGTATGCTGGATGAGTCATTTCGACAGAATTGCAGAAGCTGCACCGGGCTTTGAGGTAGTTGCGCACACTGCAGACTGTCCAATAGCCGCAACACAGAATGTTGAGAAGAAATTATATGCAGTACAGTTCCATCCGGAGGTACTTCACACCAAGAACGGAACACAGATGATTTACAATTTCGTCCGTGGCGTATGTGGATGTGCAGGCACATGGAAGATGGATTCATTCGTCAAAAACACAATCGACGAAATCAGAGAGCAGGTCGGTGACGGCAAAGTGCTCCTTGCACTTTCGGGTGGAGTAGACTCATCAGTGCTCGCAGCACTCCTTGCCAAGGCAATCGGCAAGCAGCTCACCTGCGTATTCGTAGACCACGGACTTCTCCGCAAGAACGAGGGCGATGAGGTAGAGGGCGTATTCGGCAAAGGCGGTTCGTTCGACATCAACTTTGTCCGCGTCAACGCACAGGAGCGCTACTACAGCAAGCTTGCAGGCGTCACAGAGCCTGAGCGCAAGCGTAAAATCATCGGTGAGGAATTTATCCGTGTATTCGAGGAAGAAGCTAAGAAAATCGGAAAGGTTGACTTCCTTGCGCAGGGAACTATCTATCCGGACGTAGTGGAGAGTGGACTCGGCGGAGAATCTGCAGTCATCAAATCACACCACAACGTAGGAGGTCTCCCGGAGCATGTCGATTTCAAGGACATCGTGGAGCCACTCAGAAACCTCTTCAAGGACGAGGTCCGCAAGGTCGGACTGGAGCTCGGATTACCTGACTATCTCGTATTCCGTCAGCCATTCCCAGGCCCAGGCCTTGGAATCCGTATCATCGGCGAAGTCACAGCCGAAAAGGTACGCATTGTCCAGGATGCAGACTGGATTTACAGAAGCGAAGTGGAAAAGGCAGCAAAAGAGTACAAAGAGGCCCACGGCGAGGAACCATCATGGATGCCAAACCAGTACTTTGCAGCCCTTACCAATATGCGTTCAGTAGGTGTCATGGGTGATGAGAGAACATATGATTATGCCGTTGCAGTCCGTGCAGTCCGCACTGTGGACTTCATGACAGCCGAAGCAGCCGAGATACCATTTGAGGTACTTCAGACAGTGATGAGCAGAATTATAAATGAGGTAAAGGGAGTCAATAGAGTATTCTATGATTTGACCAGTAAGCCACCGGGAACTATTGAGTTTGAATAATCCACACAATTTGACAAAGCCAGTATTTATGCGGGATTCAAACAAATTTGCTTAGTATCTGGCAACAAAATGGCAACATTTTGTGGTTATTCAGCGAATAAAAATTTTATTTCATAACGTATATAAAGAAACCTTACTGATTTTCAGAAGTAAAAAACTGAATATCGGTAAGGTTTTTCTATTCTCTTCTTCTATTTTTCTTTTTCAGTCAATTCTTTTACGAGGTAATCACTCAATTCCTGAGAGGGTACCTTGGCACGTTTCTGGTAAGTATCCAGTTCCGGGTACTTATATCTCCATTCATCATATTCTTCCTTGCTGATTTCACCGTTTTCCAGTTTGTCAGCTTGTTCCATCCATGCACGAAGCATTTCATCGACAGAGGAGCCGGGAGCAGATATGGAAGAGTCAAGGCAGAGATGAGGTTGTCCATCTACATTTTTTACTTTCAGACCATACATATCTTCCAGTGCAAATAGTGTGTGCATCAGACCTATATGAGTATCAATATCTGGAACTGTTAAGGCATGAGTATTGATATCAAAGATCTGAGACATTTGTTTTACAAGATCAATCTTAGGAACTCTGGCTTCAGATTCATACTGAGCCATGCGGACATCTGAGGTTTTTCCCATGAATCCCAGTTGTTCTCCGAGTTGCTTTTGTGTCATGCCGATGCGGTTACGAAAATATTTGATACGTTGTCCGATTGCCATTTTTGTTTGCCTCCTTATAGTGGTCATTCGTGTTGCCGTAATTAATTGTGATAGAAGATAAAACAATTCTGTTTAGGTTCAGTATAGCATGAGCAATTTCGGATAGCAAGAAGAACTTAAACAAAAAAATTTAATGTTCTCATAAAATCACTTGACTTAAATTAAAATGTTTAGTATCATGCAAATATAGCAACTTAAACAAAATAAGTTAAGATGGAAAGGAGAGATGAGATGTGACGAACAGAACTTTTATGACAGTAGAAGAAGTTGCAGCGGAACTGGGTGTTTCCAAGTCTTATGCGTATAAGATTGTCAAACAGCTAAATGAAGAATTACAGAAGCTGGGTTATCTTACGGTAGCTGGCAGAGTGAACACCAATTATTTCCGCAAAAAAGTATGTTACAGCGAAATGTAAGAGAAAGAGAGGAGAGTTTGTATGAGTATTCATAAAGATAATGCCACTGGAAAGTGGCGAGTAGTCTATCGTTATACCGATTGGACAGGAGAAACGCACCAGTCATCCAAAAGAGGATTTCCTACAAAACGAGAAGCGCAGATGTGGGAGCGAGAGCTATTGCTGAAGAAAGAAGCCAAATTGGATATGACTTTCGAAAGCTTTTATGAGATTTATGTGGAGGATATGCAAAATCGAATTCGTGATAATACCTGGGGAACGAAGACAAATATTGCCAGAACTAAAATTCTTCCTTATTTCGGAAAGCGTAAGATAGGAGAAATTGAGCCAAGGGACATTATTGCATGGCAGAATGAACTGCTTGCAATCCGGCAGCCAAATGGAAAGCCGTATTCCGCTTCTTATCTGCAGAAAATTCACAGTCAGTTAAGTGCTATTTTCAACCATGCAGTTAATTTTTACCATCTTCCATCTAATCCAGCACAGAAAGCCGGAAATATGGGAAAAGAGGAACACAGGGAAATGTTGTTCTGGACAAAAGAAGAATATCTGAAATTTGCAGATGTCATGATGGACAAGCCTGTTTCCTATTATGCGTTTGAAATACTTTACTGGTGTGGGATTCGCATGGGCGAGTTATTAGCACTTACACCGGCGGATTTTAATTTTGAAACGCATACACTACGGATTAACAAGTCCTATCAGAGACTGCACCGGGAAGATGTGATTACACCACCAAAGACGTTAAAAAGTAATCGAACCATTAAGATGCCGCAGTTTTTGTGTGATGAGATGCAGGATTATCTGAAAATGCTGTATGAGCCGAAAGAGGACGAACGGATTTTCACAATTTCCAAATCTTATCTGCATCATGAAATGAACAGAGGCTCAAAAATATCTGGGGTGAAACGAATTCGAGTGCATGACTTGAGACATTCCCATGTATCGTTATTGATCAATATGGGATTTACGGTATTAGCAATCGCAGATCGAATGGGACATGAGAGCATTGATATCACTTACCGATATGCGCATTTGTTTCCAAGTGAGCAGACACAGATGGCAGAACAGTTGGATATTGAAAGGATGGAAAAATTAAATGGAGAAAAATCTGGACAGTAAAGGAAGATGGAGAAACAAAATCGTAGCATTCCGGGTATCACCGGAAGAAGCAGAGCAGATTGATGCATGTGTCCGATTGTCAGGACTTAGCAAGCAGGACTATATCACAAAACGGCTGACTAGCCGGGAAGTTGTGGTACAGGGAAATCCAAAGGTTTATAAAGCATTACGAAACCAGATGGAAGAGATTTATGGCGAGTTGAAACGTCTGGAAAAGTACAGTGATGGAAATGAGGAATTGCTGAGTACCCTGAGATTGGTCGCAGAGACATTGTATGGATTGAAAGGGGAAAATGAATGACAGTAAAAGAAAAAATGACTGCTCCGATTGCATCTGTTGGCGCAGATGTGGAACAGCCATTAAGTAATAAATTAACCAACCAAAGTATAGCAGATTTGCCCGGCAAGGGCAATCTGCAAGCCACAAATAGTGCGGAAAATACAGCAAAATCAGCAAATAAAAAGAATCCGGATGATCTGGAAACAGTTTCTATGATGGAATTATACGATACCGCATATCCACCAAAACTGCCAATTGTAGATGGACTTCTGTATAACGGAACTTATTTGTTTGTTGGTTCGCCCAAAATTGGAAAATCATTCTTTATGGCGCAAATCGGATATCACATTAGTAAAGGAATTCCGTTGTGGGGATTTTCAGTGAGACAGGGAACAGTTCTGTATCTGGCACTGGAAGACGATTATGCAAGGTTGCAGAAACGGTTATCGCAGATGTTTGGAATGGAAGGCAGTGAGAATTTTTATTTCGCTACAAAATCCAAATCGCTTAATGACGGACTGGAAAGACAGCTTGTAACGTTTGTGACGGAGCATAAAGATGCAAGATTGATTATCATTGATACTCTTCAGAAGGTTCGAGAGGTCGGTGGAGATAAATTTAGTTATGCCAGCGATTACGAGATTGTAACAAAGCTGAAAGCATTCAGTGATAAATATGGTATCTGTTTTCTGGTTGTGCATCATACAAGGAAAATGGAATCTTCCGACAGTTTTGATATGATTTCCGGCACGAATGGTCTGCTGGGAGCTGCGGATGGAGCGTTTGTTATGCAGAAAGAAAAGCGTACAGATAATAAAGCAGTTCTGGAAGTGGCAGGGCGTGACCAGCAGGATCAGAAACTATGGTTGAACTTTAACCGGGAGAGATGTGTTTGGGAACTTACCAAGACAGAAACAGAACTTTGGAAAGAACCAGAAGATCCATTATTGGAAAAAATCAAAGAACTTGTGACAGAAACTACGCCAGAGTGGGCAGGAACAGCAACAGAGCTTGTGGAAGTATTGCAGGTGGAAATGCAGCCGAATGCGTTATCACGAAAATTAAATGTCAGCCTGGAACGATTGATTCTGGAGTATGGAATCCAGTATAAAACAGAACGAGGACACGATGGAAGAAAAATTAGATTAACCTTTGTCGGAAAACAAGCGTGACGATATGTGACGGTTGTGACGGTATTTTATATAGCGTGACGGTAGTGAAAATATCGTCACTATCGTCACGACCGTCACGGAAAGGAGAAACATGGAAAGAAAATCACAGGTACAGATACCAAAAGATTTATTATTGGCATTGCTTCAGTATCATCTTGCCGGGAATGAGGAATATCAGCCAGAGATAGAAAAAGCATTGATGGAAAAATTAGATAGTATGGTAAAACATCAGTTATATACAACATTTAAAACAGCACCAACTGAGGAAGAACGGGAAAAGGCAAGACAAGAGTATTTGGATAAGTATGGAATGCATGAGGACTTTCGTTGGTAAAGATTCTGTTTGATTACCTTATGACAGGAGCGTGGCACGCACCTGTAGATAGCAGACAAAGAGAAGGTCTGTAAGGTGTAGCCGGTAGTTGATTGGCGAAGAAAAAACTTTTTAAAAGGGGCCCTGATTCAGGGCGTTCCTGCGGAAATGATAAATGAAGGGAGAATGACACCATGAGAGAAGGAAGATTAGGTTACAACAGTTATAACAAAAGATATGGATTATTGTCATCAGACTTATGGATTGATACGGGATTTCACTGTGGAGAATGTTTGGAAGTTCTGGTTGATGATCAGTGGGTAAAGACACGAGTGGAAATGAATCTAGCGAGAGAATGGTATTTGGTTGAGACACCGTATTGCGGAGATCTGGAGTATGTACGGGCAAGGATACCGGAATAAAGCAGACAGAAAGAGAAATAGCCGCTTGGTTGTTAGTGATAAAAAATAAGCCCGGATACGGGCAGAAAAAAGAGGGCGGATACGCCCAAAGTAAAAAGTTAAAACCAAACTATCGCAGAGGCATGAAGTATCTCACAAAGCCCTCGGCGTTTGAGAGCGAAATACACCCATCGCACAAACTTCGTTTATGCTCTGTGTATTTCGCCCTGCCGGGAGCTGCTTGTGCTGGAAACAGCAGTTAGTTCGTAAACGGATGCTGATGCATCCACTCACAAATAATATGGCAGAATTTACTTTGCCAAAGAAAAGGAGGGAGTGCCTATCGGAAGAAATTCATTTATTCAAATGACAAAACTAAGCAATGTAAAAGGCAGAATCACTTATATATCCAGTCACGCAAAACAGGAAAACCTCTATGCAGTTTATGAAACCACAGAACGGAAATTCTGGCGGGAACTTGCAAAATGTAATCAGGAAGAATTTGCAAAAAGCGGAACAGAAGGAAAATGTATTGAGGCAAGAGAACTGATCATTGCTTTGCCAGAGAGTTTTACAGAATATCAGCCGGATAGATTGCTACAGCTTTTTACAAATCATTTTAAACAGAATTATGGAACAGAGTGTATTGCTGCTTTGCACCACAATAAAAGAAAGACCAATTATCACATTCATCTGGTATTTGCAGAACGGAAGTTATTAGACGAACCAATCATCAAGATTGCCAGTAGAAATATGTTTTATGATGAAAATGGGAAACATGTCCGAACTAAAAAAGAGATACTGGGAGAAGATGGTGAGATAAGAGAAGAATGCCGCATTGTGAAAAAAGGCGAGGTCTATGAGAAGAAGCTATTTACAGCGAAAGATGAACGCTTCAAGAGCAATTCGTTTCTGGATGAGGTAAAGCATTCCTATACAGATTTAATCAATATTTATGTGCAGGACGAAAGTCAGAAGTTGCAGGTATTTGAGCGTGGCAGTGTTTATCTTGCAACAAAGAAAATTGGAAAAAATAATCCGAAAGCACAGGAAATAGAAGCGGATAACCAAAAACGCTGGGAATGGAACAGAGCTGTTGATATGGCATTGATTAGTGGAGTGCCGGAACCGAAGATAATGGAAGTGAAGCGGAAAGAAATCACGGAGCCAATCAGGGAATCAATTGCTCGGCGTGGAAACAGACCACGATTATTTTCCAGAGTTGTAACAGTGGCGGTCGAGGCATTGGAGTTTTTGATAGCAAGTGTGCTGTTTAAGAAGCCCAGGGAAGTGCCGGAGCAGACAAGTGTGGCACAGACAGAGCGAACGGAAGCCGAACACCAAGAGCATATTGCTGAAAATAGTATGGCAGCAGTTAAAGTAACAAAAGATGAAAAGTCAGAACCGGAACAACCCAAAATGACAAGGCTTGCATCAAAGTATCCGAAACTATTTAAAGTGAATAAAGAACTGGAAGATCAAAACGATGCAATTCAGAAGAAACAAAAACAGCTTTCTGCAAAGAAGAAAGAACTGTCAGAGGTCAAGGGATGGTTTAAAGGAAGAAAGAAAAAAGAATTGCAGAAAGAAATTGATGAACTGAAAAGCCAAACCAGAGATATGAAAGATTATCTTCCAAGAATTGTACAGAAAATCGGATATAGAAGTGTACAGGAATTTTTAAAAGATTTTAAGTCTTCTCAAACTGAGTATAGCCAGTATCGAACTGCAATAGAAAAATGGAAGAAAGAAACGGGAAAAGAGCCAGTAGTGCATGGTATTAGGGCGAAGCTGGTAGAAAAGAAACAAGAAATACAGAATGAACAGAAAAATAAACAGCATACCCATAGTCAGAATAAAGACCGGGGAGCAAGATAGGAGGACAATCATGGACAAACACATTATGGAAGAAAATGGAATCAGCTACACTTTAGGAGAGGACGGTCTGTATTATCCAGACCTGTACCTCCCGGAAGAGACAGAATATCCGATTGGGAAGTATGGAATGTTGCGAAAGACGTATTTAAAGGAGCATCGGAAAGGATTGTATTTGGAACTGGTACTTGCTGGGAAACTGAATGAGCATTTGCACCAGATCGACGAAGAATGCCATCAAATGATGGACAGGTTGGTGGAACAGATGAAAGAACAGCAGGGAGTGACAGAAGAATTGAAGATGCAGGAGCAGATGACATGGGTTGGGAGAATGAATAATATCCGGGCTTGTGCGGAGGAGATTGTAGTAAAAAAGATTGTCTATGCGTAGAGTGTAGGGCGGATTTTTAGCTGCCCTTTATCATAAAAATACAGAAATGTAAAAAAATCGAGAAAAGAACATAAGTTCGATAAAAAAGCTTGCAATTATTCAGATAAATGAATATAATGATGAGGAGAACTAACGGAGGATGAATATGGATTACTTAACAACAATGGAGATGTCAAAAGAGTGGGGGATTTCTTCAAGGAGAATTGCTGTTCTTTGCGAACAAAATCGTATAAATGGAGTTATAAAAAAAGGAAAAACATGGCTTATTCCGCAAGATTCTATAAAGCCTGCAGATGCTAGAAAAAATAATCATGGTCAGCGAGGTGTATCAAAATGTTAAAAGATAAAACATTGACATATATAAGCTTGTTTAGTTGTGCAGGTGTTGGTTGCTTTGGATTTAAAAAAGCAGGATTCGAGTGTATAGCAACAAATGAATTGATTGAAAGAAGAATAAATGTTCAAAAGTTTAATGATAAATGTAAATTCGATTCGGGATATATCTGTGACGATATAACGACAGAAGAAACAAAAAATAAGATTTTTGCAGAAATAAAAAAATGGGAAAAGATGGGCAACGATAAAGTGGACGTTCTAATCGCAACTCCGCCTTGTCAGGGTATGTCAGTTGCTAACCATAAGAAAGCTGAAAATGAGATTATTAGAAATAGCTTAGTGGTAGAATCGGTACATTTGGTTCAAAAAATAAATCCTAGATTTTTTATTTTTGAAAATGTAGCTGCTTTTATGAAAACTGGATGTACAGCACCAGATGGTTCGGTAAAGGCAATAGGCGATGTTATATATGAAGAATTAGGAGAAAAGTATATTATCGCTAGCAGAATATTGAATTTTAAAAATTATGGTTCCAATTCATCTAGAACACGTACTGTTGTTATAGGTGTAAATAGAGAGATGGCAGAATATGTATCTCCAATAGAGTTGTATCCAGCGTATGTAGAAGAAAAAAGTCTTAGAAGTATTATCGGCAATATGCCGGAACTTGAATGGGGAGAGATTTGTTCAAGCGATTTTTACCATGCATTTAGAACATATCCAGAGAGAATGAGATGTTGGATACATGATTTGAAAGAAGGCGAGTGCGCTTTTGATAATCAAGATGAACTGAAACGTCCACATAAAATAGTAGATGGTAAAATTGTACCTAATATTCAGAAAAACGGCGATAAGTATACACGTCAATACTGGGATAAAGTTGCACCATGTATTCATACAAGAAATGATCAGCTGGCAAGTCAAAATACAGTTCATCCGAAAGAAGATAGAGTATTTTCTGTTCGTGAACTTATGAAAATTATGACTATTCCAGATGAATTTAAATGGGTAAATTTTTCTCTGGAAGAATTAAATGCACTTCCAGAAAAAAATAAAAAAGCTTTGTTAAAAAAAGAAGAAATAAAGATAAGACAAAGTATTGGAGAAGCAGTTCCGACAAATGTATTTTTCCAAATAGCGGAGAATATAAAAAATTTTATGGAACAAGAGCATTTTACAACTGCAATTATAAATAAAACGATAGAGAATTATAAGTTGGAAGATGCAGATAATTTGATTAAATTTATTCAGAATAATCCGCTCAATTTAGGGAATGCATCATTAGCAAGGATTGCTGAATTAACAAATTCAAAAAGGGAAAATAATGCTGCATATTATACGAACAAGTTTATTTTGAATGAAATATTTAAGGAGTTGCCATCTATAGAGAAAGATGTGATAACTATTTTGGAACCATCTGTAGGAATAGGGAATTTCTTGCCTTTTATTTTCAAAAAATATGAGGAAACCAAAGAAATAAATATTGATGTGGTAGATATTGATGGTCGTAACCTGGAAATATTAAGACTATTGTTAGCTAAGCAAAAGATACCATCTAATATGAAATTGAATTTTATTCAAGCAGACACATTGTTGTATGATTTTAACAAGCATTATGATTTAGTTATTGGAAATCCTCCATTTTCAAAGTTGAAATCAAAAGATGCCGCAAAGTATCTGAAAAACAACATTAATAAAGAAACAACTAATACATTTGAGTTCTTTCTAGAAAAGGCAATGACACTATCAGATTATGTTGTTATGATAACGCCAAAAGCGGTATTAAATACCCCGGAATTCAGAAAAACTCGTGACCTGCTTGCAACTAAAAAAATTGATTGTATACAGGACTATGGGGAAAATGGTTTCAAGGGAGTATTGGTAGAAACAATTTGCCTATTTGTTGATACAAACGAAAAGCCAAATGAAACTAAAGTGGAATCCTTGACTTTGAAAAAAACCGTGGTTCAAAAGCAGAAGTATATTACAGATAAGGAATATCCATACTGGATTATTTATAGAAATGATTTTTTTGATGGCATTTCTCAAAGACTAGATTTTGATAAATTTACGGTATTTAGAGATAGACAGATTACCAATTCCAATACAACTCAGGATAAAGGTAAAGATTGTTTAAGAGTTATTAAATCAAGAAATATAAGTGACGATGGAAAGGAAATAATTGATATTCCGGGATATGACTCTTATATAAAGAAAGACACTGTAGAAAATTTGAGTGCTTATAAATTTGTGGGAAATCAGAATGTTTATTTAACTCCGAATATGACATATAAACCAAGGGTAATGCGTAATTCTGGAAATGTAGTAGTAAATGGTTCAGTTGCAGTATTGATTCCTAAAGAAAAGATGTCATTATCAGAAAGACAAATGGAATATTTCTCTTCTGCAGAATACAGAAAGTTTTATCAAATCGCAAGAAACTATCAAACACGTTCATTAAACGTGGATGCAACAAGTGTATTTTTTTATGGGGTACTAAAGGAGTGTTGTAATGGATAATGCAACAATACAAAAATTTTTAGATGAACATGATTATGATATCAGGAAAACACATAATGGGCGTTGGATAGATCAAAAATGTACAATGGATGTAGTATGCCTGGTATCTGATTGTATTGTGGAATATACCAGTAATAGAGAGGATAAAAGATTTACAGTAAATGATATCTGGTATAGTGATTATACGGTGGAAAATGTTCAACAAATTTTTAGCAAACCAAATCCTACTCAGAAAGCATCAAATGAATATGATAAATACTTTGGGCAGCCAATAAAGTTACTGGACGCTGCAGGAGTAATTCATGGTGAAAAAAGTGGAAGAGGATACACGTATTCTATCGTGAATCAAGAATTGTTAGAGTATATAAGCTTCAGAGAACGAAATAGTTTTAATTTTTTATGTTTATATATAGAAAAAGTTCTTAAGGATAGTGGGATTTATAGAATATTTGAATACTTTTTCAGGTTACAGGATAAAAACAGTTTTAGAGAATTGAAAGATGCATATACGCAATTTACAATCAATTATACGCCGATAAATGGAGCAACAGAATGTGGTAGAATTTTTACTAAAGTGTTGAATCCATTAGCTTGTAAATATCGGAAATGTGGAACGGAAAGAGGCCATATATCAAAAGATATTATTACTCAAGACATGATTATGTATAATCAGAGAAATTGGAGAGATATTTTATCTGAGAAACCGAAAGATATGACGAGAATTGAGTATGAAATAACATTGCCGAAACCTAGTGAAGACTGCATGACAACGTATCGCATTAATCGAGCTAAAAAGAATTTGCGTAGATTTAATGATCAGTATCGAAATGGAAAGACGGAAGTTTATGATGAAAGGCATATCAAGGATCCTGCTACACAGATGCATCATATATTTCCGGCAAGTGATTATCCTGCAATTGCAGACTATTTGGAGAACTTGATTGCCTTGACGCCAACACAACATTATACATATGCTCATCCGAACAATAATACGCAATATATTGATAGAGCATATCAATATGTGTGTTTGATTTCTAAAACAGGGACTATTAGAGATAATTTGATAGGGAAAAATAAAGCTCCAATTATATATGATTTTTATTTGTATCAGACAGTACTGAATATAGGATTGGAGACAGAGGAATTTTATGAAATTCAAGAGATGGATTTTGATAGACTGTTAAATTGTATTGAGAAATATTATGTATAAAAATAGGAGAAGATGATGGAGAAACTTGATTGGGGAAAAAGACTTGTTTTTGCTAATGTGCGAGAATATTATGAAACGTTAGGATTTTTGTGTAAAGAAAAAGAAGTTATAAAAGTATACATAGAAGATAATAGAAAAGCAGGGGCCAGAGGAATACAAGGACGTTTAAGAATAGTAGAGGGAAATTACAAGTCATTTCCTAAACCATTAAAAGAACTCTTTGAAAAGAGCAAGGATAAACGTCCAAGCGTGACAGACTATGTGAGAAATTTGCAGAAAAATCATAGCTTTAGAAAAGAAATTGATCCAACAGGAAAACAGTATACGACGTGGATTTATAAAACTTCATTGGAAGATGTAAAAAATACAGTTCCAAAACAGTATCAAGATGATTTTATGAGAGGATATCTTTGGAATTATAAGATTGATACAAGAATATTAAACAAAGAATATCTTTCAATTAATGCAAAAAATAAAAATATTACAAATACAAGTGAAACAAAAGACGCTATTTTAATGCAGAATAAAAAAGTAGCTAAAAGAAATAATGAAAAGCGACGAGTATCCCAATATGATGTATTTTTATCACATAGTTCATTAGATAAAAAAGATATATTGTCTTTGGTTGACTTATTTATAAATGCAGGATATGCAGTCTATGTGGACTGGATTGAGGATGAAGAGTTGGATCGGTCAGAGGTAACGCCAAAGACGGCACAACTATTAAAGAAACGAATGAATTCATCTCAAGGATTAGCATATGTTGCTTCGTCAAATACAGCACAATCCAAATGGTGTCCATGGGAGCTAGGATATTTTGACGGAAAAAGAAAAAAGAGGTGCTGTATACTGCCAATAATGGAGGCTGGAGATTTCGCAGGTCAAGAGTATTTAGGTTTATATCCATATTTGAGGTATGGGCGAGAAGAAAATGAAGTAAAAGAAGACTTTTGGGTTTATGATCAGGAGAGTGATAATCATATTACCTTGAGAAATTGGTTGAATGGAGAAAAAATAATATAAAGTTTGATTACATATGAATGAGGATGACTGGAATGGGAAGAAAAGTATTTGTTTCGTATAAATATAAAGATAATGATGTGAAAGAATTGCCTAATGTAACACAACCAACATGGCCGTGTGATTATGTTGATTATATTAGGAATAATGTTTTAAAAGATGATGATATTTATAAAGGTGAAAATAGTGATGAAGATATTTCTGCATGGAGCGAAGAGAAAATTTGGAATCATTTAAAAGGAAAAATCTATGATAGCACAATCACGATTGTTTTGGTGTCGCCTAATATGAAAGAAGATTGTAAATGGCAACGCTCACAATGGATTCCGTGGGAAATTAGTTATTCAGTTAAAGAAACAACCAGGAATAACCGAATGAGTCATCGTAATGCTCTTCTTGTTGTAGTTTTACCAGATAAATTAGAATCATATAAATATTATGATAAAAATAACCTTTTTCCAATATTAAAAAGTAATATTGATAATGGGTATGCTTATGTTGTTACATGGGAAGATTTTTTGAAATATGCAAGTGCAGATATAAGCATTGCATTTGAACATAAAGATAGTACACCTTCATATAAAATTATTAAATCTCTTTAATATATTTAAAATTTAAAGTAATGGCTACTTTGAAATGATATGTAATATATGGGATAAAAACAGTGAAAGAAAAGAGGATTAATATGAATAAGGAAATCTCTTCATTTATTGATAGGTATGTAAAAGAAATTAAAAATAATAGTGCTGCAATGTTCATCGGAGCAGGGTTTTCTAAAAGTGCGGGATATGTTGATTGGAAAAATCTGCTTAAAGATGTAGCAGATGATTTGGAGTTGGATATTGATAAGGAGTATGATTTAGTTTCTTTAGCTCAGTATTGTTACAATAAAAATGGAAATAGAAGCATTATTAATGATTTGATTTTTGATGAGTTTAACAAAGAAAAAGGCATTGATGAAAATCATCGTATTATCGCACGGTTACCGATTTTTACATATTGGACAACAAATTATGACTCCTTGATTGAAGACGCATTAGAGGAAGCTCAAAGGATTGTAGATATAAAGTATAATAATAAACAACTTTCTCTTACAAAACCACACCGGGATGCCGTTGTATATAAAATGCATGGAGATAAGAACAACCCTGATGAAGCGATATTAATAAAAGATGACTATGAAAAATATTATAGAGAACATGCACAATTCATTACGGCATTAAGTGGAGATTTGATTTCAAAAACATTTTTGTTTATTGGATTTAGTTTTTCAGATCCAAATATTGATTATATATTAAGTCGGGTTAGAATTGATTATGGAGAGCAAAATAATAGACAGCATTATGCAATTATGCGTAGAGTAAATGAAAAAGATTATAATAATCGAGCCGAGTATGAGTATGCACAACGTAAACATGAATTTTTTATTGAAGATCTTAAACGTTATAATATACGTGCTCTCCTTATTGATGAGTATAAAGAAATTACGGACATTTTAAATGAAATAGATAAAAGACTGAATCATAAAAATGTTTTTATTTCAGGTAGTGCCCAAGAATATGGCAAGTATAGTGAAAAAGAGGCTTTAGAATTTATCGAATCATTAAGTAAAGAATTAATTTTGCAGGATTTTAATATAATTTCAGGCTTTGGCTTAGGTGTGGGTAGTGCTGTTATTATTGGTGCATTACAAGAAATATATATGAAACGAAAAAGTATAAATGAGGATAGATTACTTTTACGTCCATTTCCACAAGGAATAGAGGACAATAATACTCGGCAGATTTTATGGAAAAAGTATAGAGAAGATATGATTTCTAGGTCTGGTGTGTCAATCTTCTTGTTTGGTAACAAATTAGTTGATGGAGAAATTGTATTGGCTAACGGTGTAGAATCAGAATACAAGATTGCTTTAGAACGACATTGTTTGATAGTGCCTGTTGGATGTACGGGATATATGGCGGAAGAAATATGGGAAAAAGTGGACTCAAATATGTCAGATTTTTATACGAATGTTGATGACGTATTGATTGAAGCATTTAAAAAATTAAATTCTAAATCTAGTAAATCAGAACTAATAACTAACATTCTTTCGTTTATTAAATTGTTTGAAAATGGAAAATATAGTCCAAGATAAAATGGGAGGAAAGGAAATATGGCACATAAGACTTTTATTTCATATAAATGGAGTGAAGCACAGGATTTACGTGATGATATCATAACTGCACTTGGAGAGGATGCTACATACTATAAAGGTGAAACAAGTGAATCACCCGATTTGACGGATACATCGACTGAAAATATTAAAAAGAATTTGAAAGATATGATGTATGATACTTCTGTTACAATTGTGATTTTATCACCCAACATGAAAGAGAGTAAATGGATTGACTGGGAGATTGAATATTGTTTGAAAGATATAACGCGTAAAGATAGAACTTCACATACAAATGGAGTTGTAGCTGTTATTATGAAAGTGGATAATAGTTATGAGTGGTTCAAAAAAAGTGGAACAAATTGTCATGGTTCTTCGACGGTATCATATGAATTAGATAAAGTGTTCGACATTATTTCACAGAACCATTTTAATTCAAATCCGGAACAATGGCATTGTGATAAATGTAAAACATATGATTGGTTAAATGGTTCATATATTACTTTTGTTGAAGAAGAAACATTTTTGGATGATCCGGAAAAATATATCAATAATGCGTATGATAAAAGTGAGAATGATGCGAGTGGATATGATCTTGTAAAACAAAGATAAATATGCACTGTTCTCAAATTGAATGTTGTCAAACTTATCTGAACCAGTTATAATGAATCTGGCAACAAATTGGCAACAGAAAATCAGCGAGCCAAAATAATATATGCAACAGAAATAAAATACCAGCGAAAAAAGTATGAAACTTAAACAAATATATTTAAGAATATCTTTGGACTTGCCGAGTTTGAATAAGATAAAAACAGCGGGAAGCCAGTGTTTATGTGGCTTCCCATTTTCTGCGCTTGCAGTTTTTTAAAAGAAATAGGGAGAAAACATTTGATAAAAGTTATCATTTTAGGTAATCGGTTCCCCAATCACACATGGCATCAAGAATAGGGAGCAAGCGTCTGACTAAATGTTATCGTGTTCTTTACAACAATAGCTTTTGAAATTAATCCTCCACTAGATTTTCATTTATATATTTAAAATAAGGTTTTTTATTAACTTCTGTGCTATGTTCCAAATACCATTTAACACTATCCCTCAATCCGT
>ERZ772897.2376-NODE-2376-length-16607-cov-3.599565_pt1 | contig 16607 bp, 10 predicted proteins | sample MGYA00512125_ERZ772897 | MGnify/ENA primary metagenome ERZ772897 (study PRJEB29015, sample SAMEA2737660) | human gut metagenome | biome: human gut; feature: human-associated habitat; material: faeces | place: China | collected 2012 ... | reverse complement strand
TCGACATGGCCGTCAAAGCTTTGCTCACCGGCGCCACCGATTTTATCGTGAAGCCTCCTGAACCTAATCGTCTGAAAGAAGCGCTCGCTAAAGCCGTCGCTAAAAATCAGAGCGATCGGGAGGCTTCCGAAACCTGCGAAGAAATGCGCGCCCAGTTCGATTTACTGACACCCGCCGAGAAAAAAGCAGCAGAAATGATTGCCTTAGGCAAGCTCAATAAAGTCATTTCCTTTGAGCTGGAAGTCTCAGAGCAAGCCGTTAAAAACTGGCGAAGCTCGATTTTCCACAAGCTAAACTGCAAAAACATCGTTGAGCTCAACGCTTTCCTCCGTAAGATTCATATTCTTAACGACTAACAATCCTATGTTCAGAAGAGATTTCCTACTCACGACTTTAGCCGTCGCCGCTCCTGCCGCAGCCTTTGCCCAAGACATCAATTGGCGCCTGAGCTGCGACGTCTTAGTCGTAGGAGCGGGAGGCGCGGGTCTGGCTGCCGCGGTAAGAGCTTCGGAACTCGATGCTGAAGTCATCTTGATAGAGCAGAACGTACATCTCGGCGGAAACACTCTGATCTCCGGCGGCTTTCTCGGTGTCGTAGATCCGATAAGGCAGGCGCCTTTGGGTATCACTGACAGCGAAGAAAGACACTTTCAAGACATTTGGAACAACGGCGACAAAATTGCGGATCCGACCTTGGTCCGCAAACTCGTCCATGAAGCACCCAGAATGCTCTCTTGGTTGGAAGCCAAAGGCGTGAAATTTCAAGATGAAGTCATCGAAATCTACGGTTCTCACTTCCCGCGCTGTCACAAGCCTATCTTCCCGAACGGTACCGCATACGTGCGAGCGCTCACCGGCGCCTTGATGCAAAGGAAAGTCAACGTTCTGACAGAAACCAAAGCAATTGAGCTGGTTCAGGACGACAACGGACGAGTGATCGGGATCAAAGCCACCTCGAAACAAGATGAGTTTTTCATTCGAGCAAGAAAAGGCGTCATCCTTGCCGCCGGCGGATTCGGCGCAAATCTAAAGACCGTCGCGGCTTTCGATCCTCGCCTTAAAGGTCTTCCGAGCAACTGTTCTTCCGGTTCAACCGGAGACATGCTTTTTGCAGCGCGCAGAATCGGCGCTTCAGTGGTCGACTTAAACGAAATTCAGTGTCTTCCTGGCCCGATTTCGAACAAAGGTATTCGAGTTCGATTTCACAATGACGTTCGCCGCTTTGTCTTTGTCAACGACGAAGGGCAACGTTTCGTAGACGAAAGAGCACGCCGCGATGAACTCAAAGAAAAGATTCTGGTTCAGAAGAACAAGAGCTGCTACTGCATCATTGATAACGACGGCCTTGAAACGCTTGACCTGCTTGTCCGCCGTGACGCTATCCGTGCCGCTGAAACCAGCGATGCTGTCAAAGCTCAAAGCTTGGAAGAATTGGCCTCCGCTCTAAATATTCCTGCAACGACCCTGACAAATACGATCGAAGAACGAAACGCTGAGATTGCCTTTGACAAACCGCAAAGCCGCAGATTCCCGATTCAAACAGCGCCCTTCTGGGCCGCTCGTGTCGGCATGAGAATTCATTACACGATGGGCGGACTTCAGATCAATGAAAAAGCTCAGTGTCTCAAGGAAGGCAAAACGATTCTGGGGCTTTATGCAGCCGGAGAGATCACCGGAGGTATCCACGGCAGAAACAGAATCGGCGGAAACGGTTTAGCCGATGCCTTTACGTTCGGCATGATTGCGGCAAAAAACCTCGTTTCTGAGTCTTAACAAAATCGTTTACTACTTAACTTTTCCTTTGTCAATAACCTAATGTTTATTTGGCGTGAAGCGCTGAATTCTTAGACTTCTTCCCAACGAGGCCAAACAAGCAAACCGCCTCAAACCTCAGATTTCACACTTGGAGAAGAAAATGACAAAGCTTTCACGTCGAGTATTCCTTGGTTCCGCTCCTGCAGCTGCTGCCGCTGCCGGTATTTTCGGAACCTTCTTCAGCACCGCTGCAGAAGCTGCCATCAAATGGGACGAAACTTATAACGTCATCGTGATCGGTGCCGGCGGTGCCGGTCTTTCCGCAGCCGTCTCTGCAAAAGAAGCCGGCGCCAAGAAAGTCGTTGTTCTCGAAAAAATGATGTTTGCCGGCGGCAACACCATTCGTGCCGGCGGCGGATTTAACGCAGCCATCAAAGCCGACTACGAAAAAGCCGGTATTACCGACTCTCCCAAACTTCATGCTGAACAGACTCTGGCTGCCGGTGACGGACGCGGCGACCCTGTCTTGGTTCACCAGCTCACAGAAAAAGCTCCTGAAAGCGTTCAGTGGCTCAAAGATCACGGCGTCAAATTCCAGGATCACATCTATCAGATCTACGGCGGTCTTTACAAACGCGCCCGTAATCCGATCGGCCCGAGAGGCGGTGCTTACATCAAGGCCCTTCTTGAAGTCTGCAAAAAAGAAGACATCCCTATCCTCTACAACACTCGCGTTGTTGAAATCATCCGCGAACATCAGTTAAGCGGTCGCGTTCTCGGCGTCAAAGTCGAGCAAAAAGGCGGAAAGACACTCTATTTGCGTGCTACCAACGCTGTTGTTGCTGCTTCCGGCGGTTTCGCTGCAAATGACAGACTGACCGCAATCTCCGATCCTCGCATGGGCCAGCTCGGCACAACCAACCATCCCGGCGCCACGGGCGACGTCTTAACCGATTTGATCGATATCGGTGCAGGTACCCGCGGTCTGGATTACATCCAGTGCATCCCGGGCGGAGTTCCGGGAGAAAAACATGCTCCTAACCTCTTCACGCATGTTGACCGCTTCTTGTTTGTGAACCTCGACGGCAAACGCTTCATTAAAGAAGACGCAAGACGCGACGTATTGCGTGACGCCATGCTTGACCAGCCTAAAGCCATTGCTTGGACAATCGTTGACGCTGATGGTTTTGAACAGCAGAAGAACTCCAAAGGACCTGAAAACGAAGCTGCATTGAAGGCCGGCACACTCTATTACGCCGACTCTATTGAAGACCTGGCTAAGAAGATCGGTGTCCCTGCAAACAACCTCAAAGAAGCTGTCGACACCTACAACAAGGCTGTTGACACCAAGAAAGATCCGCTCGGCCGTGCTGAAGGCGTTCTGGTCAACAAGATCATCAAGGCTCCGTTCTACGCCGGTCGCGTCACGATGAAACGTCACCACACCATGGGCGGTGTGATCATCAACAAAGACGCTCAAGTCATTGACCGTCGCGGCAATGTCATCCCCGGCTTGTATGCAGCCGGTGAAGTCACTGGCGGTATCCACGGTACCAACCGTGTCGGCGGCAACGCTATGGCTGACATTTTCACATACGGTCGTATCGCCGGTGTGAATGCCGCTAAGAATCCTGCTTAATGTTCTGAATCGCTAACCGTCGAAGGACGATTAGTGTGCGACTGAATAAGAGCTTCCGATGGAAAACGTCGGAAGCTCTTTCTTTACTGAAGCAATTTGGCAAAATCACACTAGAAGCTAGGCCGGGACTGAGCGTGGCTCTTCAACATCTGAGCGAAGGAGGGCTTTCATCGCTTCGCCATGCTTCAGCGAAACTTCATAAGTCCAATTACCTACTCCCGTATTTATATTATTACTTTCACAAATTGCTGCCATTATCCTAAGTTTTAAAGATCCTTCCGAAACAATTCTTCTCGCCCTGGCAACCTTATTTATGGGAAGATCGTTGAGAAAGCGTGTGTTATGACTATTGCTCAATAAGCAAAGGTTTCCGAAGTCGTCTATTCTCCTTCCCTCTTCTCCTGAAGGACTAATTTCTGACCATGAATCAATATATTTTGATTGCTCAGGAGAAGTATCGGATTTATCAGGATGCTGGGGGAAAAAATGTTCTACCGAATTCCTGAACGCAAATTCAAAACTTTCCGCTTGGAGCCCTTCTTTAAGATCAATAAGTTCTAAACCTAATCCTTTTCTGGCATCGTCCCAATTTTCAGTAGTTATTATTTTTTCCCAAATCAAAAAATCTAAATAATTAAATAGGATATGTGGAGTTCCGGTTCCTCTATCGAACCCTTCTAATTCATTTTTGACTTTCTCTCTTGTCCAACTCCTCAAAAATTTTTCTAAGCTACTCATAATTTCCGAAGATTTTTTGGTGACAAAACAGTTCGTTACCTCTTCACCTTTTTCATTTAATCCGTCAAAGAACCTTCTATATCCTTCGAACATCAAATCATAAAGCCAGTTCATATACATTGGACTTGTGTAATTCACTCGGAGACAAGATTGGAGTTGAATTAAGCTACGATTGTGATTGTTTGGATAAGTTTCGCTATACGTTATAGAGTTCTCTATTTTGTCGCCCTTCCCTTTCTGAGAGGCACCATTTTTTGCGCAAAGAAGGATCCAACGTTTTTCTCCCTCATGGATTTCTTCAAGGCCATTTCTTCTTATGACAATGGAATCATATATAAATCGATAACGAATCAAAAAAAAGAAGAAATCTCGAAACTTATTTTTGGGAATTTGACAGAAATATTTCAAGAGGTCCTTATCATTGATTTGTTTATTTCTCTTTAATCCATTTCTTTCTAAAAAAGCTGAGATCGCATAGGCCAGAAAATAAGAGAAACTTAAAATACTTTCTCCGATATTTCTTATTTCGTTGGTCGTTACTGGTTTGTTCTTCTCACTAGGCCTGAAAGGAGGGTTGAGGATATCGGAAAGCTTCTTCGGTAGTTCGTCTCCTTCTTTTTTATCTTCAGAGGGTTTTAAATAATCCTCAATATGCTCATCAGTGGGCATATTTAGATAATATTTTCCGAAGAGCAAAGTTCTCTGGTCAAATGAAATTCCCCTTACTAAATGAGTATTGATATCTCTCAGAGCTTGCCACAATTCGTTAAATCTGACTTCGCCATTTCTGTTATTTGTTTCGCTCGAGGAACAGAAGGACTCCATTATCATCGCCTTAATAATGTCTGACTGTTCCAGTTGAAGAGTCATTTTGTTGACTGTGATATAGAGATGATTCTCATCCGTTCCTCCCGGAAGGACGTCCATTTTAAGAACCGCTTTTTTTATTCCCTGTGAAATGATCTCTTCATAACTTTCTTTGAGCTCTTCTTCCTTTATACCGTCTCGATGTCCGTTACGAGCGAGATAGTCACAAATGATTTTAAAACCGTTCGTAAGTGGGGTATTTCCTTGTTTTAAATCTTTTAAGTCTTCAATTGTCCGGATATTAAGAATGTTCCTCAATTCTTGATTGTAAGAAGATCGAATACCTTCATCGAATTTAAGAACAGTACCGAGAGTGTCATAAGAATTACCGGAAATTCCTCTGAGTTGAAGAGCTTTCAACAAGAGTATCAAAGTCGTCAGACGTTGTTGCCCATCGCAAACCTTAAAAACTGAACCCTCCTCAAGACAAATCAAAGTTCCAAGATAGTATGTATCTTTATTGTCCTTACCAGCAATATAAAAATCATCCATGAGTTGGTGAATTTCTTTTTCTTTCCAAACATATTGACGCTGATAAATAGGAATAGAAAAAGACATTCCTAAATGTCCTATGGTCTTTAACAGCTCGCAAACATTAGGCATGATTCCTACATTCCCCTATAAATTCTCTTAATTAAAGATTCGAATTTTTGTTTTGCACTTGGAGTTTCATCTTTATTTCGGAATTTCTCTATTTGAGAGCCATCAACTTTTCTCAAAATAAAAAGTCTTCGACGGATTTCATCAGGATCAAAACTTCTAGATATCTCGACAAACAATGGCTTTTTAAAGTCGTTACACTCTCCCAAGTCAAATTCAGCATTAACATACTTTTCTATAAATTGCCGAGTTAATCTTTGAGCGTAACATCTAGGAAAAAAGCTCCACAAGGCTAAATCATTTAAAACATCCTCAAATTTTGACCGAGAAAATGAACTCGGACCCCAATTATCAATGAGTTCCCCATTACTATTTATCGGTTCGAATCTATCAATAAAACAAAAAATAATCTGTTTGAACAAGAGGTTTGTACGATAACTTTTCCGCCACACATTGAATTCGTTATCCAGTGAATTCTCTTCTCCCGAGATGATATCTCGATTGACTTCTCCAAAGATATTTGAAATTTCACCCTTTTCATTTCTGCAAAATTTACGGGCTTCACGCTCAGCATGTTCCATTAATTTTAAGTAATGGTTGATATACTCAAAAAAGTTAAAGCCGGAAACAAAGGGATGACCTAATAAAAATATCTGGCTTCCAAATTTTTCCCTTTTATAACATCCATAAGAATTCTTAAATAACTTTTTTGAAGCTAGCCCGTGAAACTTATCTAAATTCTGCTTGCTCAGCACCTGGGATCTATTGCCGCTTTGCCAATCTAAAATAGGACAGAGATAATCATCGAAAAGCCTTTGAATAGTCTCAATACCTTCTTCTACGAAACCATTATTATTAGTTTTTTCGTTTTTCTCCCAAACTCTCAATAATTTTTCCTCTTTATGGATAAGAGATCTCACAAGATAATCTGAATTAAAGCTCAATTTATTGTTTTTATAATCGTAATTATCAATTAATTGAATACCCTTCAAAATATCTTCAATCAATAGACTTGATCCGAAAAGTTCCAAGGCTTTATTTTGAATATTCCTTTGGATGTCGCTTGTCAAATGAAGAACAACACAGTTTCGATCTATCTCTGGATTCTCGCGGCTGTAGTTCCCTAAAAGACTATCAATTTCTTTCTTGAAGTCTTTTGCAGCCCTCTCCATTACACCATAGTGGTAAGCCTTCAAAACATCAATACCAATTAAATCCTTTCCACGAGAATTTAACGAATTAAAATATTGAAAAGCTTCGGACAAATCTCCTTTAGCTTCGAAAACCGAAAATTCTAAAAACTTACTTTCTAAGAACTCATCTTTTAATTTTTTCTTCAGATCGGCCTTACCCTCCAGATATCTCTTTATTATTTTATTATTCTCATAAATTCTCTTCTGAGAGGCTGGGTAGAATGTTTGATCACTAAATGGAAGTTTTTTCTCATCTTTCACTAAAACATTGTGTGCTATTAACCTCAGAGTTACCAATCTTTGTTGGCCATCTATAATTTCGAACTTCTTTTTTTCTGGATTCTTCTCTTTTGGGGCTTCAAAGAGGGTAATACAGCCTAAACGATAAACTCTTTCATCTTGAACAGCGGCACAAATATCTTCCAGAAATTGCCACACAAAATCTTCAGGCCAAGCGTAATCTCTCTGATAGGCAGGAATTTTCAATTCGAATTCAGAAGTGTCAAAAATTTTTGACAGTCCCCAAACAGCTAACTTGAATTCCTTTGGTAGCTCTTTTTTAGAAGCTATTTCTGTATTTATCATAGCGATAGCAATGGTATGAGGAAAATCTTTCGATTTTCCATTTTACAATCCAGGTTTGAATCTTCCTTGTGTTGGAATTTCTTTCAAATTTAAAAACAAAATTGAACTCCAACTAGGTCACTCCTATCTCGACTCTTCCTTAACGGACAAAACATAGTCAAGTTTGTTGTTGGTAATCTCGCTTGAGAAAACATCGGCCGTTTTCCGGAAGCTATCCCAAGTTGAGAGAATTGAAATCGCAGACTTGAGGTGCCAAACTATCAGAATAGAAAGAGAGCTGTTGCGTTAATCATTGCTGACGCATTTGAAACCAACACAACAGCCAATACTTTCATCAAACCAATCAAATCAGAACAGTAATCGCAGTAAAAGCTGACAGAAAATCAAGCCTATGACAACCGTACATTTCAAGCTTTCTGATGTCAAACCCTGGACTGCGGAAGAACTCCAACGAATCAAAAGCATCAGAGACGAGGATATCGATTACTCTGACATTCCGCCAACTACGCCAGAAGATTGGAAAAAAGCCGTCCGCGGAAAGTTTTGCAAGCCTGCTAAGAAATCGGCCACCCGGAAGTGATTGCCTAATGCAAATGCGGCGGCTGGCAAAGCCGCCTCACAAATTCCAGTCGGGGACTTTTTTGAGCTTCTTTCTGCCCTCAATTTCCTGCGGCGTCAAAGGACTGCCGACCAATTCAACCAAAGCTTGATACTGGTCTTCAGGCAGAAGAATCGTTTTCTTCTCTAAGAAATTTTCTTCAAAAACACTTCTCAGAGCGGATAGAACGATCTGTGTTTTGGTCGTGCCTTGCGTTCTTGCCAAGACCTCTAAGCATGCCATCTCACCGTCCGGAATTCTGATCTTTAACACTGCCATACTGTCTCCTTGAAGAACTGCTGCAAAAAGAGGCGTCCGCCTGAAACTAGGGCTCGATAGAAAGAAAGTGTGCTGAGAAAAACTACAAAAAATTATCCTCGCAACTAACGAGACCCTTCACTTTTGAGACCAAGCATCTGCGCCATTTCTTCAGATGAAACGACGTCTTCCCGGCCATCGCGTATTCATTGTACTACCTTGTCAGAAAAATAGATGTCCTCCAGATCATCTAAATAATGATCCAGAGCTTCTTTGACTAAAGCAGTCTCTGAGCGACCCGTTTCTTTAGAAAACCGACACAGCCGCGCCTCAATGCATTTCGGAAGCTGAATTTCTAACAACGAACAATCCCCTGAAAATTTTCGATTCCTTCAAGAAGAAAGAAATCATCCGAGAAGAAAAACTCTACGGATCTCCTTCCTTAATTATCCTTCCGAGGCCGAATTAACACAGCCGCTCAAACTTGGTATCGCAAAAATCTTCACGACGACCATGCGGCTAAAGATCAATGTCTTCTTCTAAACGTCTCTTCAAGAAGCTTATAAGCCACCTCTTTCATTTGACGAGAATGCTTGATGTCTGACTGAATACTAAAAATCTTCGGAATATCATCCCCGATGCCCAAGCAGACAATCTCAATCCCGGCACGCTTCAAATCTTGCTCAATATCAGTCAGAAGTTCGGCATCGGAACACAATCCGTCCGTAATCAAAAAGATAATTTTGCGGGACTCTCTTCGACTGACAAGCTGAGCGGCCGCAGAGTTAATCGATTGTCTGACCGGCGTGTATCCGAAAGGCCTTAACGCGCAAAAGCGATCTAAACAAGACGCAACGGGCTCATCAAAACGCTTGACTTCTAACAGCGTCTGCCGTTCAACACCCGGGAATGCATAAACCGAGCTTCGGCATCCGCTCACGGAATCAGTCATTCCGGCGATGGCCTGACCACACAAAGATCCGGTTCTCATGTCTTCGCGCGTCATGGAGCCACTGCGGTCTAAAAGGACGCACATCGCAACTGACGGACGCAGCACAGATTCTTCGCATCGAAACACTCTGGTGTCGCCGACATACAACCGGCTCAGTCTCTTGGGCTCCAGGTCTCTGCCGCTTCTCGCATAACGCGTAGGCTGGAAACTCAATCCCTGCAAGAACCGATGAAACTGCTGGGAGCCCCCGCGAAGCATCTTTTCCGCTTCCGCTTTGAATTCCGGATCTACACGAGGACTGAGTTCACTTCTGACCGTCGGCCAAACGGCGGCTTTACCGGTCGGATTCTCGCCGGTTGCTCCTCGATAGTTTTTATAGTCTTCTTCCATGACGCGATGGATATCCGCGTCCTTAAGATCATCATCCTCGAACAGAGTGTCAAAGTCCTCCGACTTTTGCTTATCTTTCTTCGGAGTTTTGGCTTTGCCTTTTCCTTTAGGAGAAGCCGATGCACCTTTTGATGAAGAGCCGGCGCCTGGTTTCTCGGAACTGCACTTGTTCTCTTCAGAAAACACCTTTTGAGAGATCGCCTGGCTGAACATTTGAGCAATTTCTCGAGCGCACTGTATAACCTCAGCTGTATTCGGACTTCTTACCGCTTCTTCTGCCTTCTGCATAATCCGCTCAAAAAGCTCCTGCCCAAACCTCTGCACAAAAGCATTTTTTGCTTCTTCCGAATAATGCTTTGAACAGTCATATTCCAGCATCAGTGCGGTCATGCACCAATAGCAAGTCAGACAAAGAAGCGCTCCGGCCGAAGTATGTGCCCTGATATTCGGAAGCTGCCCTGCCCGAGCCATCTTAGAAAAGTGTTCATTGCGCCAAAGATAACCGCCCGGATACTTTTTATATCCGATGGCATCAATGCGAACGTCTTCCAGAGCATTAACGAGCGAATGCAGTCCTCCGAGCGAAGCAACTTCATCAAAGTCACTGTATAAAACGTGATGAATCTCATGCGTCCCATGCGACAAGTAGGCATCCAGTGCATCCTGAGACTGAAGCAGCGGCTCTCCTAAATAAACGGTCTTGCCGTCTGTACACGGCGTTCCGACGAAAACTACTTTGATTTCTTTACCCGCAGATAAAGAAGTCAAAATACCGTTTACCGCTTTTAATACAGCGGGTAACGCAATCGTTGTCTGAGACAAAGTGAAATTCCTAAAAATATTCCGGAACCGTGTCCCAAGGCTTTCGCCTTGAGACACTGAACAGGAAGTCGGTTAACCGAAAGGAAAAAGCGACCGGCCGCGGGCAATCATGCCTGCCGCTCCGGTAAGCACCTCTCGCCTTTCCTCAACTGAAGGAACGGATACGAGAGACTCTGCCTCTTCCGTCGTGTTCTGCTCATAAGAAGCACCTGCTTGCGCAAATGCTTCCCGAGCTTTTTCCAGACACTCAACAAAAAGCTTTTTGCTTCGGCACCAGACATGGGTCCGGCTGCCTTCGGCAAGCGCTTCTTCGAGTGCGGCGGAAGCAAGAGCAAATCGAGTTTGAGAACAGCTCCATGAACGTACCCGTTCATAAAGCGTCCTGACGCGACACACAATCGCTTCCGTGACGTTGGCCGTCTCAAGCGCCGCGCAGATGAGATCGGTCTCATCGGCAAAACGCTCGGCCAACCCGTCAAGAAAAGCATTCTTTGAGCTTCGTTTGCCCGTACCGTGCGCGGCCAGAACAAACGCATCAAACTCAAAGCTGATCCGACGCAGAACAAAATTCGTCGGAGGAAAAACGGCTTCTTTCGAACAACCCGGAGGAATGATGCCTTCGAGCCTCTGAGCAAGAATGTCTTCATAGGCCGGCGCAAAAACTTCATCGCGCCGCCTGCAGAATTCTTTTCTCCAGACACTCAAAGCTCGTTCTGCAACGGCAGCATCCTGCCTTCGCATCACGAAACCGTTGAGATAAGGTTCGCCCATCTCCTGACACAAAGCTTTGGCTCGTGCTCTGAAGTCAAGAAAAGGTTTCAGCATCACGCCCGGAATAATCCTGCGGCGTTTCATAAACTCCGCGCCTTCCTCAATCGAGGTCTGCTCGGTTGTCGTCCCGCTCCAGACACTGATCTGAAAACAAATCAGCACCAGATCGGAATCTTCCGGTTTGCCTTCTTTCTTTTCGGTTGATAAACAACCGCTGTCTTGCCAAAAACCGCGGTTACCAAACAAATCAGCCATAGGGCCTCCTTAAATAAAAAAGAGAGCCCTTATGGCCCGTCATCCGAGGGCTTAAAGGCCCTCGAATAACTATGGGTTGAGATGACCGAAATCATCTCGGGATAAAAGAACGATCGGTCCGTTAGAAAACTGCTGTTAGGCAATATGCTTACCGATATCGCCGATTTCTAATTCGACCAATTTTTCGACCGCCAATGCGCCAGCTTCTTCCAGACAGTCCGTCAGCGCGATTTTCATCGCACGCCTTAAAGCAGCTCGAGGCTCATTCTTCATCGCCGGAGATCGGTAGCTCAGAAGAAGTAAGTCTCTGAACCGCAGTAAGACTCGGGTCGAAATCGTTGCTTCCGCAACGGCTCCGTCCTCCGTCTGACGGCAGTATGCCTGACGAACTCGGTCCGCCGCCCTCCTCAGACGAACGGAAAATTCTTTCCGCCATTCTTCAAAGGACATGCCTCGGACTTCAAGCTCCGGAGTAGTCGCTTCTAATAAAGAAACTTCAGCCTCCTCGCCCATGTAGTCCATGCGCATCTTCCAAAAGCGGTCGAGCACTGCCGGATCCTGACTAAAGCGTCCCACATAGCGTGAGCCGTAATCTTCCGTCAGTCCCCGCAGATTGTCGGTCATGACAATCCGGGTTCTCGGATGCGGATGAATCACTTCTCCGGTCTCCGGGATATAAAGCGGAGAGCCTTCAAGCAGTTCATTGACCGACAGCCAAAGATCCGGCGGCGCTGCCGACATCTCATTAACAAGAAACACACAGCCGTGCCGCCAGGCCCTCGTGAGCGGACCGTCAGCAAAGCGCATGCTTTTGTCCTTATCAATAACATAGCCGCCGATGAGATCCGTACGGTCCAAGCGGGCGCGCGCAGTGATCGAAATCACCGGTGCGTTCACTCGGGCGCAGTACTGATTCACAAAACTGGTTTTGCCGGAACCGTGCGGGCCGCTGATAAACAGCGGCTCACCCGAACCGATTTCAAACCAGGCGCTCATGATCGACAAAGCGTCCTTTTCAAAAACATAGGAAGGATCCAGGCGAGGAATCAGGCACCGGAGTTCCGGTTCAATATCCTCCAATCTGTATCCTAAAAGTGATCCGTCCTGCATAAATCCGAAAGATTCCAGCGAAACGAATTCGTTCAATACCTGTGTCATACAAAGCTCCATATAAAAAACGGAGCCTCGTACTCCCTGCGGAGGCACAAAGGCCCCGCAGGGTTAAGTAAAAAACGATGCGCTCTATGTTTTTGTCAAACAAGCCTGTGCACCGAGGCTTATTTGGTTTTGAGCCATGAGGACGTCGTTCCAGTCTGAGCCCGATTGCTCGGGCAGACGCACTTCGACCTCAATGTCGGGATGCCGCTGCTTGATTTCAGCGGCGCCCGCATAAGCCTCCCTTTGACCGATAAAGTTCTTGTCCGAGTCACCGAAAATGATGATTCTGCGGACCGACTTCGGCGGCACAAAGTTGCGGAAATTAAATGCGGCAACCACCGACCACACCGGAACTCCGAAGAGCTCTGACGCAGACAGCGCCGTCTCAATTCCCTCGGCTAATCCGAGCACGCCGGATTCATCTGTTTCGGCCAGACGAACGGCGCACCCCGAGAGCTCCTTGCCAAGTACTTTCTTGACCGCCTTAACGGGAGCCTTTCGGCCCTTATCCAGATAAGTACGATGAAGACTGACTCGGTGTCCTTCAGAGTTAACGATCTCGGCCACAAGTCCTTCATAGAAGGAGTGATCCCATGACCGTCCGTCCTCGGAAGGCTGCGCATAACGCAGACGATTCGAGGCACGGAGCGCCGCCGGAAAACACTTTTTCAAACCTCGGCTTCGAAGATAGACATAAGCACTATCTTTCTCGCCCAAGGCATGAGAGGCAGCCCACACTTCTTCTATCGGAGAAGGCTGCGCATGTGTTTTCGTGACTCTGTAGGTTTTCTCTTCGTGAATCGGAAGATTGAGAAAGCGGGCCATAAAACGCAGAGCGTCAACGTAACCGAAGTTCTTGATTTTCATCAGAAGATCGACTCCGCTGTGGTAACCGCAGTGACGGCAGAAACTGTCGCCTTTCCCAAACTTGTCGGTATAAGAGAAACGGTCAACTCCCGCGCACCATGGACATTCCAGGTTCTTGGTTTTGAAGATCGTTTCATCCGCACCGGCGGACAGAAGAATACTTTTGTAGTGGCCTTGAGCACGAGAAAGAATGGTATTCACCGTGCTTTGGCTGATACGAAGTTTGTGGGTAGTAAGTTCCATCGGATGTTTCCTTTTAAAGAAAATTCGACGTCCCGCTCTGTCCCCGAATTTTGGCGAACACGGCGGTTCGCCAAAAAAAGAGAGATATTTGAAGGGTGGTAAATCCTTCTGGACAAGTTCCGAACAAGTCGGAATAACGTGTCTTGCCTTAATCCACGAGCTTATGAAGCAGCCACACATTCAACGCGCCACTATACGGAGATTTTTGTCTTTTCATATGGGCGTTTACCACTAATTTTCTTTATTTTCTATCCCCTCTTCCCGCTAAAAATCCCCTTTCTTTGATAATTTTCGATTTTTTAATTTTATTTATTTGAATTTAAAAGAATTTTCTAATTCAAATAAACCTTGTTCAACAGTCTTCGATTCGTTGATCTCTTCACTAAATTGTGAGCATTTGATTCAAAATTCTTGTTCTAACCTTACTTGATCGATTTACTTAATTTGAGACGCCATGGGCCGTTCATGCTTCTTTAACAGTTAAAGTAACGCTATTCATTAGGGTTTCTTCTAACCCACCACAAATGAGGATATAGAAATGGCTGAAACAAAAAGCGTTGCAGGTACACAGACTGAGAAGAACCTTGCAACTTCTTATTTGAATGAATCCCAATCCTACGCTCGGTACACTTTCTATGCACAGAAAGCCGTGAAAGAAAGCTACTTCCCGATCGGATATGCATTTAACGAAACAGCCGCGAACGAACTCCGTCATGCCAAGATCTTTTTGAACTTCTTGCCTGGCGGAAAGCTGGTTGCCGAAGTCCCGACTGATTCTGTAGCTATTGGCTCCACCGAAGATAATCTTAAGATCTCCATCGACGAAGAAAGATACGAAGGCGTTAAGGCTTATCAGGCTTACGCCGAAGTCGCCGACAAGGAAGGCTTCCCTGTCATCGCCTCTCACTTCAGAGCAATCGCTCAGATCGAACAGCACCACTTGGATCGTTTCCAGACCTATCTTGACCAGCTCCAGAAGGGAACCATCTGGAAAAGAGAAAAACCGATTCACTGGCAGTGTCTGGTTTGCGGTTACATCTACGAAGGGATAGAACCTCCTGTTAAGTGCCCTGCCTGCGACCATCCGTACCAGCATTACATCGGCTTGGACATTTATCAGTAATGAGCAAAAAGGTTTGAACTTCTAGAGTTCATAAGCCTGAATAGCTTGAAGAAACGGCACCTGTTTTGCAGCGGGCGCCGTTTATTTTTGCCTTGTTTTCCAAGATTTCGGCCTCTCGGTGTTTCCTAAAATCTATTGGAAAAGAAATGACGCTTTGACTTCGTAAACATCGCTGTATCAAAATTTGTTCTTCTGTTCTTGCTTCGACCTCTGATTATTATTTTTGCCGCGAACACTTATTTGTGATGAAAATCCTCTGTACTCTCCTCGTACCAGTTCTTCTGCTGTCCGGCTGTGCATCCGTGACGGTCTCTAACATTAATAGTCAGGAATATTTGATTCAGCGCCGCGGCGATGTCATCTCTCAGGGGCGGTTAAGCGATCCGACTAACACGGTTCTCACAGCGCTGGGTCTTTCGGACTGTGAAAACAGAATGCAGTACTGTATTAACTCGGTTGGTGAAAGCTCTGTTACCGACAACGAGTCAAAAATTTCTGCACTAGCAGAGATGTGGCTCTTCAAAGCAATGCGTGCGCAAAAGGACGCACAACTCCTTAAGGATGCAGGCGAGTTTCAAGACGAACAAATACTCAACGCCCAGCTTCTAAACGACTTCATTCAGACGGCTAAATATTCTTATGCCTATCTGTTTTTCTCCGGAAGAAAAATCAGCGACCGTGCCTTAGAAGATCGGCAAACCCAGGTAAAGGACTACTACAACTTTGCGGTACAAAATGTCATCGAGCAGCTTTATCGAGCGAATAAAGGTAAGGCTTTAACGGATTTTCCTGTACGAGAAGGCAAATGGAACATCTATATTAAAAATCCTGAACAACTCTCAGAGCAAGCTGAAACCGTTAAAGAATTAATCCCCGATACAGTTCTTTCCTTCAAAGGTCTTAAAAATCAATACTCAGCTGACGGTCTCGGCGCCCGCATGGTGCTCTCAACAGACGACCCCGCAAAGGAAAAAGATCAGCCTTGGCGTCTGATGCCTTACTCTTCGGTCACGGCAATGATTTCATTTCCGGGAAAATCTCTGAATCAAATTCTTACCGCCGACGATGTCGTTGTCTCAACGTATGACCCGTCTTTTGTTCAGAGCGTCAAAATCGGAAAAACCGTCGTTCCTTTGTCGGCCAATTTCAGCGGAGCTTATGGTCTTTGGCTCGCCAACTCCGACTTTGCCTCTAACGCACTCAGTACGATTTTCGGACACGGAAATATCATCGATAAGCCTACCGTTTATCTGATGCGTCCTTACCGCAAGGACCTTAGGACTATTATCCTCATTCACGGCTTAGCCAGCAGTCCGGAAGCCTGGGTCAATACGGCCAATGAAATTATGGGAGACAAACTCCTACGAGATAATTACCAGATTTGGCAGGTCTACTATCCGACAAACGTTCCGCTCCTAATCAATCGCCAAGAGATTGCGGAAGCTATCAATAAGACCATTGATCATTTCGATCCGTCACGCACAAATCAGGCGAGTAAAAACATCACGCTTATCGGTCATAGTATGGGAGGAATCCTCACGAGGCTCCTTGTGTCGGACTCAGGCAACACGATTATCAATGCACTTGAGCAAAAGTATCCTCAAGCCTCCGACAAAATTAACCAAATGGATCCGAAATTCAAGAGCATCCTTCGGTTCAAACCTCTCCAAGGCGTCACAACCGCAATATTTTTAGCGACTCCTCATCAAGGTACACCGTACGCCGACGCAAGCTGGGCGAGATACCTGGCATCTTTTGTCAAGCTGCCGCTCTCAATCGTGAACAAGCTCGGC
>ERZ772897.2363-NODE-2363-length-16693-cov-2.670513_pt1 | contig 16693 bp, 13 predicted proteins | sample MGYA00512125_ERZ772897 | MGnify/ENA primary metagenome ERZ772897 (study PRJEB29015, sample SAMEA2737660) | human gut metagenome | biome: human gut; feature: human-associated habitat; material: faeces | place: China | collected 2012 ... | reverse complement strand
GATGAAGTCGGAGGCTGAGAGCAGGGCCGCCAATCTGGCGGACAAGCTGGTGCCCTATACCTTCGCCGGGAGCCTGCTGAGTTTTGCCCTTACCCGGAATGTGACACGGGCTCTGTCGGTACTGATGGTGGACTTCTCTTGCGCGCTGAAGCTGGCCATGCCTCTGGCCGTCCTCTCCGCCATGCGGGAGGCGGGACGTGCCCACATCACCGTCAAGGGCGGCAAATTTCTGGAGGCCGTGGCCGCCGCCGATACCATCGTCTTTGACAAGACCGGCACCCTGACCCACGCCTGCCCCCGGGTAGCTCAGGTGGTGCCCTTCGGCGGCAAAGAGGAAGCTGAAATGCTGCGGCTGGCCGCCTGCCTGGAGGAGCACTTCCCTCATTCCATGGCCAACGCCGTGGTGGAGGAGGCCAAACGCCGGGGCCTGCGTCACGAGGAGTACCACTCCAAGGTGGAGTATCTGGTGGCCCACGGCATCGCCAGCACCGTCGATGAGGAGCGGGTCCTCATCGGCAGCGCCCACTTTGTCTTTGAGGATGAGGGCTGCATCATTCCGGAGGGCGAGCAGGAACGCTTTGACGCCCTGCCGCCGGAGTATTCCCACCTGTATCTGGCGGTGGGGGGACAGCTTGCCGCTGTGATCTGCATCTCCGACCCGCTGCGGGAGGAGGCGAAGGAAGTCCTATCCGCCCTCCGCGCCCTGGGGATCACCAGTACCGTCATGCTTACCGGAGACAGTTACCGTACCGCCGCAGCCATTGCCGCCCAGGTGGGAGTGGACGATTTCCGCGCCGGAGTCCTTCCGGCGGACAAAGCGGAGTATGTGGCCCGGCTGCGCCGGGAGGGGCATACTGTCCTGATGGTGGGCGACGGCATCAACGATTCGCCGGCCCTGTCCGAGGCGGATGCGGGCATCGCCATCAGCGACGGTGCCGCCATCGCCCGGGGAATCGCGGACATCACCATCGCTGCCGATAGTCTCTGGGAACTGGTAGAGCTGCGCCGGATCGCCATGGCGCTGATGGCGCGCATCCACTCCAACTACCGCTTCGTTATCGGCTTCAACGGAACCCTGATTGCCCTTGGTGTGGCCGGTGTTCTGCCGCCCGCCACCTCTGCCACGCTGCACAATCTCTCCACCCTGGGCGTCAGCCTGCGGAGCATGGGCCGGCTGACTGCTCAGACGCAGTCTGCTCGGGGCAACAATTCGCATAATGGATAAAAAAAGAATCCTTTCCGCTTGGTAGCTTGTGCTTTTTGTGTGGTTGCACATGACTAACTCCATGTGCTATAATACACTCACGATGCGCAGTGCGTGATGCATGGTAAGTCCAATCGCCGCTACGCATCGTTTTTTGCAATACAGTTATCTGCGGCTAACCTCATTGAAGAAAGGGGAGGATTCTATCAGACCGTATCGATCTACCATCATTCTCTTGGTTCTGCTGGTTCTATTGTCCTGCTGTTCACTGTTTGTAGGAGTGATCGATTTGACACCGAGTGAGTTGCTGTCGGGCAATTTTGAGCAGCTGGAGATTTTCATCATCTCCCGGCTGCCGCGCCTACTGGCCATCCTGTGTACTGGAATCGGCATGAGCGTAGCAGGGCTTATCATGCAGCAGCTGTGCAGTAACAAATTTGTGTCGCCCACCACCGGCGCGACAATTTCCTCGGCGCAGTTCGGCATCCTGTTGGCGCTCCTGTTCATGCCGGCCTCCACTCTGTGGAGCCGGGCGCTCTTCGCCTTTACCACGGCAATTTTGGGCACCTGGATCTTTGTGTGGTTCATTCAGCGCATCCAGTTCAAGGATGTGGTGATGGTTCCATTGGTGGGCATCATGTTCGGCAATGTTATCGGCGGCATCACCAACTATCTGGCGTACAAATATGAGATGACCCAGGCCCTGTCCTCCTGGCTGGTAGGCCACTTTTCCCTGGTGCTGAAGGGCCGGTATGAGATCGTCTGGCTGACGGTTCCGCTGGTGGTGCTGGCTTTTGTCTTTGCCAACCACTTCAATATTGTGGGGCTGGGCAAGGATTTTTCCAAGAACCTGGGTGTCCCCTACAATCTGGTGCTCTTTTCCGGGCTTACCATTGCCGCCATGATCACCGCCAGCATTGTGGTGGTGGTCGGCTCCATCTCCTACATCGGCCTGATCGTGCCCAATGTGGTAGCCATGTACAAGGGCGACAAGATTCGGGGCACGCTGGTGGACACCGCCCTGTTCGGCGCAATCTTCGTGCTGGTGTGCGACATGATCGGCCGGGTGGTGATTGCCCCCTACGAGCTGCCCATCGAACTGATCGTGGGCATTCTGGGAAGCCTCATTTTCATCGCCCTGCTGTTTTACCGGCTCAAGCATGGCCGAAAGGCCGTCCGCCTGGGCGGTGCCGGGACAGGCTGCTGCTCTGCTGTGCCTGACCTGAAAGGAGGTGCGGATCAGTGAACACTGCTGCCGTGCGCGCCAACCGGCGCAAACTTCTGATCCTGGCCGCGATCGTCCTTCTCTGTGCGGCAGGCTATATGCTGGTAGAGGTCAACTTTTCCAACCAAAAGCTGTTTGCCTACGCCATGAAGATCCGTGCTCCCAAGCTTATTGTAATGCTCATTACCGCCTTTTCCATCGGAGGGGCTTCACTGGTGTTCCAGTCCATCATCAACAACACCATTGTGACTCCCTGCCTGCTGGGGATGAATTCTCTCTATACCCTCATCCACACGGCGGTGGTGTTCTTTCTGGGCTCTGCCAGCGTGGTGGCTACCAACGCCAACCTGTCCTTCGCGGTGGATGTGGTGCTCATGGGCATTACCGCCACGGTCATTTACAACTGGATCTTCAAAAAGACAAAGCATAATGTGCTGTATGTGCTGCTGGTGGGTACAGTGCTGACCTCCTTCTTTAGCAGTGTCCAAACGACGCTGACCCGGGTGATGGACCCTAATGAGTACGACAGCCTGCTCAATACTCTGGTGGCCAGCTTCAGCAACGTCAATTCCGAGATCATCGTCTTTTCCCTGATCCTCCTGGCAGCTGTCATCTTCGCGTTGAGAAAAGAACTGGCTCTGCTGGATGTGCTGACATTGGGCAAGGAACAGGCCATCAATCTGGGGGTGGACTACGACCGCTGCATCCGCCGTCTTCTGCTGGGCGTGACCCTTTGCATCGCCGTGGCCACCGCCATGGTGGGGCCCATCTCCTTTTTGGGGCTTATCATCGCCAATCTGTCCCGCCAGCTGCTCAAGACCTTCCGGCACACCCAGCTGGTGTTGGGCTCGGCCCTGTTCGGCATGATCGTGCTGGTGGGCGGGCAGCTCATCGTCGAGCATATGTATTCCTATTCCGTGCCGGTGAGCGTGTTCATCACCGTGGGCGGCGGTCTTTACTTCCTCTATCTCCTCCTGACAAGAAAGAAGGTGTGACCATGCGTGTACAGGAATTGACAAAACAGTATGACGGAAAAACCGTGGTGGACGGCGTGAGCTTCGCCATCCCCAAGGGCAAGGTGATTTCCCTGATTGGTCCCAACGGTGCGGGCAAGTCCACCGTCATGGGCATGATCTCCCGACTGATCGCCCACGACAGCGGACTGGTAGACTTTGAGGGCAAGGACATTGGCAAATGGAAAAGCAAGGAGCTCTCCAAGCGCCTTGCCATCCTGACTCAGTCCAATAACATCCAGATGAAGCTGACTGTGCGGGAGCTGGTGACCTTCGGGCGCTTTCCCTATTCGGGAAACCGGGTCACCCCAGAGGATCAGAAGATCATCGACCGGGCTATTCACTACATGGAACTGGAGGAGTTCCAGGATCGCTTCATCGACGAACTCTCCGGCGGCCAGCGGCAGCGGGCTCTGATCGCCATGGTCATCGCCCAGGACACGGAGTATGTGCTGCTGGATGAGCCCACCAACAACCTGGACATCTACCACGCCACCAATATGATGAAAATCGTCCGTCGCCTCTGCGACGAGCTGGGGAAGACGGTGATTTTGGTGCTGCATGAGATCAATTATGCGGCATTCTATTCTGATTACATCTGTGCCTTCAAGGACGGAAAAATCGCCAAGTTCGGCACTGTGGAGGAGGTGATGACGAAAGAGAATCTGTCGCAGATCTATCAGGTGGACTTTGAGATCCTGACCATTGCGGGTAAGCCACTGTCCATCTACTATTGACCCTTATTTTCAGTACTTTTTAGAAAAGGAGTAACCAAAAATGAACATGAAAAAGATGCTTTCTCTTGCCTTGGCCGGTGTTATGGCACTGAGCCTCATGGCATGCTCCGCTCAGAATGGCGGCGATTCTTCCGAGAATACATCCTCGCCCAGCAACCAGCCCAGTGTGGAAACCCCAAACAACGAGGCCCCTGAGTCTGTGACCATTACCAGCCTCAATGCCAACAAGGAGGCGGCGGAGCTGGAGATGCCTTACGATCCCCAGCGTATCGCCATTCTGGATATGGCCTCGTTGGACATTCTGGATGCCCTGGGCGTGGGCGACCGGGTAGTGGGTACCGCCTCCACCAGTCTGGAGTATCTCCAGGACTACATCAATGACGATATTGCCAATCTGGGTACCATCAAGGAAGCCGATCTGGAGGCCGTCATGGCCTGCGAGCCGGATGTCATCTTCATCGGCGGCCGCCTGGCTTCCAGTTATGACGCCCTCAGCGAAATCGCTCCTGTAGTCTATCTGGCCACGGATACCGAGCTTGGGGCCGTGGAGAGCGTGCGGCAGAATGCCACTACCATCGCCTCCATGTTTGGTCTGGAGGACAAGGTAGACGAGTTGATGGCTGACTTCGATGCCCGCATTACCGCACTGTCCGAATTTGCCGCCGGTAAGACTGCAATCGTGGGTATGTGCACCAGCGGCAGCTTCAATGTGCTGGGCAACGACGGCCGCTGCTCCATCATCGGCGTGGAAGTCGGCTTTGAGAACATCGGTGTTGACGCCAACATTGACACCTCCACCCACGGCAACGAAGCTTCGTTCGAGTTCATCGTGGAGAAGGCCCCCGACTATATCTTCGTTATGGACCGTGACGCCGCCATCGGCACCGACGGCGCACAGCTGGCCCAGGAGATCATGGAGAATGAACTGGTGATTGGAACCGACGCCTACAAGAACGGCAACATCGTCTATCTGGCTCACCCCGCCGTGTGGTACACCGCCGAGGGCGGCATCACCGCGCTGGATCTCATGCTGCAGGATCTGGAGAGCGAGCTGCTGGGTTAACGCTGTTTCAGATAGAGTATTACGGCCTTTCTCCAAAGAACTCATATATCGTTTTCATCGAACTTGACTACTAACGAAGGGAGTGCTTACCATGGATCAGGAAAACAGAATGCCTCTTATTGGTGACAAGGCTCCGTCCTTCGAGGCTGTTACTACGCAGGGTCCTATCAAATTTCCGGAGGATTACGCCGGCAAATGGGTGATCCTCTTCTCCCATCCTGCGGATTTCACCCCGGTCTGCACCACGGAGTTTATGACCTTCGGCTCCATGATCGACGAGTTCAAGGCTCTCAATACTGAGCTGGTGGGGCTCTCAGTGGACTCCATCTACTCCCATATCGCCTGGCTGCGGAAAATCCAGGAGCTGGAGTGGAACGGTAAGAAACACATCAATGTGACCTTCCCCCTCATCGAGGATATCCGCATGGAGGTGGCCAACAAGTACGGCATGATCCAACCGGGGCAGTCCAATACCCAGGCGGTACGGGCGGTGTTTGTCATCGACCCCAACAGCGTGGTGAGAACCATCCTGTACTATCCGTTGTCAACGGGTCGCAACTTTGACGAGATCAAGCGCATCATCCTGGCGCTCCAGAAAGCGGACGCCGATGCCTGCGCCACCCCGGCCGACTGGCGGCCCGGCGATGATGTCATCGTACCCACCGCTGGCAGCTGCGGCGTAGCCAAGGAGCGGATGGACAACCAGAGCGAGAATCAGTATTGCCTGGACTGGTTCATGTGCTTCCGCAAAGAGGTGCCATAACGGCGGAAACTTTTAAAAAACAGCACAACACACAAAGCCCGCAACGGAATTTTTCGTTGCGGGCTTTGTGTGTGCTGGAGCATATTGATAGACTTGTTATTCTTCAACCTTTACTCCAAACAGAGTTGTATGAATCTGATATGCAACACTTTTAAAGCGTCATTCGCAGTTCTCGTTTTTGCTAAGAAATTATAGTCCATTCTTACATTATATAAGCGCCCCACATGCCGCAGTCCGTGGGCAGAAAACTTACCACCTCGCGAGAGCGTACGGTTCGCATCCGTAAGGTCGTCGGTTCGATCCCGATTAGGTCCACCACAAAAAGCCGTGAAATTTATAATTTCACGGCTTTTTTGCAACTTTTTTGCAAAAATGGTGGGCCTGTAGCTCAACCGTTTCCGCCCTGTTTCCCGTACCAGCCCCCCGCTCCGTTCGCATCCGCTGTTCAGGAAACTAAAAACGATCATTGTTTTTTGTTCTCCGCCCCTCGGGAAAGGCCGAAAAGATCTGGAAATGAATGATTCACATCCAAGCATATTGTACAAGACGGTTCGCATTCCCTTTGTGCAGTACTTCCAGTATCTACGCCGAAAGCATCTCAGCGGCATATATCCTGCTTTAGAAAATCTCTATTTCGTCCTGGAACAACACCTCAATATGATCATAAGTAAAGATATTCACCCGCTCAATCCACTGACACAAAATCATCTTCCGGATCGAGAACTCCGCTTCCAGCGCTTTGTCGTACAGCTTTTGCAGTTCAGGATGGGTATCCACATGACATTTTAACTGACGCAGCACTTCTTTGTCGATCCGCTCCGCCCGATAAGTACTCTGTGTAGAACATCGCTCACGGTGCTGAACCCGATTGTAGCATTTATAGACGTGGATTCTCTCATTGTGCTCCGTCACACGATGGGTTCTTCGCACAGTTGAAGCAAATACTCTTCCTCCACAGCAGCCGCAGTAAACATTTCCCGATAACAGCGCTTTTCCCACCAGCTTTTTGGGAAGCTGCCCTTGCTTTCTCTTCTCCATTACTTGCTGTGCCTTCTGAAATGTGTCCGGTGAGATGATCTGCAATTCCGGGTTGAGCTGTGAGCGAACCCCTCCTCTGCACATGACCCCAGTAAACAACTCTCTGTGTAAAAATGCGTTAATAGAGCTCGGATGGAACACTTCACCATTCCGGTCATAAATACCCTGTGCTGCAAGCTCCGTCGCAATCCTTCGCCCGCCATATCCGTAACGGATATAGTAGTCGAAGACTATACGGATGACCTCTGCTTCACCAGGTATGATTTGCAAATCATGCACATCACGTCCCCTGGGGTTGACCCGCCCTGTTTTGACAAGCCGATAACCATACGGTGATCTTCCTCCACAGTAGAAGCCCTCGCTGGTAAGCTGCTGCATCCGGGTCTTGGTCCGTTCGGAGATTTTCAAACTTTCACCAGAAGCCTGCCAATAGCGTATATAATTGATCAGCTTGTCGGCGTGGCTCTCAAATCTCTGCTGTCCCTCTCGGGCACTCCAAATCTCAATTCCCAGCATGGAGAGATCCTCTACAAAAAACGGAGTCTCCGAATCCCGTCGTCCCAATCGGTCAAACATAAAGACAAGAAGGATGTCAAACTCATGTTGTTTGGCATCCTTCTTGATTTGCTGCAGGACTCTGCGGTCCGCTGTGGGGGTCTTGAATCCTGAGATTCCTTTCTCGTAGAACTCCTTGATGATTTTCCAGCCGCGAGCGGCGGCGAACTCCTGGCACGCCTGCCGCTGCATGGGAATGTCATCCTTGTGCAACTGCTGGACAGTGGATACCCGATACAGGCAATAGACTCGATTCATTGTACACTCCTCCTTAGGTAGAATAAGAGGATTATACAATGGCACAAGAGATCAGAAAATTAGTGATACCAGGATTCAAGCAACTCACGAACTTCTTCAGAACGGATTCTCTCCTTCCAGCAGTCTATCTCCTGTTCAATGCGTTGTTTATGTTTCAAATACTTGATGCCAGACACAAGGGGAAGGAGAGAACGCAGGTACTCAATTCGCTCCTGCATATACGGAATCATGCTGCCGGTTCCTCCCCAATGGGGCGGTTCTAAGGGTAGCCGCTCAAAAACATCTGGATTGGCATTGAGAGATAAGAACTTTTCCACTGCTTTTCTCCGCCGCTCACAAGACAATTCCTCTATCGCAGTAAACAGTAGGCACATCCGGTCTTTATCATGTCCATATCTTTCAATGGTATGTTGCATCCAAAGGTCTTGCTTTACAATGATCTCCTGATGAGATGCTTCGTGGTGCAACATCATCTTTACCGGTGACCAATATGACCAATATGTCAATTCTTCTCGTTTGCTATAGCAATAATCAAACACGCCGTCCGCCAAATCGATATACTGTTCTGCATCCCATATTTTCAGGAGTCTTGTAGTATCATAATGGTCATACACTCTGAAGTGATCTCCCTGTGCGGTGATCAAGCAGTCAAGGTATCTATATAGGAATGAGGTGTCAACCGAGATAATTGCATACAACAACACTCCATCAAAATCCTCATGATTGGAATAAGAGATCCCTTTCAGATAGATTTCTTCCAGAAGAGGAAGTTCATTTGAAAACTCCCGCAAAGTTTCATCTGCTTCCTGCTGGTTACTATGATTCAAAATCCAATAAACATACAGGCTGAAAATAAACGGCGCCTCTTCATAGTGCTCCGAAATAGTGCGCAGCGCTTTCACTATTATTTTAGGCTCCACGATCTCGTATTTGCGTAAGGAATCTATTCTTCGATAAGGCGATGCCTTTATCTCTACATCCGGTGTGTCCAAATACTGCAACAGCTCTGCTACCCAGTGTGCGGACACTTGTTGTTCGGGCATTAGTGAGAAAAAGGACCACAGCCATACATTTTGCTGATTATACTTATATTGGGCAATAAATTTCTTTACTTCCAACACAGGCCTGATTTTAAATAGTCTCTCTAAGATCTGTCCAGCATATATCTGATACGGAGTATCCGCCCTCATGTAGGCATCTGTCAAATATAGGTACAGTTGTTGCTGATCTTGAATCGCTTCAAACACATATCCAAGCCCTGCACCCAATTCTCTCTCTTCTTTATCAAAAGTCTGGGCGCTCTCTATACACACTTGGAGCAAACAGTCTATATCTTGAGGTGTGAATCCCTCTACCAGTTTGCAAACTCTTTCCTTATGTCGCTGTACCCCTTTCTCATATCCCTCCGAATAGTCTTCAGAACGATGGGACACAAGCGCAGAATAGATCCTATACTTTTCCGAGTTAAGAAACGGGGCCAGTATATCCAGTGCGCAATAATCAATGTGCTTTGCAACTTGTTTAATGCGTGCCGCGATAACGCAGTGGAACAAGTTTTCTGTATGGAATAGGGAAAAGAATTTTAATACTTCTTCAAACTCGGCCTTCACCACATCCAAACCTGTATCAACGCCATAATGAGGCATACCGTACTTATATAGAATTTGCTCAATCTCAGCCTGCCCATTTCCGCGCTGATAAATCTGATAGAGTTGCGACCAAAGCATTTTTCGGTATTCCAAAACGGGCGGATCTGGTGGAATTGTCAGTGTGTAAATCGACACGGTATTGTGCCGGCCACCCTCCGCCTTCGAAACATCGAGCTTTAAAAAATGGCTCGCAACCCAAACGAATAAAGCTAATAGGTTTGCATTTTCCGGGGTCGTATTGACCCCTTCGCAGAGCTTTTTGACTACCGCGCTCTGCGTAAAATATCCAAGGCGAGGAGAATCTAAACTGACTTCAAACCGTTCTGCGTACACGCTGTAGAATTGCTCAAATAAATCCGGGCGCTTTTTAAAATACAGCAATAGCAGATCTAACGCACTTGGCAGTTCAGAATGGTTTTCAAAGCTGCCCAGAATTTGGAGAATATCATCCGAAACACTCTTGCCCCGTTGGTCATCTTTAAATGGCAATGTTCTCGCATCAAACGGATGGTATGCCTCTTGTTCAATATACTCCTGCAGCAACAAAAGAGTTTGTGTTGGGCGCACCATATGAAAGGCTTTGAAAAATGGGAGAAACTTTCCAATATCACTTTCCAACTTGTCCCACACAAGGTTAATTTGGGCTTCAACATATTCTCTTACACCCTGGTCCGAGAAGACATTTAAGAGGATATTGCATACCTCAATCGTTCTGCTTTGGTTCATCTGAAAGCATGTTTCAATCATTGTGCTGAGGGGAATAATCTTTTCCTCGATAAAAACATACTTGATCAAAAAGTTACTGAAGCTTTGATCTGAAATTCTTGCCGCCTCGTCATTGCACAGATCTACGATTTCCGCTCTGTGGAGCATTTTCAGATCCGATGTAAAATCACTGGTGCTTATTCCCGCAACCTCAAAAATTGGGGCAAGCTTTTCAAGATGCTTTAGATGGATTGCTTGAACAAATGCAATGATTCCAGCAGAACTTACACCTGTCTCACTTTCGATAAGGGCATGCAACTGTTCGCTGTAATAGTTATGATAGAGATCCGATGCATCCTGAATTGCAGCAAGGTTTTCGGAATCTGTCGCAAATTTTCCGGCAAGCATAGCCAGGCGCGCATTCCCCTCCGCAATGGCCACAATGCGGTCCGTGTAAACTCGATTTGTAATTCCGTAGCATGTTTCCATAAGTTTACGGATATCATCGTCACTAAATGTCGAGATTTTAATTGTTTCTGGTTGAATAACCTCCATAACACTTTGCATCACTTGTTTGCGGGCATAGTCGCGTACAGTCAGGATCAATTTTGAAATATGCCGTGATCCTATGGCTGCTTTGGGAAGATACTCCAGCACATGGTGCAATCCAGAAAGCTCATTTGCATCATCAACAAGCACCAGGTAATCTTTTCCTTCTTCAACTGCAGATACCAGATCCTCATACAGCTGCAAGTTGTTGTTTTTTATGACAAACACAGTGTAGCTGTTTTCCTCTGCTAATTGCCGGCATAATTCCAGCGCAAACCTGGTCTTTCCAACACCGGCAGGCCCAGCAATTAGCAAGACGTCGTTATCATGCAAAGCAGTCTTTGCTTTTTCCAACTCCTTTTCTCGAAAAAGGAATTCTGTTCCCAGCGGAGCGGACATTCTGTTTGCATCATGCTTTGCCACAAACATGTCCATTGGCAGAATTTGCCCTGAGTCAATGCTGATTCCCAAAAAATCGCGGGCTAAAATTGGGCACTCACGGAAGATATCATTTCCCAATTGATCCAAGCCAATTAATGTCAGTACGGCGCCATGCTTCTCACAGTACTGTCTAAGGTACTGATCATCGCCAGGCCCTAAGCGGCCATATGTATGGCAATATATGATCTCTACAATATCTTCCGCAGAAACACCAGTCTTTTGAGAATCAAAGCATTTGTCAATGTCCTCAATCGCTTTCTTTAAGAAATCAGTTTTTTGTGTTGTATACATCACAAAGACATACTTATTTTCTGCCGTCAAAAAATAAGTATCTGGATTTCCTTTGGCTGTTTTATCTGTTCCTGTGCGCATACCCAAGGAATAAATATTTTTATATCCTTTATAGCTTAAGTAGGCATCACAAAGATTTTGGAAAGCGCCTCCGTCCATTTGATCAATTCGATTTTTAATATCTGTTAGCTTCGACATTATTGTTGTCCCCCACAAGCAAAATAGTCATAGCCATTAGTTTGTAAGATTCAACTTCATTTTAGCATTCATTTCCATTATGCGCAATTAAATGCCCTTGGGGTCTGCGAATGATTTGGGGATAACAGACGATGCGAACAATTCGTTTCTTAACACCGAATCATTCGCATCGTCATACTTCTTCATTTAGTTGCTATTTTTAATCAAATTTGATATATCTTTAAACATTTTATACACAATAATTCGGTGAAATGCGAACGATCCGGTAGAGCGTACGGTTCGCATCCGTAAGGTCGTCGGTTCGATCCCGATTAGGTCCACCACACTCGGGAGGTCTCGTTTTGAGATCTCCCGAGTTTTTTCATGCTTTCAGGATGCGCGATAGTACACACTCTTGTCCCCTTCCGGATGCAAGAAGTCGAAGAACTGTGTGACACTGATTTTGAATTCCACTTCGATTTCAAAGTTCCTCCCGATATTCACCCGCTCAATGAGCTGCCGCAGGATCATCTTCTTTCCCTCGATACTACTCCCCGCATACAGGTCGGCCCAGGACATAATCTTGTCATACTCCTTTTGGACGGCAACGGCAGAGTCCTTCAGATCAGCCGCTTTTTCTTTGGCCTGTTCCAATTCCTGTGCCAACGCCGCCAGTTTGCTTCGGGTGTCCTCTATCATCTCGCCGAGGATGTCTGCCCCAAAACTGCCAGTCCCATTGATGGTCTTGATGATCTCTTTCTTGTAGCTCTCCAGCTCCCGTTCTGCGGAGGCATGGAGTTTCTCCAGATTCGCCACCGAACTGTTTGCCAGTTGGAGTTCTTTTTCCCGCTGCTTTTGAATGAGCTGGCTCCTGGGTGCAGTCTTCATCCGCTCAAAGAGTTGGATGACGATCTTATCAATAATGCCGTCCAGTTTCTCGCCGGAGTATCCGGTCTGACCGTCACAGTCCTGAGGATGGCGGATCTTGTAGTGGCAGGCATATCGGATATGAGTTTCCCGTTTGGGCTCACCCTTGGCGCGTCTGCCGCTGCTGGTGGTCAGCACCAGCTTGGAACCGCAGTGGGCGCAGTAGACCATCCCGGAGAGCAGCGCCTTCCCCTTGGAGTTAAAGGGCACCTCATTGTGGTGCATTGTCCTGGCCTCCATCAGCTCCTGTGCCCGCTCATACAGATCCAGTGGAACGATTTGCAGCTCCGGGAAGATTTCAGAGCGTGTTTCCCCACTGCGCAGGATGCCTACATACATGATGTTCTTCAGCATTTTGATGATGGTGGTATTGGCGAAGTTGGTTCCCTTTCGATTGAGATAGCCGTTGTGATACAACCACCGTGACAACCGCTGTGCGCCGAACCCCTCATAGACATATTTTTCAAAGATGATGCGCACCACCGCAGCTTCATCCGGGTCAATCAGAATCTCGTTGACTTCGTGATTCTTTTTATTGAAGCGCCCCTGCTTTTCCAGGCGGTATCCATAGGGGACGATCCCGCCTCGGAACCTCCCCTCCTGCACGATTTGCGAAAGGCGTGTCTTTGTTCGTGCGGAGGTTTTGAGGCTCTCGCCGGAGGCCTGCCAGTAACGGATGTAGTTCAGCAGTTTGTCGATATGATCATCCATCTTCTGCTGCCCTTCCATTGCGCTCCACACTTCGATTCCGTTTCGGATGAACCACTCTACTACGAAGGGCGTCTCATCGTCCCGCCGTCCCAGGCGGTCGAACATGAACACCAGCAGGATGTCAAACTTCCGTTCCTCGGCGTCCTGGCGGATCTCCTGAATGGCGTCACGGTCAGCGGCAGCCACCTTGAAACCGGAGACGCCCTTTTCCGCAAACTCTTTGACGATCGTCCATCCCTGGCTCTCCGCAAATTCACGGCAGTATTGTTTCTGCATCGGGATATCATCTTTTTCTACCTGTCCTTTGGTAGAGACTCGATAGAGGCAGTATACTCGCTTGTTTTTTTCCATGATTGCACCTTGTCCTTTCTGGTATAGGACTGCGGTGCATATGGTTTGCTCAGATTAAATTGTCAAGGTTCATATGCACACACAGTATCCCACACCGAGGTGAAAAAGTCTACTGAATCAAGCAGATTCGTTGAGATTTTCAAAGTTCTGTGTCATCAACAGCGTCTGTTCGATCTTGGACACCGTGTCAGACTGCGTACTGGTGTTTTTGAAACGGAGTGCAACGACAAGGCCGTCCACCTCCATCGTAATGTACTCTGTTGGTTCCGAGTACCTGGGATGATCCCGGTCATACATCGCCTGCTGGTAACTCATGTATTCGTTCTCCTTTACATGGTCTGTTGCCAAGTCTGTTCTTCCTCATGATCGTCTTCCTTATGGCCGAGGGCGATCTTCTTTTCCTGCTCTCTGCGCAAAGTCTTGCGGTCGGAGCGGCGGTGCATAGTGGTACTGTCTATCACGGGATCAGCACCTTGACCGCGCTCCAGACTGCGGCCAAGCCGGACCAGATGGTCCGCAAGACCACTATGCCCACTATGGTCCCCAGCAGGAGCAGTACCAGCCAGGCCAGCACGGACAGCACCGTATCCAAACCGGGCGGCGAGATAGAAAGTTCTTTCTTCCTCCCAGCCTGTCGCACTTCCGTCCGCAGCTGGGCTACCTCCCGCACCAGAGCCTCCAGCTGCGCCTGGGTGGAGGTGTCCTCCCTCTGCGCTGACAGCCGCTCCAGCGCATCTGTGTGGGCCGCTGTGCGCTCCGCCAGCTGTTTCAGGATCGCCTGATCTTCCTGCCCCTGCCGGTACAGGGCGCTGGCCACGGCCAGCAGATTTTCTACTTCTGCCTGAAGGGACTGTTCCTGCGGTCCAGAAGTCTGCGGCAGGTTCCGCCCCTTCAATTCTTCCAGAGACAATTTCTGCCCGGACTCTGAATTCATCTTCCATGACCTCCTTGGTGTACTTTATATCGTGGAGCCGGTCGTCCCGGCACTTCATGCCGCCCGGTGTGGTGTAGGTGATGTTCTTCCTGCCATCCGCCCAGCGCACCTGATACCCCTCGCTCTCCATGAGGGAGAGGAACTCCTCCTTGGTGGATGCATACCGCATGCACTGGTCGATGGTGTTCATCAGACGGAACTTCCAGCTCTCCCCCTTGGCGGCGGAGCGATATTCCCGACTGCTCATCCGCTTCTGCTTGACCTGCTTTTCCGGCGGAGGCAGGATCGCCAGACCGTGGGCAGCGCAGATCTCATCGTTGACGGTCCGATGAGCTTGCAGATCAGCGGCGCTCTGGTGGAGCTTTTTTCCGTCCCGGAAGCTGACGCTGTTCACGATGAGATGACTGTGCAGATGGTCTGTGTCGATGTGAGTAGCGACCAGCACCTCGAAATTGGGGAACTCCCGTTGGGCCAGTTCCAGAGCGATGGCGTGGGCCTTCTGGGGCGTCAGGTCATCCGTCTCTGCGAAGGACTGGACGAAGTGGTAGTACTGCCGCCCGTCCGTTTTTCGAAACCGCTCCTTGGTGAGCTGCATCTCGGAGAGGACAGACTGAGCGATGCAGTTCCATCCGGACACCAGCCGCTGTCCTTCCCACAGCGTTTTTTCGTCCTGCTGGGTGTAGCGCAGCACTCCGCCCAGCGCGCCCCGGCCTCCGCCCCGGTTCTTGATTGCGGTGAATGTAGCTATCTCAGGTCACCTCCCGCAGGAGCTGACGGAGCTGCTCGCTGATCTGCTGGTAACTCTCCGCCAGCTTGTCACCGTACACCACGGTGACCTTTCCCATGTTGGCCAGAGTGGTGAGCTGATTCAGGTTTCGCCCCTGAGCCTTCAGCTCGGAGCGTATCGGGTCCAGTCCGTCCACCCGGACGATTTTCTTGCCCAGGCCGCAGAGACACAGGTAGTCGGTGACGGTCAGACCCAGCTCCTGTGCTTTGGCCCGGATGCGCTCTTTGGTGTGGGTCGTCACCCGGATCGTAATGATCTCCGTTTTCTTTTCTCTCTGCATGAGCACTCCTTCCTCACAGATCCCCGTGAAAACCGGGGTGCGGGGCAGCGCCCCGAAACGGCGGCCGGCGTATAGCCGGACGCGATGCTTGCCCTCCCAAAAGGGAGGAATCCGCATCCCCGGCCCTCTCCGCACCCTCGCCAGCTGGTTGGCCACCGGCCGCAGGGCCGATAGGGACGATTTCTTCGACACCCTCCAAATCGACACTACCGGCACGGTGCAGCTCGATGAGCCGCTTTCCGTTGCTGCGGCGCACCACGGCAGTGATCCCGGCTTTGCTTAGAGCATCAACGCTTTGCAGGATCATCCGAGCCACCTTCTTGGGTGTGATGCCCCGGCTCCGGTCAGGGTCGATCTCCTCAGACAGCTCTGTGGGAGTGCCGATAAAATTCTCTCGGTCAGTCAGAAAGGCAGAGAGGAGCGTGACGATCTGCTCCCCCGGCTGCCCAGCCTGCGTCCCGCTATCTGACACCAGCTCCCACACATTTTCGCTGCCGCGCTGGAGTTCAAGCTCCCGGTACTCGATGTCCCGTCCCACGCAGGAGAGCTTCGCCCTGCCGCTGCCACGCTTTTCTTCCACCAGTGTGAAGCTGGAATCCACCGCGCCGCTGATGGCGGTGGTGCCGGAAATTCGGTGAAACACATCATCCGCCTTCTCCTTGCGCAGATGATGGATGAGCAGGATGGCGATGCCGTGTTTGTCCGCCAGTCGTTTCAGAACAGACAGGTCCCGGTAGTCGTTGGCGTAGGTGGCATCGTGGACCGGACGGACCATCTGCAGCGTGTCGATGATGACCAGCACCGTATCTGGATGGACGGCGAGGAATGTTTCCACCTGCCCCTCCAGTCCCTGACCGATTGGCGCGCACTCCATACAGAAGTGGACGCTGTCCGGCGCGTCCTCTGTGATCTCGAAGAGCCGATTCTGGATACGGAGGACGGAGTCCTCCAGACAGAGGTAGAGCGTGGTGCCCCGCTTCACACTCATCCCCCAGACGAGTTCACCCTTGGCCACTGTCACCGCCAGCCATAGGG
>ERZ772897.2362-NODE-2362-length-16693-cov-4.263012_pt1 | contig 16693 bp, 20 predicted proteins | sample MGYA00512125_ERZ772897 | MGnify/ENA primary metagenome ERZ772897 (study PRJEB29015, sample SAMEA2737660) | human gut metagenome | biome: human gut; feature: human-associated habitat; material: faeces | place: China | collected 2012 ... | reverse complement strand
ATGTGAAAGTGAAATAAGAAAGTATCTAAAGAGCAAAGAAATTAATGATGAGTTATCAGATAGAATTATTGTAAAACTTAGAGAAAATGGTTTACTTAATGATAGAGATTACATTAAAAGTTATATATCAGATAAAGTAAGATTAAATAATATAGGATTAAACAAAATAAAATCTGAATTATATAAATTAAAACTTGATAAAGATATTGTTGACAAGCTAAAACATTATTAAAAATGATGATATTTGACAGAAGATAAGAATTGAACGGAGGATTAAAATGTTAGAAAAGTTAATTGATAAAAAAATTAGAACAAATAGATCGTATGGCGGAAGTTTATTAAAGCAAAAGATAATTACGGATTTTGTAAATAAAGGCTATAACAAGGAAGATATAATTGATATTTTAAACAAGAAAGATTTGAATAATGAAGATTTATATAATAAGGAATATAATAAGCTATACAATAAATATAAAAGTAAATATAGTGGCTCAGAACTTGAATATTTTATTAAACAAAAATTATATAGTAAAGGATTAAAAAAAAGTGATGATTAATCACTTTTTTCTATTAACTTTCAGATGATGAATTAGATTCTTCAGCTTGTTTAATTGCTTCTTTTATATAGTTATTATAATTTTTCTTTAATTTAGCATCTTTAAATTTTAATCCATAAGATTTTCTTAAATCATCTAAAGCTGTAACTTCAAGAGTTTTATCATTTTCTAATTTTTCTTTAGTTAAAGTTTCAATAATATTACTTTTAACTTCTTTTAATTTTGGTTTATCTTTTTCACCAGTTTTTAAAATAATATGATATCCATAAGTTGTTTTAACTGGTTCTTTAGTATATTCATTAACTTTAAGTTTGTATGCTGCTGTTTCAAATTCTTCAACCATATCGCCTTTATTGAAATATCCTAAATCTCCACCTTTTTCTTTTGAACCAGTGTCATCAGAATTTTCTTTAGCAAGTGTATCAAAATCTTCACCTTTATCTAGTTTCTTAATTATTTCTTCAGCTTTTTTCTTAGCTTCATCATCAGTTAAACCATCTTCTGAATCTGTATCAACTTTTATAAGAATGTGTTTAGCACTGATATCTCCAACGGTATTTTCTTCATAATATTTTTTTATTTCATCATCTTTAATACTGTCTTTAATTTGATCTTCAATAGCTTGATTTCTTTGATAGTTTAATATGAAATATTCTTTTAAATCATTTTCACTTTCATATCCTGCATTTTTTAAAGTTTCATCCCAACTATCAGAATATTGTGATTTTAAACTTTCTATTTGATTTGCTGCTTGTTTTTCAATAGTAGCATTATCTTTATAGATAGTATCAAGTATTTCCTTATCTACCATATCAAGTGCAGTAGAAATTCCATATTTATCTCTTAACTTTTTATAAATATCGTTTGCAGTTATATTAGTACCATTTACAGTAATTGCTACATCTTCACCATTTTTTAATTTCGCATTACCACATCCAGTTAATAATATTGTGCAAATTACAGCAAAACTTACTAACATTATTTTTTTCTTCATTTTTTCCTTATCCTCCTTTAATAATGCACATATATATAATAACAAAATTATAAAATAAAAACAATATTTTTCAAAATATAATCACACTATTCGTACTTTTGCCATAAAATAATGTGAATAATAAAAAAGGAGGAATGAAAATGACACACTCATGCGGATCAGGTGCTGGTATAATACTAGTACTATTCATACTATTAGTAATAATAATAGGTGCTTATATCTAAATAAATTAAGTTAGGAGGTAATTTAAATGGGATGTACAAATACAACATGTACTAATACATGCACACAAACATCACGCGGATGCGGATATGTAACAATAATCGTACTTTATATCTTACTTGCTATAATACTTAGTTCATTCGTTTGCTAAAAAAGTTCAAAAGAACTTTTTTTCTTTGAAAAATTTGACAAAAATACACTATTTTGGTAATATATATCGCACCAAAGGGGGAAATAATATGATAAAAGACAGTGTTCAAATACCAAGTTGGGTAAATTCTGGTAATGATGAATATGTTACTAAAATTGCAGAAGGAATAGCAAGTGGTAGAATTGAAATGTATGCTGAAGAAAAAGTTGGTAAAAGTACTGTAGGATTTAGAAGAGTTCGTTTATATGATGATTTAATATTCCGCAGAGGTGGAGCATAGCGCATCTGTATCAGGCTATATTACAATACAAAAATATAAGACTGCTAAAAAGCATTTAAATTTAATTAAAATGTTAAAATTAAATTCTGAAAAGAAACAATTAAAAAGAATGCTTGACTCATTAGAAAAAGAATCATCATATATATCATATATTACAGATTCTGATGAAGAACCAAGTTTTATTTTATGCAAAGAAGATTTAGCACAAACAGCAAGAGATATTAAACCATTTCAAATGTAAAAAAACTGATTAACCAATCAGTTTTTTATATACTTCTTCAACACTTATACCATTATTTTCTTTATAATATGGTTTTAAATGCATATGATAATGTTTTACTTCTTGAACATCACCATTATTTTGCATTATACTCATTCCATCAATATTTAATTTCTCTTTTAATAATATATGCATTTTTTTAGCAATTTCATTAATATGAGTTAATGTATCAATATCAATATCATCTAAATTTTCAAAATGTTTCTTAGGTATTATAAGCATATGTCCAGGGCTCATAGGATTAACATCTAAAAATACTTTTACAATATCATCTTCATAAATTGTGTATGAAGGAATGTCCCCTTTAATAATTTTACAAAAAATACAATCCATTTTTATCATCTCCTCTAATAATTTTAACAAAAAACACTAAAAAAATATATAGTTTTATGGTAAAATAATAATGTTTGGAGATGATGTTATGCTTAAAATTGAAAATTTAAATACAAGTATAGATGGTAAAGATATATTAAAAAATTTTTACTTAAACATAAATGCTGGTGAAGTACATGCCTTAATGGGACCAAATGGTACAGGAAAAAGTACTTTATCGAAAGTTATTTTAAATAACAAAAAATATCAAAAGTTATCTGGAAAAATAATATTTGATGATGTAGATATAACAAATATGTCTACAGATGAAATAGCAAGAAAAGGAATCTTTTTATGTAATCAACTTCCATGTGAAATAGATGGAGTAACAACTGCTGATTTTTTAAGAACTGCATTAAATGAAAAAGAAGAAGTTTCATTATATCAATATATAAAAAAAATTGATAGCGCAGTAAAAGACTTAAAAATGGATGAAAATATGATTCATAGAAGTATGAATAAAGGTTTTTCAGGTGGAGAAAAAAAGAAAAATGAAATACTTCAATTAAAAGTATTAGAACCTAAATTCATAATACTTGATGAACTTGATTCAGGACTTGATGTAGATAGTTTAAAAATTGTTTGTGAAAATATAAATAGTTATTTAAAAGAACATGAAAACACATCAGTACTTATAATTACTCATTATCCTAAAATACTACAATATATAAAACCAGATTATGTACATGTTATGGTAAATGGAAATATCAAGAAAACAGGATATGCAAGTCTTGCTCTTGAAATAGAAGAAAAATGATATGATGCTTACAAAAATAGTGCAAGTATCGTAAGTGAATAATTGATATATGAATAATATATTAATAGAAAAGAGTAGTATTGATTTTGAAGATAATGGAGAATTTATATTAAAAGAAAATGGTAATAAAGATATAAGAGTAAATGATAATGTAGATATTACGCTTACTATAATTAATGAAGAAGATAAGGATGTAAGTTATAATTTTGATATTAATGAAAACTGTAACCTTGTATTTAATATCCTTTTGTCTTGAATTTCTTACTTCTTCTTCGAAATCATTCACATCAACATCAGGAACATAACATACTTTAATATTCTCAATACCACCAGTAAGTCTGGAATGAATATCACTGATTATTGTGTTAATCTTTTCTATGAAACTTTTTCTGCCTTTAATAATAAGGCTTCCATACTTAACAAGCTGCATGTCCCATATATCAAGAGTCTGCATCAGCTGTTCTGATGGTGAAAATGCTATATCTTTGAGAAGCTTGTTTCTCTGATTAAGTACTTTGTTGTAATTAACAAGGTTACTAAGATATATCTTGTCAAGCTGGCTAAGTTCCATATCCATAAATCTTCTTCTCTCTGAAGGACCGTTTTTTATAATATTAAGATCTTCCGGAGAAAAGAAAACAATATTAATAATTCCAAAAAGTTCAACAGCTTTTTTTATAGGAATACCATTAACTGCTATACCCTTGGTTTTATTCTTCTTAAGGTGCATGTCTATGCGGTATTTCATACCATGCTTTAAGACATTTAGTTTAATATGCGATTCATCTTCTCCAAATCTGACTATTTCTCTGTCTTTACTGCCACGATGTGACTTAGAAGTTGAACACATATATATTGATTCTAATATGTTAGTCTTTCCCTGGGCATTGTCACCATATATTATGTTTACATACTCATTGAAATTCATATCCAGAAATTCATAATTTCTGTAATCCTTTAACTCAACAGATTCGACTATCACATTAACACCTATTTTTTAATAAGAATACTGGAGCCGTTGTATTCTACAACTTCTCCGCCAAAAAGTTTTTTTCCACGCTGTGTTTCAACAACGCCATTAACCTTAACTTCACCATCCTGAATAACAATCTTGGCTTCAACACCTGATTCAACTAATCCGGCAGCTTTAATTGCCTGTCCAAGTTTGATGAAATCATCTCTTAAAATTATTTCTTCCATAACTTTCCTTTCTCTTGTTAAGCTGTGAAGTTAACAGGAAGTATAAGATAAATATAATTCTCTTCCTTGTCTCTGATAAAGCAAGGTGATTTATGATTAACTAGATACATAGTCACATTTTCATCATCGATAACCCTTAATGCATCCATAAGGAACTTAGGATTAAAACCAATCATAATATCCTTACCTTCTTTATCAATATCAATATCTTCGTTAAGAGCTCCAATTGCAGAGTTAACATTTACCTGTAATAAACCATTTAATATATTAATAATAATTGGCTTCTTATCTCCTTCTCTTATAAGAAGATTAGCTCTGTCAATAGAATCAAGAAATTCTTTTTTATTAATAGATACTTTAGTTTCATAATCGTTAGAAAGCATCTGACTAATCTTAAAATAATCACCCTCTATAAGTCTAGAAACAACATGAGTCTGGTCAAATTCAAATAATACATGATTGTTAGTAAAGTAAATATTAACAAAACTTTCAGCATCAGCATTAAGAATCTTGCTTATTTCCTGAAGAGTCTTACCTGGAATAACTACTCTTACGTCATCAGATCTGCCTTCAAGCTTAATATTACGGATAGCAATTCTGTGACCATCAAGACCTACAACTTTAAGTGTACCTTCATTTACTTCAAAAAGTTCACCTGTCATCATTTTATTATTATCATTAATAGCAATAGAGAATATTGTCTGATTAATAACTTCCTTTAACTGGAACTGGGAAAGTGTAATCATCTTATCTTTAATAATAGCAGGAAGGTAAGAAAAATCATCTCCAGATTTTCCTGCTATATTAAACTTACTTTTTTCACATGTAATAAGTGCATTATTATTAGAATCAGTAGTTAAAGTAATATCATTATCAGGCAGCTTTCTTACAATTTCAGAAAAAAGCTTAGCATCTATGGCAATCTTGCCTTTTTCTATAATTTCACCTTCTACTATAGTTTCAATGCCAAGTTCCATATCGTTACCTGTGAACTTGATTTCATTAGTAGTAGCATCAATAAGAATACATTCAAGAATATTCATAGTAGTTCTTGTAGGTACAGCTTTCATTACGATACCTACAGCTTTGTTTAAGTTAGATTTAGTAAAAACTAATTTCATGTTGATAACTTCCTTTCGATAAAATTGTAGTGGAGAAGAGCTATATATAAATATATAAATGCCGTAGCCGTAGTCTTAGGGGTTGTTAAATTGTTAAAAAGTATGTAAAGCCTTAAAAACACTGGATATATGAAAATAATAACCATGTTAGAAAACACAAAATTTAATGTTCAATGTATGTGAAAAATTAAAGTTTAAAAAAATGAACATAAATCTAAAAAAAAGTTATAAAGAACATTCAACATAAAAATAACATCTAATTAACAAATTATCCTAAAACCATTGTGGAAAACTTTTTAAGATGGATTAAGCTTCTTTATTAATATATCAATAGTGCTCTTGGTAGTTTCATTATTAGCTGTTTCTTTAGCAATCTTTTCTGAACCATATAATATAGTAGAATGATCTCTACCACCTAAAGCTTTACCTATAGCTTCAAGAGGAGTCTGTGTCATCTGCCTGCACAGATACATTGCAATATGTCTAGGAAAAGCTATATCAGCACTTCTCTTATGAGATATTATATCTTCAGGCTTAATGTGGAAATGTTCAGCAACTACATCAATTATAAGTTCTGGTGTAATCTCTTTCTTAGAGTAGGGAGATATAAGATCCTTAAGTGTATTCTCAGCAAACTCTGCAGTAAGAGGTGTGTGGGAAAGCTTAGAATAAGCTGAAAGCTTGGTAAGCGCTCCCTCAAGCTCCCTGATACTTGAAGTAATATTAGTTGCAACATAATCTTTAACTTCATAAGGAAAATCAATTCCTAAAGCTTCAGACTTCTTATTAATAATAGCCATCTTAGTTTCATATGTAGGAATCTGGATATCTACCGGAAGTCCGCTTTCAAAACGTGTTCTTAATCTGTCAGGAAGAGTTTCCATTTCCTTAGGTGGTCTATCAGATGATATAACAATCTGTTTTCCTAAAAGATAAAGGTCATTAAAGGTATTGAAAAATTCTTCCTGAGTAGAAACCTTTCCTATTATAAATTGAATATCATCGATAAGAAGAACGTCAATATTACGGTATTTATTTCTGAATTCAGTGTTTTTGTTAGTCTTAACCGATTCGATAAGTTCATTAGTAAATGTCTCCGAAGTTACGTATAAAACCTTCTTAGATGGGTCACTTGCAATAATAAAATGTGCAATAGCCTGCATAAGATGAGTTTTACCAAGTCCGGCACCTCCGTATATGAACAGAGGGTTATATATCTGTCCAGGTGTTTCGGCAACAGCGAGTGATGCTGCGTGAGCCAGATTATTATTAGTACCTATTACAAATGTGTCAAATGTGTAATTAGGATTCAGATTCTGTGAAGCAAGACTATTATCAGTAGAAACTGAAGATGTCTTTTTCTTTAATTCATCTTCCTTTTTCTCAGCAGATGACATAATAATTACCTGATATTCTTTGTTCATTACTTCACATACGGTAACTTCAAGAAACTTGAGGTAACGTTTTTCAATATATACAATGCTCCTTTCATCAGTAGAAGCGTCATCTTCTAAAGATGAGAAAGTAAGAGTAAGAACATTGCCGTCAAGTTTATATATTTTAAGGGGTTTAATCCATGTTTTAAAAGAAACATCAATAATTTCGTGTTCTTCTTTAAAAGTAGAGAGAATTAAATCCCATTTATCAATCAATGTCTGTAATTCATCCATAAATTCTAGGCCTTTCTGGCTTGTTAATTAGCCTGTCCAATCATAAAAATACATTCCTTTATATAATATATCATTTAGAAAATTATTTCAATATTTGGGCAGATTAAGCCCTGTTGATAATTTTATGGATAAAAATGTATTAACATGAATGTGGAAAATATTATAAACGCGAAAAAGGTCGAAAATAGGCACTTTTTCAAAAATATCGTTAATAACTAACGTAATTATAAAGAGTTTTCCACAAGTTATCAACATTTTGTGGAAAACTCTTTTATATTCTTATTAAAAAATATTAAAAATGTCCTATTTATGCGGATTACTGGATTGTGAAAAACCTGTTGAAAGCGTTTTTTATAGAATTAGTATATATAAAAATAAATACAGTAATTATCAAGTTTTTCTTGACTTTATAATGTTTACACAATATAATCAGTTCTGTGTTTTGAAATTTTTTATATGAAAATATTCTTACCATAATAAACTACAATGGTAATGAAGGAGGTGCATAGACTATGAAGATGACATTTCAGCCAAAGAAAAGACAGAGATCTAAGGTTCATGGATTCAGATCAAGAATGAGTACTGCAGGTGGAAGAAAAGTTTTATCAGCAAGAAGAGCTAAGGGTAGAAAGAAACTTTCAGCTTAATTAATATTTTCTTGATTTTGTTGGCAGATGGGAGTTTCTCATCTGCTTTTTTCAGATTATATTAATATTAAATTTAAGCAACATTTTAATTAATAAGAATGGTGAATGGTATGAAATATAAGGATTTTGAAACATTAAGAAGTAATCAGGAATTTAAAAAGGTGTACAATAATAAGAAGTCTTTTGCTAACAAGAATCTTATAATGTATATTTCTGAGAATGGAACGGATACTAAACGATTAGGTGTATCTGTGAGTAAGAAGGTCGGGAATAGTATTGTCCGACACAGACTGGCAAGACTGATAAGAGAGGCATTCCGCCTTAGTACAGACTGTATACCCGATGGATATGATTATGTTGTCGTAGCCAGAGCCAGTTTGAAAGATAAGGGTTTTTTTGAAACTAAGGAATCAATGATTCATTTATTGAAACTTCATAAGCTTTATAAGCAGGATTAAACAGGCGGTTAATATGAAGGATATAAAGATTAAGTTAAAGAATGCGGGCAAGTTCATAGTTCTTAAGATGATAAGATTATACCAGCTCGCAATATCTCCTTATAAAGGAGGAAAATACTGTAGCTTTATTCCAACATGTTCGCAATACGCAATTGAAGCTATTGAAATGTATGGAGTTTTCTTAGGTGGGTGGTTGGCACTTAAAAGAATATTAAGGTGCAATCCATTTAATAAGAACGCTTATGGCTTTGATCCTGTGCCAGTAGGCAGATATGGGAAGAGAAAAAAGCAATAAACAACTGAATATTTGGATAGTGCTATATTATGCGGAGGTGACAATTTGAGTATTATTAAGCCAATTGCACAGTTACTTGGTTACATTTTAGACATCCTTTTCAAGGGTCTTAATGCAATAGGAATTGGTAATATTGCAATAGCAATCATTATTTTTACTCTGCTTGTTAAAATGTTAATGCTTCCATTACAGATTAAGCAGCAGAAGATGACTAAGTTACAGTCAGTTATGAACCCGGAGATAAAAGCTATTCAGGAGAAGTATAAAGGAAAGAACAGTGATACTGTTGCTATGCAGAAGATGCAGGCAGAAACTAAGGCTGTTTATGAAAAATACGGTGTTTCACAGTGGGGAAGCTGTGTACAGCTTCTTATCCAGATGCCTATTCTTTTTGCTCTTTACAGAGTTTTCCAGCAGATACCGCTTTATATTTCACAGATTAAGGTACTTTTCCTTAATATACTTGGACTTAATGGTGCTGATGGTATCTCATCTGTATCAGGATATGCTGATACACTTAATGAGATATATGGCAGAACTGTTGACTGGAGTAATACAAGTACAGCTGTAACAACACTTAATTCATTTACTTCAGATCAGTGGATTAAGTTAAAAGAAGCATTTCCAGCTTTTTCTGATATGATTACACAGAATCTTGATAAGATTAACCATATGAATACTTTCTTAGGCGTTAACATGTCTCAGAATCCAGGTTTTGGTCTTCATATAGCTATATTAATTCCAATTCTTGCAGGCGTTACACAGTTTATATCTGTTAAGGTTTCACAGGCTGGCATGGAGCAGCCTGACAGTGATAATCCAGCAGCAGCATCTATGAAGATGATGACTTATTTCATGCCACTTATGTCAGCATTTCTTGCAATAAGTCTTCCTTCAGGTCTTGGTGTTTACTGGATTGCAACAGCTGTTATACAGACAATTCAGACAATCTTCATTAACAGATATTATGATAAGATTGGAACAGATAAGATTGTAGAAAAGAATGTTGAAAAGCGTAACAAGAAGAGAGCCAAGAAGGGGCTTCCGGCAGAAACTATCGTTAAAGGTGCTTCTGTAAGTACTAAGAATGTGAATAATAATAAGAATTCTTCTGCTTCTTCAAGTGCTGACAGAGCAAAGAAGCTTCAGGAAAGAAAAGAAGCTAACGATAAGAAGATACAGGAATTAAAGGAAGCCGCAGCAGCAAGCGGTAAGGCAGCTAAACCAGGAAGTCTTGCTGATAAGGTTGGTATGGTATCAAGATACAATGAGGTCAACGATAAAAGAAAATAGAGAGGGTTAAGTAATGGAATATATTGAAGTTACAGGAAAATCTGTTGAAGAAGCTATAACTAATGCCTGCACTAAGCTTGGTATTCCAAGTGATAAGCTTGATTATGAAGTTATAGACAAAGGTAATTCAGGATTTTTAGGAATATTTAATTCTAAGCCTGCAAAGATTAAAGCAAGAGAAAAACAGGAAGAACCAGAAGTTAAGTCTGTTGAGACTCCTAAGAAGTTAGAAGAACCAGTTCATGTTGAAAAGAAATTTGAAAAGAAGACTGATGATTTAAAAAAGGCAGAGCCTAAGAAGGAATTCAAGTCTGAACCTAAGAAAGAGTTCAAAAAGGAACACAAGCCTGCTGATAATCACAAGAATGCAGAAGTTAAGGAAGCTCCTAAGGCTGAAGCACAGCCAAAGGAAGAGCCTTTTACAGAAGAACAGAAGGAAGTTATCAGAAAAGATATCAAAGCATTTCTTGACAGCATGTTTGGTGCTATGAGCATGGAAGTTAAGGCTGATATTACATTTGACGATGAAGAAAATAGCGTTAATGTAGATCTTTCTGGAGATAACATGGGTGTTCTTATCGGTAAGAGAGGACAGACACTTGATTCTATCCAGTATCTTACAAGTCTTGTAATTAACAAGAACAGTGAGAAGTATGTAAGAGTTAAATTAGATACAGAGAACTATAGAAAGAGAAGAAAAGAAACTCTTGAGTCTCTTGCTAAGAACATTGCATACAAGGTTAAGAGAAGCAGAAGACCTGTTTCACTTGAGCCTATGAACCCATATGAAAGAAGAATTATTCATTCAGCACTTCAGGCAGATAAGTTTGTTTCTACAAGAAGTGAGGGTGAAGAACCTTTCAGACATGTTGTTGTTTATCTTGAAAGAGAGAATAATAACAGATATAACAGATAATTAGATATATGATTTTATTAAATGCTGTGGTATTATTATCACAGCATTTTTTATATGGAGGATGGAAATGGAGGATACAATAGCAGCTATATCTACAAGTACAGTGTCAAGCGGTGGAATTAGTATTGTAAGAATAAGCGGTCCTGATGCAATTATTATTGGAGATAAAGTTTTTAAGTCAAAAAAGAATATTAAGCTTGCAAATGTACAGAGTCATACGGTACATTTTGGAAATATATGTGATAACGGTAATGAAATTGATGAAGCACTTGTAATTGTAATGAAAGCTCCTAACACTTATACAAGAGAGAATATTGTTGAGATTGACTGTCATGGCGGTATTCTTGTTACTAAGAAGGTGTTAGAGGCGGTACTTAACGCTGGTGCAAGGCTTGCAGAGCCTGGTGAATTTACAAAGAGAGCATTTCTTAATGGAAGAATTGACCTGTCACAGGCGGAGGCTGTTATTGATATTATTAATGCAAAGAATGATTATGCTCTGAAGTCATCTGTTAATCAGTTAGATGGTAAGTTATCTGAAAAGATTAAGAATATAAGAGAGATAATATTGAATAATGTTGCATTTATTGAGGCTGCACTTGATGATCCAGAACATTTTGATATAGATGCTAATGTAGATAACCTTAAAAATGATGTGGAAAACTGTCTTAATAATGTGGATAACTTGTTAAAAACATGCGATAATGGCAGAATCATGCATGATGGCGTGCGTACAGTCATTTTGGGGAAAACTAATGCAGGAAAGTCAAGCCTGCTTAATGTACTTGCAAGAGAAGAGAGAGCAATTGTTACTGATATAGAAGGAACTACGAGAGATACTCTTGAAGAAATGATTAATCTGTCTGGAATTACTCTTAATCTTATTGATACTGCAGGAATCAGAAAAACTGATGATGTTGTTGAAAGCATTGGGGTTAATAAGGCTAAGAAGCTTGCAGAAATCGCTGATCTTGTAATATATGTAGTTGATTCTTCAAGAGTACTTGATGATAATGATTATGAGATTATGGAACTTATCAAGGATAAGAAGGTTCTTGTAATACTTAATAAAGCTGATCTTGCACAGGTTACAACAGCAGAAGATATTAAGAAAATAATCAATTGTGAGACAGTTACTATATCTGCAAAGCAGGAAACAGGAATTGAAGAACTTGAGGAAACTGTTAAAAGTATGTTCTTTAATGGTGAAGTTAAGTTCAATGAAGATGTATATATTACAAGTACAAGACATAAAGAACTTTTAAAGAAGGTTGAGAACAGCTTAAAGCTTGTACTTGATGGAATTGATAACATGGTAAGCGAAGATTTCCTTACTATTGATTTAATGGCTGCATATGAGAATCTTGGTCTTATAATAGGAGAGGAGATTGAAGATGATCTTGCCAACAGAATTTTTTCAAAGTTCTGTATGGGTAAGTAATGCAGGTTGATAAGGAGAAGTAATATGCCTAATATTAGAGAAGAATATGATGTAGTTGTAGTAGGTGCTGGTCACGCAGGTTGTGAGGCTGCCCTTGCTGCTGCAAGAATGGGACTTGAAACAATTATATTTACAGTAAGCGTTGAAAGTATAGCAATGATGCCTTGTAATCCTAATATAGGAGGAAGTTCTAAGGGACATCTTGTAAGAGAAATAGATGCTCTTGGTGGCGAGATGGGAAAGAATATAGATGCTACATTTATACAGTCAAAGATGTTAAATGCATCAAAAGGCCCTGCGGTTCATTCACTCCGTGCACAGGCTGACAAGTCCGATTACAGCAGAAGAATGAGAAATGTGCTTGAGAATACTGAGCATCTGCATATAAGACAGGCAGAGGTTTCAGAGATTATTGTTAATGATGGAAAAATTGGTGGTGTAAAGACTGTTTCTGGTGCAGAATACATAGCTAAAGCAGTTGTTTTATGTACAGGAGTATATCTTAAGGCAAGATGTATATATGGTGATGTAAGCTATCATACAGGTCCTAATGGATTACAGGCTGCCAATCATCTTACACAGTCACTTATTGATAATGGAATTGAAGTGAGAAGATTCAAGACGGGTACACCTGCCAGAGTTGATAAAAGGTCAGTGGATTTTTCTAAGATGACAGAGCAGTTCGGTGATAAGAGAGTTGTGCCATTTTCATTTGAAACAGACCCTGAGAGCATACAGAAAGAGCAGGTAAGCTGCTGGCTTACATATACTAATGAAGAGACACACAAGATTATTATGGATAATCTTGACCGTTCACCTCTTTATTCAGGAGATATCCACGGAACAGGCCCAAGATACTGTCCATCAATTGAGGATAAGGTTGTAAGATTTGCAGACAAAGACAGACATCAGGTATTCATTGAGCCAGAGGGCTTGTATACTAATGAAATGTATCTTGGTGGAATGAGCAGTTCAATGCCTGAGGATGTGCAGTATGCAATGTATAGAACAGTTCCTGGTCTTGAGAATGTCCGAATAGTAAGAAATGCTTATGCTATTGAGTATGACTGTATTAACGCTGTTCAGTTAAAGTCTTCTCTTGAATTCAAGAAGATTGAAGGATTATTTGCTGGTGGACAGTTTAATGGAAGCTCAGGATATGAGGAAGCTGCTGCACAGGGAATTGTCGCGGGTATCAATGCGGCACTTTTCGTTAAGAAGGAAGAACCACTTATACTTGACCGTTCAGAAAGTTATATAGGAGTTCTTATAGATGACCTTGTAACTAAGGAAACAGCAGAGCCTTACAGAATGATGACAAGCCGTGCAGAGTACAGACTTATATTAAGACAGGATAATGCAGATATAAGACTTACTAAATATGGTTACAGAGTCGGACTTATAAGCAAAGAAAGAATGAACCGCCTTACCCGCAAGATTCAGCTTATAGATGAAGAAATTGAGCGTGTTAAGTCAGTTAATATAGGAACTGGAAGTGAAGTACAGAAGGTACTTACAGATAACGGAAGTACAGAGCTTACAACAGGTGCTACACTTGCAGAACTTATAAGAAGACCGGAGCTTTCATATGATGTTCTTGCTCCAATTGATAAGCACAGACCAGAGTTGCCTTGTGATGTATGTGAGCAGGTTAATATTAATCTGAAATACGAGGGATATATAGACAGACAGTTAAGACAGGTTGAACATTTTAAAAAGCTTGAAAATAAGCTTATACCAGACAGCCTTGATTACTTAGAAATAAGCGGATTAAGAAAAGAGGCTATGCAGAAGCTTGATAAATTCAGACCTCGTTCAATTGGACAGGCTTCAAGAATATCAGGTGTTTCGCCTGCTGATATATCAGTGCTTCTTGTTTACCTGGAGTCTCTTAGAAGAAAGCATTAATCATTGATAAGGAGAAATGTATGATAAATGAAACATTTAAGAATAATCTGAATTCTATAGGTGTTGAGCTTACAGACAGACAGTACGAGCAGTTTGATATGTATTATAAGCTGCTGGTTGAATGGAATAGCTTTATGAATCTTACTGGAATTACAGATTACGAAGAAGTTCTTTTAAAGCATTATGTTGACAGTCTTGTGTTAGATATTGAAAAAATCGGACATAAAAAGAAAGAGATTTCTCTTATTGATGTTGGAACAGGTGCTGGTTTTCCGGGGCTTCCGTTAAAAATAGCACATCCACAGCTTAATGTAGTTTTGCTTGATTCACTTAATAAAAGAGTAAAGTTTCTTAATCAGGTAATAGAAGAACTTGGACTTACAGGAATAGAAACAGTTCATTCAAGAGCAGAGGATGGTGGAAGAAATAATGACTTAAGAGAACATTTTGATGTAAGTGTTTCTCGTGCTGTTGCTAACTTAGCAACTCTTGTGGAATATAACCTTCCATTCGTAAAGGTTGGTGGATATTTTGTGGCATATAAGTCAGGAGATATTGATGAAGAATTAGTAAATGCTAAGAAAGCAGTCAGTGTTCTTGGCGGAACGATAGAAGAAGTGAAGAAATTTCAGCTTCCTGGTACTGATATTGACCGTTCTTTAGTATATATCAAGAAGATTAAGCCTACATCTGGAAAGTTTCCAAGAAAAGCGGGACTTCCTTCTAAAGAACCAGTTGCGTAAGCAGTATGTATACACAATATAGTATAAAGAAAACCCACATTATTCACATAAAATGATTAGTAAATCATCATATTGTGGATAATATGGGTTTATTTTTGGTTAACTGTTGATTATCAGGATTTCATGAAAATATCTCATAAGGGATAACTAATTAAGAAAAATCTCAGCCTGTCTTACGAATTCAGTCGGCTGTTCAACCTGTGGAAGCTTCTTGGCATCCTGAATCATAACATTTTCAATTGCTGGATTAATGTGGATATATTCATCAATAACGTCATTATTATTGTGCATACCGTTAATCATGTATATACAGTTATCAAGCTCAGAAAGTGCTTTTGAGATAGTAACAGTAGTAAAGTTACATTCAGTGCTGATAAACAGATATTTGGCTGAAGCATCACCAAGATGTGCATTCTCATGGCATGCATTGATATAATCAGCCGGAATTCTTCCATCTATAAAATTTTTTGAAAGAAGCTTTCTAAGAGATGGTCTGTTAAACAGAATGTTGTATACAGAAGTTCCAATAACAGGCACATTTAAAATGTGTCTTCTTATTCCACTTAAGTTATCAGGCCCTTTAAGAGCATCTTCAACTGATAAAGGAGAAACAAGAATAATCTTATTAAACAGTGCATGATTATTAAATGCAGCCATTATCACAATTGGTGTTGAGCCTGCTGTAGCAACAACATCAGTCTTGGAACGAATAACATTGAGCACGAAATCATTGATAAGCTGTGTATACATAAATGTTGTATAAGTAAGATTAGGTTTATCAGAATGACCACATCCCAATAAATCAATAGCGTAAACCTTGTGATTCTTAGCAAAACTGTTTATAGTCTGTTCCCATTCGTAGCTTGAACTGTAAGAATTAAGATCGTGTATAAGTAAAAGTGGAGAACCTGAGCCGGCAGTTATATATGCAATATTGCCGAACTTCCACTGATAATTGCTTCTTATTCTTTTACCTGTATAATTATTAGCGGTTGATGATTTGAATATTATGCTGTTAATCAGGTGTGTAGTAGTAATAACAGCAGTTCCCATACCTACTGCCAGTCCTATTTTTTGCCATTTATTCATAATAGATGCCTCCTGAATTTCCCGAAAGAAAATGTTCTAACGCACTTATAGATAAAATTATTATATTCCATTATTTTGTGTGTGGCAATGATAATTTGTGTTAATGCATCTTCTAAAATATATATTATTACCACTTCTTGAGATGTTTTTTAAATAAATTAGTACTTTATAGTAAAAAAGTACTTTATTTATTGGGATTAATAGAGTATTATCATCTTAAAAGTTTCTGAAATATCTTATTAAGAATATTTATATAATATTAAAAATTAATTATCTGTATATAAACAAAGAATGGAGTT
>ERZ772897.2352-NODE-2352-length-16762-cov-3.618244_pt1 | contig 16762 bp, 17 predicted proteins | sample MGYA00512125_ERZ772897 | MGnify/ENA primary metagenome ERZ772897 (study PRJEB29015, sample SAMEA2737660) | human gut metagenome | biome: human gut; feature: human-associated habitat; material: faeces | place: China | collected 2012 ... | reverse complement strand
TGGTGGTGCTGCTCATCTCGCTCTGCCTCTTCCGTGTGGTGTGGATCCAGTTCGCCCTCCCCTTCTTTGCGGGCATCGAGGGCGTGTTCGTCCTCTACCCGGTGTCGTGGGCGCTGGGTGCCGTGCTGATGGCCCTCTACGCATGGAAAGGCAGCTGGATGACTTACGAGCATTCCTGACAGGAACCGGGAACCATTCCATTTTTCCATTCGCCTTTTGGGGACGTCTGTGGTATCTTATAGGTAAAAGAACAGCAAACCCGGTATCTCAGGAGGATTCATGCAGACAACAAAACCCGAAACCGCACAGCAGCGCCCCACTGGCGCACGAATGGCCCTGCTGATGCTTCTTTACTTTATCAAGATCGGCGCGTTCACCTTTGGCAGCGGATGGAGCATCATTGCCCAGATGGAGCGGGAGTTCGTGGACGAGCGCGGCTGGATGACCAAGAGCGATCTGCTGGAGCTCATCGCCGTGGGCAAGAGCCTGCCCGGCATCATGGTGGTGAACATCACTCTGCTCTTCGGCTATCAGATGGCCGGGGCGCTGGGCGGCATCTGCGCGGCCATCGGCCTGTGCATCCCCGCCGTCGTCACCCTTACCATCGTGACGGCCATCTACGACGCCATTAAAGATAACTACTGGGTCTGGTCGGCCCTCAAGGGCGTCCAGTGCGCCGTGGCCCCCATCATCGGCGGCGCGGCCATCTCCCTGGGCAAAGATGCTCTGACCAGCGCGATGCCCATCATCATCTGTGCTATCGCCTTTGTGCTCTGTTACTTTACGTCCATCAGCAATCTGACGCTGGTGGTGGCCGGTGTGGTCATCGCGCTGGTCTGGATGGGGGTGAGCGAACATGGCCATGCTTGAGACCCTCGTTCAGCTCTTCGCCGCGTTTGCGAAGATCGGCTTCACCAGCTTCGGCGGCACCTCCATGATCCCCCTCATCATGGATGAAATGTCCTCCCACGGCTGGATGACGGACGCCGATCTGACAAACCTCATCGCCATCGCCGAGATGACACCCGGCTCTCTGGGCGTCAATGCCGCCACCTTTGCAGGCACCAAGACCGCCGGGATGCCGGGCGGCGTCTTCGCGGTCCTGGGCGTCCTCAGCCCCACCCTGACGCTGACGCTTCTGGCGGCGGCGTTCTTCCAGAAGTTCCGCACCAGCAAGGTCATGAGCTACATCATGAAGATCGTCAAGCCTGTCTGCATCGGCATGGTGCTGGGTGTTCTGGTGGGCCTCTGCCGCCAGACCTGCATCACCGAAGCAGGCGGCATCAGCCTGCCGGGCATCGCCATCGGCATCCTCTGCTTTGTGCTGCTCCAGAAATTCAAGCTCAGTGTGCCGAAGGTCATCGGCATCGCGGCGGTGCTGGGGCTGGTGTGCTTCGGGGTGTTTTAACCTCTCAGTCTCGCTCCGCTCTGGCGAAAAGAAAGCCTCCCGTCTATGCCAAAGCCTCCCCTCGACAGGGGAGGTGGCATCGCGCCAGCGATGACGGAGAGGTTTTTATTATTTTACCGCCAGCGGCGACGGCCTTATACTCACTTCTCCGTGGCAGAGCGCCTCGGTGCGGCCCCCTTCCCGCTGCACGATGAGCCGCCCGGCGTCGTCGATGACCACCGCCTTTGCGGCGTAGCTCTCCGTCCCGGTGCAGACCGTGACCCAGTGGCCCGGCACAAAGCACCGGGCGCGGTACTCGTCCAGACAGTCGAAGGCCGGGCAGAGACCCAGCAGTTCCCGGGCGATGGCCCCAGCCAGTGCCGCCCGGCTCACCGGTGCAGGCCCGCCGGGGTAGAGACTGCCCGCGATGGGCCGCAGCTCCTCGGGCCAGTCCTCCGGGCGGGAGGTCAGGTTCAGGCCGATGCCCACCACCAGCCATTCCAGCTGGCCGCTCTCGATGTCGGCCCCGGCTTCCGTCAGGATACCGCAGACCTTCTTGCCGTTATAATAGAGGTCGTTGACCCACTTGATGCCCAAGTCCAGCCCACAGAGCCGCTTCACAGCCCGGCAGACGGCCACCGCCGCGCTGACGGTGACGGTCTGCGCCTCGGTCATGGGCAGGCCGGGCCGCAGCACCAGCGAGAGATAAATGCCTTTCCCCGCCGGGCTCTCGAACCGCCGCCCCAGCCGGCCCCGGCCCGCCGTCTGCTGACTTGTCAGCACCATCGTGCCATGGGGCGTACCCTCGAGGGCCAGCGTCTTGGCCGTGCGGTTGGAACTTTCCAGCTTGTCGTAGAGGTAGATGGGGGCGTCGTACTCCCCCACCGCCTCGGCGCAGAAGGGGTCGCCGCCCGCCAGCCGATAGCCCCGCCGGGGGGCGGCTTCCAGCGCATAGCCCTGAGCCGCCAGTGCGGCCGCAGCCTTATGGACAGCAGCGCGGCTCACACCCAGCTGCTGCGCCAGCTGCTGGCCGGAGATGCATTCGCCCTGGGCGGCGGAGAGCGCCGCCAGAAGTGCCTGTTTTGTGGCAGAGGCCATCGTGTTTTCTCCTTTGTGAGGTTTGATAAGGCCATTCTACCACATTTTCAAAATTTTTCCCACGATTTTGCAGGTTTTAGCCCCACTGATTCGTATAGATAGACAGAGCGCTTGAAATGCCGGGCAGAAAGGAGGCGGAGAGCAGCCATTGAATGCACTGGAATTTGACAGGCTGGTACAGAAGTACCAGTCCCTCGTCTACACCATCTGCCGTCAGCTGGTGGCAGATGAGGGCTATGCGCAGGATCTGACGCAGGAAACTTTTCTCTCTGCATGGCGGAGCATGGACCGCTGTCCTGCCGGATACGAAAAGCAATGGCTGGCCCGCATCGCCTCCAACAAAGCCAAGGATTACTTACGCAGCGCCTGGGCGCGCCGGGTGAACACCCCCGGCGACGATGTACTTGCACTTGAGGGCGCACCGCCCGGCAGCGAGCCGGAAGCGCAGGTGCTGGAAGCTCTGGGCGAAGAGGAGCTGACGCAGCGCATCCTCGCTCTGCGGGAACCCTACAAGACGCCCTGCCGCCTCATGCTGCTGGAACAGCACACCGCCGCCGAAGCCGCCCGGCTCTGCGGCAGGCCCCAGAAAACAGTGGAGGCGCAGGTCTTCCGGGCAAAAAAGATGCTGGCCGCGCAGCTGAGCGCCGCCGGAAAGGAGGGCTTTTAAAATGGAATTGTTCCGTGAAGACGGCTGTCTGAGCGACGAAGGGCTGCACGCCCTCACCGCCGGGCAGCTGGACGAGCTGGGACGGCTGGAAGCCGCCGAACATCTCGCCTACTGCGACAAATGCACCGACCGTTACACCGCACTTCTGACCGCCGTCGCCCTCACCGACCCGCCCCGGGATGTCCGCCGTACCGTGATGAGTACCATCTGGGTGCGGCTGATGCAGAGCACCTATGGCCGGGCTGCGGTGGCGGGCGTCGCCGCCGTGTTGGCGCTGACCATGTGGCGTACCGGAGCGCTGACCTTCGTCACCGACCACGGCAGCGACCTGCAGGCTCTCCTGCCCACAGTCCAGGTCACCCTGCCGGAAAAACAGCCCCCGAAGATTCTGCCCGAAAAGCTGGGCAGGCCCGTGACTTCCCGCCCCGGCGAGAACATCTATACCCGCGTTTCCTCTGTGCTGGAAAGCCTGCTGAACGCGGCAGAAAACATAAAATCATAAAACAAGGAGATCGTTATGCTGAAAAACGGATTTTTGACCTTCTGCTGCGCGTTTATCCCCGGCGCAGGCCAGATGTATCAGGGTTACATGAAGCGGGGCCTCTCCCTCATCCTCACGGCCTGCCTCATCGGGATGGTGAGCTCACTGCTCAACCCGGTGATGCTCCTGCTGGTGGTGGTGTGGATGTACAGCTTTTTTGACACCTTCAACCTCCGGGCGCAGATCATTGCGGACACCGCGCCGGAGGACGACTACCTTGTCCACTTCGACCCCCGCGACAAGCGGCTGGCCCGGGCTCTGCTGGACAGCCACAAGCTGGTGGGCTGGCTGCTCATCGCCTTCGGTGCGCTCATCGCCTACCAGAACCTCATCATGAACATTTTCGGCGACCTCGTCTACCGCTGGGGCCACTCCTCCCCCGTTTTCCGCGCCCTCTATCTCGTCATGGCCAGCCTGCCGGATGTGGTGGTCTGTGTGGTCCTCATCGTCTGCGGCGTCTGGCTGGTGAAAGGCCCCCATCCGGCCAAAAAGCCGGATGCTTCCAAGGATGTCCCCGAGGATGCCGATTTCTGCGAGTATCACGCCGACGAGCCGGACAACGCCGCTCTGCTCTCCTCTCCTGTGGTGAATGAAAACGAGGTGACGGATGATGGAACAGAACACGACGAATAAACCCCTGCGTCGGGTGGGCACCCTGACGCTGGGCGTCTGCCTCATCGCGGCGGGCACACTCTTCCTGCTGGCCCGCTTCCTGCCCGGCCTGCCGTGGCTGGTCATCTGGCAGGTGCTACCGGCTGCGGGGCTCATCCTGCTGGGGTGCGAGGTACTCTACTACTCGGCCCGGCCCGGCGCATGCCGGTGCGACTTCGGCTCGGTGGTGCTCTGCCTGCTGATGATGGGTGGGTGCTTCGGCGTCTCGACTCTTATGCTGCTGGCCCAGATGCTGGGCCGCGGCTACACCATCCACCTGTGAACACAAGAAAGCCTGTGCAGCCGCCCGGCCCAAAACCATGCGGACGCAAAATCGGCGTAAAACCCCGGCGGCGGCTTTGGGCCGTCTGTAAAAAAGAAGACTTCTGCTGCGCAAAAAGCGCCCCTCCGGTAAAACGGAGAGGCGCTTTTGTATGTTACAGGTCAATTATGCGTTGAACGTTTCCTCGTTCAGCAGACCCTCGCTCTTGGCCACGCAGATGCTGGCGACAGCGTCGCCCACCACGTTCAGGGAGGTGACGAGCATCTCGATGGGGCGGTTGATGGCGAGGATGAGGGAGTAGGCCAGCAGGGCGCTGTCATTCACGAAGCCCGCACCGGACAGGATGGTGAAGAGGATGACGGCTCCTGCGCCGGGGGCGGCAGGCGTACCCACCGAGGCCAGCAGAGCCAGCAGAGCGACCACGACCAGCTGGGCGGGAGTAACGGTGTAACCGGCGCAGCCTGCGATGAAGACAGTGGCCACCACCTGCATGATGGCGGTGCCGTCCATGTTGATGGTCATGCCCAGAGGCAGGACGAAGGAGGCGATGGACTCATCGACGCCGAAATCCTCGGTGCAGACCCTGATGTTCAGGGGGAGAGTGGCTGCGCTGGAAGAGGTGGAGAAGCCGAAGACGGCCACGTTGGCGATCTTCTTAATAAAGGTGAGGGGGTTCTGCTTTGCGCCCAGCGCCACCACCAGAGGATAGGCCACCAGCAGGAAGACGAAGAGCAGGGCCACCGTGACCACCACATACACCAGAGCGGGCTTGAGATAATCAATGCCGTAGATGGCGAAGGTGCGGGTCAGCAGCACGAAGACTGCAAAGGGCGCGAAGTTTGTGACGATGAAGTTCAGGAAGACCACCACCACGTCGTTCACCTCGCCCAGCAGGCGGCGGAGGGTGGCAGTACGGCTCTCACCCAGCACATTCATGCTCAGGCCCACAGCCACCGCGAGGAAGACGGAGGAAAGGACAGCGTTGTTGCTGCCGAAGGCCGTGACGATGTTGGAGGGGATGACATTCAGCACCACGTTCAGGGGGTTGGAACCGGTGGAGCCGGCGGCTTCCGTCAGGCCCTCGATGTGAGCGTTGAAGAGGCCCATGGAATAGGTGGCGTAGCCTACGCATCCGGCCAGTGCCAGCGCCATAAAGGAGCAGAGCAGGAACCAGAAGAGGGTCTTGGCCGAGATGCGGCCCATGGTACGGGTATCGGCAATGCTGCCGATGGCCAGCGCGATGGAGGTGAAGACCATCGGGATGATGACCAGCTGCAGTGCTTTGATGAAGAGCTGGCCGATGATGTAGAAGATGCCGAGCGCACGCTCTGCGCCCTCTACGGTGATGTCCTGGAAGAGCAGGTCGTTGATGGTCTGCCAGATGCCGCTGTTGCCGGAAGCCACGAGCTTTTCGCGCAGCATCATAAAGGCAAAGCCTGCCGCCAGACCGCAAACCAGAGACACTGCCATCTTTCTTGCCAGTGCCGAGCCGCTGTTCTTATTTTTTTCCATACGATTTTCCTCACTTTTGTCCATTTCCCAGTGTGTTTCGTTCACATTCGACCTATCCTACCACGGCAAACTGTTGGATGCAAGGGAAAAATCGGCTTTTCAGGCGATTTTTTTGCAAAAGTACGACACATGAAAATTTAATGTAAAAATTACATTTTGGATAAAAAGACAAAAAACCTCTCCGTCACGTCTACGGCGTGACGGAGAGGTTTGATCTTATGTATTGTCTGCGCCCAGCTCTGCGGCTTCCAGCACCTTGATGCCTTCGGCCTCGAACGCGGCGCGCAAAGCCTCGGCAAAGCCGGGACGCGGCACCTTGTTCTTGACGCAGAGGGTGATGATGCCATGCAGGCTGGTGCATTCCAGACCGATGGAAGCGCCATCCGCCGGCACCCAGGTCTGGAAGTCCTCGATGTACCGGGTCAGCTCCGGGCTGGACGGGGCGAAGGGGTCGCCCAGATAGCTCACCCAGAAGTCCGCCGGGAAGCCGCTGATGTACTCGCCCATCTGGAAGATGCGCTTTTTGATGCTGAGGCTGGCTTTCTGCTGGTAGACCCGGTAGACCCAGCCCATCTGCTCCGCAATACGGAACAGTTTTCGCTCAGCGGAAAGGTTCTCTTTCAGGTCAGCGTCCACGCCCACGGCCACTTCGGCCAGCGGGGCATCTGCCGTCAGCGGCAGCTTGCGCTGGAAGGAGGCCACGCAGTTGTAGAGGGCGTTCGGCGCACCCAGCGCGTCGCGGGCGTCTGTCGAGTAGCTGTAGAGCACCTCGTCCTTGTCCAGATACGCCCGCACCGCCTTACAGAGCAGGGCCGTGAGGGTACTGAAAGGCTTGACGCCGCAGCGGAGGGCGGCGTCCACAAGCCCCGCCTTTTCCAGCCGGACGCGGCAGCAGGTGGGCGTCTCTTCAAAGGTCTGCACCACGGGGCGCTGCATATCGTTGGCCACCTGACTCTCGGGGTACTTTGCAAGGATGTCCTCGATGTCGTAGGCAGGGTCCGTCTCAAGGGTCTGGCCCTCGAAAGCCGTGCCGTACCGCAGGTTGCAGTAGAACTGCAGCACCATGGTCATGAAGGGTGCTATGCCCCGGCCATCGGCCAGAAAGTGGAACCAGTCAAAGTAGACGACTTTCCCCTCATAGCTCAGGGCAACAGTAAAGCCGTTCTCGTCCGGAAATTCGGGCTTTGCGCTGCCCTGCCGCACCGGGCAGGGGGCGTCCGACGACTCGAGGTGGAGCAGCTTTTTCTCCCACACCGGCTTCTGGAAATAGTAGGGTGCCTTTGCCCGGGCCGCATCCAGAGCCTGCTGCAAAAGCGCACCGTCCACGGCATCTTTCAGCGTGACCTGATAGCGGCAGTTGACCATGTTTTCGCGGTAATAGTAAACGATACCCTGAAAAACAGAGCGCTGTTCGGCATCCATTCCTTATTCCCCCGCGTGTGCGGCCAGATAGTCGGCCAAATCGCTGACGGTGACGAAGTTGCGCAGCTCCTTTTCGGGGATGCGCAGGCCGAAAGTCTCCTCCAGGTCGGCGACGACGGTCAGGATCTCCATGGACGACAGGTCCAGATCATCCATCAAGACGCTGTTCTCGTTGACATCATCGGGGGAAATTTCTGCAACATCTTCCAGAATTGCAAGGACCTGGGACACGATCTCAGTTCTTTCCATAGTTTGAATCTTCCTTTCGTAATTCCATTAAAGGCGGCTGCGGCTCTTTTCCAGTATTCCGCAGCCTGCCCGGTTTATTCTTACTTGCGCAGCAGCTTGCCGGTGCCGGTGCGGGGCAGAGGCTCGGTGCTGAACTCCACGGCGCTCATCCGCTTGTAGAGCGGCAGGGTGCGGTTGGTCTCGGTGATGAAGTCGCGGACGGTCTGCTGGTCGGCCTCGCTGCAGTAGATGACGGCACAGATCTTCTTGCCCTTCTCCCTGACGATGCATTCCTTGACGGCCTCGCACTTGGACAGCAGATTTTCCAGTTCTTCGGGGCTGACATTCTCACCGTTGGCCAGGATGATGAGGTTCTTTTTGCGGCCCGTGATGTAATAGTAGCCATCCTCGTCGATGCGGCCCAGATCGCCGGTATGGAACCAGCCGTCCTTGTCGATGACCGCAGCGGTGGCCTCGGGGTCCTTGTAATAGCCCAGCATGACGCAGCCGCCGCGGATGCAAATTTCGCCCGTCTCGTCCAGCTTGTACTCGGCGTGGTCGTCGGGCCTGCCCACGGCGCGGATGTGCTTTTCGTCCTGCTCGTAGTTGATGATGCCGTCGCCACAGGTCTCGGTCATGCCGTACACCTGAGTGATCATCATGCCCTGCTGTGCCAGCTCGGCCAGCATGGCGCCGTCAAACATGGCAGAGGAGCCGCAGGGGTTCCAGACGCCGTTCAGGCGGGCGCGGCGGCCCCGCTTGACGTCTTTGTAGATGGCCTCCATCAGCATGGGCGCCACAGCGATGGCATCGCTGTGCATCAGGCCGAGGTCGCGGTAGAAGTCGCGGATGTCAGCGGAGAGGTTCAGCGCCCAGCCCTTGCAGGCCCAAACGAAGAGGCAGATGAACGTACCCAGATGGAACAGGGGCAGGATGGCGAAGTTGCTCAGGACGTCGTTTTTGTCCTCGGGCATATGCTCGTGCTTATAGTCCAGCATGGCGTCGCCGAATTTGACCTGGCACTCCACAGTGGTAAAAAAGTTGCGCTCCGAGAGCATGACGGCCTTGCTGCGGCCGGTAGTGCCGGAAGTGAACATCAGCACCATCAAATCATCATGGCCCACGCAGTCAACAAGCTCTGCAGGCGCGCTGTCCTTGAAGGCGTCCATCGGGCGGAGTTTATCGCCGTAGGCGGCCTCGATGTCGGGGCGGCAGCCATAGTCGATGCCGTCGTTGACGATGAGGGAAGGCTCGACAAGGCCCAGCTCATATTCCAGCTCGGGCCAGGTCTTTTTCTGGTTGATGGTCACGACGACGGCCCCGGCAAGGATAGCGCCGAAGCTGTTGACACCGTACTCATAGCAGTTGCGGCTCATGATGCCGACACGCTTGCCCTTGATGTCGGGGATATTCTCCTTAAAATAAGTAACGGCCCTGCGGATGTCCTGCACATACTGGGCGTAGGTCTTTTCCACCACAGTCTTGCCATCGGCGGCCACATAGCGGAAAGCCACCCGGTCGGGGTACTGCTTCGCCATGACGTCCGTGATGAGCTCATATACAGTATTTATCATTTTTGTCGCTCCTTGCTGTTTTTCTTTATTGCAGCGAAACGCCGGCATTTGACATATTCTGCCTCAGAGTAATAATACCTGTTTCGGCAGAGAAATGCAACTACGCGGCGTATCCTTTTCACTGTTTCTTCTTACTTGTTACTTGCGCAGCAGCTTACCCAGAGCGTTGCGGGGCAGGGGCTCAACGGTGAACTCCACGGCACTGATGCGCTTATACAGCGGCAGGCTGCGGTTCACCTCGATGACGAAGGCTCTGACCTCTTCCTGCTTATCCTCAGGGCAGTAGATGACGGCACAAATTTTCTGGCTCTTCTCCTTCACGATGCACTCGGTGATGGCCGGGCAGAGGGCCAGCTTCTTCTCCAGCTCTTCGGGGCTGACGTTCTCGCCGCTGGCGAGGATGATAAGGTTCTTCTTGCGGCCGGTGATGTAATAGAAGCCTTCCTCATCCATCCGGGCCAGGTCGCCGGTGTGGAACCAGCCGTCGGCGTCGATGACCTCTGCCGTGGCCTCGGGGTCCTTGTAGTAGCCCAGCATCACGCAGTCGCCCTTGATGCAAATTTCTCCGGTCTCGTCCAGCTTATACTGAACGTGGTCGTCGGGCTTGCCCACGGCACTCATGTGCTTTTCGACCTGCGTAAAGTTCAGGATGCCGTCGCCAAATGTCTCGGTCATACCGTAGCACTGGTTGACGACAAAGCCGTTCTGGGCCAGCTCCAGCAGCATCTTGGGGTCGAGGGCAGCGGAAGAGCAGCACAGGTCCCACAGGCCGTTCAGACGGCTGACGCGGCCACGCTTCATGTCGTTGTAGATGGTCTCCACCAGCATGGGGGCCGAGGCCATGACGTCGCTGTGCATCAGGCCCAGGTCGCGGTAGAAGTCGCGGATGTCGCCGCAGAGGTTCAGAGCCCATCCGGCAGGCGGGTAGGACATAACGCAGACGAAGCAGGCCATGTGGAAGAGGGGCAGCAGGGTCATATGGCTCAGCGGCAGCTTCTGGCCTGCCGGGAGGCGGTTGATGATCCAGTTCTCTGCCACCTCCGAATAGGTGTGCAGGCTGGCGCACATATTCCGCTCCGAGAGCATGACGCCCTTGCTGCGTCCGGTGGTGCCGGAGGTGAACATCAGCATCATCAAATCATCGTGGCCCACGCAGTTGGTCAGCTCGCCGGGGGCAGTCTCTTTATAGCAGTCCATGGGGCGGAGCTTCGGGCCGTAGGCGGCTTCCAGCTCGGCGCGGCAGCCGTAGTCGATGCCGTCGTTCAGGATGAGGGCAGGCTCCACGAGGCCCAGCTCATATTCCAGCTCCTCCCAGGTCTTTTTCTGGTTCAGGGTCACGAGAACGCCGCCGGCGAGGATGATGCCGTAGGACGCCACGCAGAATTCATAGCAGTTCCGGCTCAGCAGAACGATGCGCTGGCCCTTGATGTCCGGCACTTCGGCCTTGAGATAGGCCACCATCCGGCGGATGTCCTGCGCATACTCGCGATACTTCTTCTCCACGACGGTCTTGCCGTCCTCGGCCACATAGCGAATGGCCACATGATCAGGAAACTCCTGCTCCATGCAGCGGGTCACCATGTCGTATACGCCTGCGGGTACTTTGATGTATTCAGCCATCGGTTTTTCTCCTTTTTTGTCAAATTTTCAGCTCAGCACTTTTTTCATTCACCTTCCAGAGTCATTCCGAATCTCTGGCAGTTCGAGGAAAACTTTGGCACGGCTCCTTATGGCAACAGTATACCGCAAGCAGAGCGTAAACGCAAGATTTAATTGCACAAATATGCAACTTGAGCTTGCATTCAATTTGTGCAGGCAGATGTAATTCTTTCCTTTTGTTGCGATGCGCGAAAAGCTGTGATACACTTTTTTCGTCAGGACGAAACTTCGCCCGGAGGTCGAGTCCTTATCAAATTGACAGCAAGCCCAAAAAGCATTATACTGTTTATATCATTTAGCAAAAAAGCTCCCCGCCGAGCTTCATATTTTTATTTATCGCGCCTAAAACACGGCCTTCCGGGGCCTCCGGGACGAATGGCGCACAAGGAGGACCCTTTTCATGGAAGGCACCAAGCCCCGCACTGTAAGCAGCCTTGGCATGTTCGACCTGCTGAAAGGCATCGGAATGCTGGCCATCGTCTTTGCCCACACGGCAGAGCTTTACCCCCTCGGCACCAACGACGTCACCCCTTTCGCGTTCGCGCTGTTCGCTTACCGCGAAGCGCTGATGGCCGCCTTTTTTATTGCCAGCGGCTATGGCTTCCGCAAGCGCTCCATCCACAAATGCATCGAGCAGCAGCTCAAGACCCTGCTCAAGCCTTACGTTTATACTGCACTGGCCACCACGGTGCTCCACGCTTTCATTCACCACGCAGCTTTCGGCTCGTGGGATGCTGCCATCTCAGAATCGGCCAAGGTCTTAGGCGGTTTCCTGTTAGGTCTGCCCCACACGGCCACTTACTTCGGGCAGCAGTTTTTCTCCTGCGGACCCATGTGGTACTTAGTGGCTCTGATGCTGGCGTGGGTGCTGCTGGACGTGCTGCTCGAGATTTTCCCCGAGCGGTACATAACCCCCGCAGTCGTCGGCGTCACCCTGCTTGGCTGGGGCGTCACGCTGGTGTGGGAGGCTCCTTTCTGCATCGCACAGGGCATGGTGTCGCTGCCCTACCTTTACATCGGCTATCTGGCCAAGAAGCGCCGCCTTTTCGAAACTCCCCTCTCCGGCAGAGCCAAAGCCGGACTCATCGCGGCTGCGCTGGGCGTCGTCGCGGGCGTTTTGCTGACCCAGAGCACCGACTGCGTTTCGCTGGGTGAGTGGACGATGGGGCCGCTGAGCATCCTGCTGGATGGCGCAGTGGGCTACGGCATCATCCGGCTCTTTTTGAAATGGCAGCGCCGAGTGGACGGCCCCATCTCCCATGCCATCGAGTGGGTGGGCCGGCGCTCGCTCTTCATCTTCTGCATCCACACTGTGGAGCTGACGGCCATCCCGTGGTATCTGATGGCTGCAAAGTATGCTGACCATCCGGTGCAGGGGATGCTGCTGCAGTTCGTGTTCTCGCTTGTGTCCATCTTCGCCGTCACCGAACTTCTGATGCGCCGCAAAGAGCTTGGCCGGAAGCTTCGGGGTGGAAAGCCTGCGGACAAGCCCCGGCAGCGGAGCAAGACCCGCCGCTATGCGGCAAAACACTGAAATTCCTGCGCTTTGGTATCCAGCCATTTTGAGGGTAGACTATAGTTACTTTTGATGCATGGGCTTGCAGCGCGGGTTGTACGCCTTGCGATAAATTGGAGGAGGCCCCGGTAATGATGAATGAAACTCCTGAAGCGGCTCTGCGCAGCCGCATTGCGGACCTTGAACAACAGCTCAAACTTGCAGACGAAGGCACTTCGCGGCTGGCCCAGCGCTGCCTTGAGCTGGAAAAGCAGCTGCAGACCTTCTATGCTGCCCACCCCCAGAGAGAGAGGCAGACCGACTCGCCTGCTCTGGTGCAGCCGCTGCTTTACTATGATGCCGGGTTCGGCTTTTCCCAGAAAGACACCGTCAAGGCCCCGGACTACGAATACGACGAGCTGAACGGCATGGTGACAGCGACCTTCGAGCTGCCGGAGGCCGCGTTCAATCTCCGTCTCGACCCCGGTGAACTGCCTTGCTGCATCACCGATTTCGTCTTCTCGGATGACCGCATCCTCTGCCGCCCGGTGAACGGTGTGCCGCTCCACGGCGACGGCATCCTGTTCCTCAACAACGACCCGAATTTCATGCTGGAAGGTCTGAACCGTTTCCCCGCCGGGATGAAGCTGGGCGTGAGCTACTGCTACTTCCCGCTGGAGCCGCTGGCTGACGACCCATTGTTCGCCGCCGTTCTCGAGGGCGTACAGTATTTCCAGAAGACCCGCGTCTGCGAGCAGAAGCACCTCGACCAGCTGGAAAAAACTACGGCTGACCAGAAGCAGACCATCGAGGCCCTGCAGAAGAATCTCTCCGAGCTGCATCAGGCCAACGCCGAGCTGAGCGCCCGGAGCAAAGCCTACGAGAGCTCGCTGGAAAACATCCTCTCTTCCAGCAGCTGGAAACTCACGCTGCCCCTGCGCCGCCTGCTGGGGCTGTTCCATCGCAGCCATTGAGCCTGCCTGCGGAGAGGAGGATACGATGTACAGCAGTTATACCACTCTGCAGCGGGCTCAGCTCGCCAAACAGGAATATCTCGATACCCAGGAAGTTTTTCTCGGCGTCTATGCGCCGGGGCGGAACGCCGCCCTGAAAGCTTCCCTGCAGGACCAGCTCCACCGCAAATTTTTATTGACGGACAGCCTCCGCCCCGAAGCCCTCGGCAGCGCCGCCGGTGTGCTTCTGGTCAGGGAAGACCTTTTCCTGATGTCCACGGCCCTTTCCTGCTTTGCGGACGCACTGCACAGCGGCGCAGACTACGTCACCAGCGACGCCGTCTTCGGCTACTCAGGCGTCACCACCCTCTACCACAGTCAGGGCTTTGCAGCCTGCCCGGGCTGCGCCCTCGTCTCCCGGGAGCTGCTGCGCCGCTGTCAGGCGGAAGCCCGCGACCCGGAAAATCCCGTCGAACTGCTGACGCTGGCGGCGAAGCTCAGCCGCAGCCACGTCTGCCTCCCGCTGGCGCTGGCCCACTATGAGCGGGACATCTGCGCCGAAGACGTCTGGTCTGTAAAGGGGAAGCGCGTCTTTATCATGAGCCACCTGCTAGACATGACCGGTGCGCCCATCGTGCTGGTGAGCGCCGTGCCGGTGCTGCGCAGCATGGGCTACGAAGTGGTCGTCCTCGGCCCTGAGGACGGCGGCTCCATGCCGCTCTTCCTCGAGGCGGGAGCTACCGTCATCACCCGCAAGGGCTGTGTTCAGTCGCCCCTGCTCTGGGGGCTGGCCCTTTGCGCCGACCTCGTTCTGGCCAACACCGTCGTGGAGGCCCGGGCCGTCCGCGCCCTGAGCGGTGCGCGGGTGCCGGTGCTCTGGTGGCTCCACGATGCCTTTGCAGGCTACCCCCACATCGCCCACCAGATCCCCAGAGAGCTGGGCGAAAATATCCGGCTCTACTCCGTCGGCAGCCACGCCGCCAACGCCATGCACTCGGTGCGGCCGGAGTTCAACATCCGGCCCCTCATCTACGGCCTGCCGGACTACGCCGCCGAGAAGTTCTCCCACTACGATTTGAGCTATGCGGGCGGGCGGCCTCTGTTCGCCACCGTGGGTTCCTTTGAGAACCGGAAAGGCCAGGACATCTTCTGCAAAGCCATCCGGCTGCTACCGCCTGAGACTATGAAGAAGGCATCCTTCCTCTTTGTGGGCAAGGCCGCAGAGGCTGAGATGATGGACGCCGTGCGGAGCCTGACCGCTGACTGCCCCGACAACGTCTTTTACGTCAAGCGGCTCACCCGCGACGAGATCAAGAGCCTGATGGCCCAGTGTACCTGCCTCGTCTGCGCCTCCCGCGACGACCCCATGCCTACTTTCGTCACTGAGGGCCTCATCTTCGGCAAGCCCGCCATCGTGTCGGAGCACACCGGCACCGCCGGGCTCATCACCGAGGGCGTGGACGGTTTCGTCTACGAGGACGACGACCCCGAAAAGCTGGCCGAGCGGCTGGCCTGGGCCATCGAGCACCCGGAAAAGCTTGCCTCCATGCGTCCCGCCTGCCGTGAGCTTTACGAGAGCCATTACTCCAAGCAGGCGTTTTCCGACAGTTTACAACAGGCCGTAAAGGAGCTCACCGGCGAGTAAGCTCCCCGTTCTTTATCACTCTGCCGAAACTGAGGCAAAAAATTTGGCAGTTGTTCACAAACACCCCTCCGGACTGTGATATACTCTCCTAAGAGTTTATCCCAGTCCGTTTTTTATTGAAATTTGAAAGGAGTCCCCGCATGAGTTCGTCCGCCTCCCCCGCCCCTTCGCGCCGAAAGACCCTGCTCTCGCTGGGCGTTCTGGCCCTGCTGACCGGCATCGTGGTGTTCATCTTCCGGGAGCACTGGGCTGAGATCTCCGAGGCGCTGAGCCGGCTCACCCTCGGGCAGGGACTTCTGGCACTGGCCGTGGGCCTGAGCTACCCGCTTCTCGAGGGCGTATCCAGCTGGCTCATCGTCCGCAGCCGCCTGTCCCATTTCCCGCTGCGGCAGGGTATCGACAATGCATGGATGGGGACCTTCGGCAATGTGGTGGGCCTCGGCGCAGGGTCGGTGCCGTTTCAGACGTGGTATCTCCACCGGCGCGGGCTGGACGTCGGCCCAGGCGTAGGGCTGATGACCCTGCAATACGTCTTCCACAAGACAGCCGTCCTGCTTTACGCCACCGTGTTGCTTCTGGCAGGCCGCCCCTGGATAGCGGCCCACTCCGACGGTGTGCTGCGGTATCTGCCCGGGGCCTACGCTGTCGTGGCGGGCGTCATCGTGGGGCTCATCGCCCTCTGCGCCCTGCCGGTGGTGCAGCGTCTGGCCCGCTGGCTGCTGCATTTTCTGCCCGACACGGGCCGCTGGGCCGAGCGCCGGGAAAGCTGGCTCAAGCAGCTGGACACCCTGAACACCGAGAGCCGCCATCTGCTGGCAGACAAGCCCCGCTGTGCCGCCATTCTGGGCGTGCATCTCGTAAAGCTGTTCCTGCTCTTCTGCCTGCCGTGGATGGGGCTGCGGTTCATGGGGCTGGATACAGGACTGGCCTTCTGGCAGGTGCAGCTTCTCACGTCGCTGACCCTCTTTGTCTCCAATGCCCTGCCCAACGTGGCGGGCATGGGCTCGGTGGAGACGGCCTTCCTGCTGGTGTACAGCAGCTTCCTCCCCGATGCTTCGTCCATGAGCCTGCTGATGTTCTACCGGCTGGCCAGCTATTACGCCGTCTTTGCGGCAAGTGCCGTCGGCTTTGCGCTGGCGCAGCGGCGGCTGAACCGCGGATGACTTTGTGAATGTCGTCATCACCCGCGATGTCGAGGCCGACAAGCAGGGCGACATGACCTATGTTCTCGAGTTCACCACCGAGGACGGCAGCACCCAGAGCTTTGACACCCTGCACTACGAGGTGGCTCCCATCTCTCTGAAGAGCGTGGACGCTGCTGCCGGTGCTACCGCTATTGCTTTCGAGGCTCCCCAGAAGTAAGAGCAAACCCTTACATCCGCAAACAGAAAAAGGCTGCTGCACCGTGCGTGCAGCAGCCTTTTTTGTTAAAGCAGACGATTTGGAATGCGCTCCGCGTTCGCTTTGCGCATAAATAGCGGAAAGAAGAATTTTATTTGTAGTTCCGAAACGCCTGCGGGCGTTTCGGAACTACTTTTTCACAGGAGGGGGCGTAGCGTGGAACGGTATCTGCTGCAAAAATCTGCGATTCGCGTCATGCAAAAAGGGGCTGCTGCGCGGTGCAGCAGCCCCTGAGGGTTACGTTAT
>ERZ772897.2342-NODE-2342-length-16817-cov-12.552082_pt1 | contig 16817 bp, 16 predicted proteins | sample MGYA00512125_ERZ772897 | MGnify/ENA primary metagenome ERZ772897 (study PRJEB29015, sample SAMEA2737660) | human gut metagenome | biome: human gut; feature: human-associated habitat; material: faeces | place: China | collected 2012 ... | reverse complement strand
CTCAATTCCAATCATCTAATTTGAGCAACAAACTTAATATATTTATCATCTTCTCCTTCAAATATTTCCTTTCCTTCAACCATATAGGCTTTCAGAAGATAACCCTTTGCAGAACCATAATTTCCCAACTCATAGTAACATTGCCCCATTCTTAAATTTATCAACGGATTTCCAAGCCCTTCCGGACATTTCAATGCTTCACTAAAAAAAGAAATCGCCTCTAAATACTTAGAAGAAAAAAAATAAACCTCCCCAAGCGCAACATACAACCATGTACTTGCCTCCCATTCCGTTTTAGGTTTCGGTATCAAATCAAGAGCCTCCAAATATTTCTTTTCTGCCAATTCAAAGTTATCGTCGTCCAAATATTGATCCCCTTCTTGGCTTAAATCACATATTTCTCGATATATTCTTTCATCTAACTCCATAATCTCAATCTCCTTCTAATAATTTAATTCTTGAATATATATTTTAATCACTCACACTTATATAATCAAGAAATCATTTGCAAATTATATATATTTTCTGTTCTATGATTATATCTACTCTGTTAACTTTTTAGACTACATATCACATAATTTATTATTACTCCGATTATTATATGTACTATATATTATCCTTATATAATGTTCGGAGTAATAAATTAACAATAACAGAAAATATTATATAAAGTTTCCAGCAAAAATATATGAATTATTTTGTTGGCGGTAAATAGGTTTGCTTTAATTTAGGTCCTTGCGAACGATTAATACTATAATGCTCTAAATAGTAATTATCTGGATTTAACATAAATTTTCGCACTTCCTTCGACTTAGCACCATACTTTCTTCCTACTGAATTCCACCATGATACTGCATCTACTTTATGGGCCATATCTGCCTTTGATAAATCATACCATTTACCGTCACTTGCCTTAAAACAAGTTTTTCCCTTTGTTGTTGTTATTTTTCCTTCTTTTTTCATCCGATCAATAACCAGTCTCCCTGTTCGAGATGATTTTCCCGGTGTCCTTCCCATATACATTGAACGCTTGTTTGTTTTCCTTGCGACTTTTTTATTTATTTTTATAGAAACTTTTTTAATCTTTGTCTTCTTTACTTTTAGTTTTTTTGCCTTGTTGATATATTTTTTATTCTTATAAAGAACTTTTGCTCGTTTCGCCTTGCTTGCTGTTCTTAATGACTTTGAAGCTGCCCTTGTACCTTTTCCCACTTTGCTTACTTTCGCTGCAGTCTTCGCAACTTTAGCTGTTTTCGCAGGTACTTTCGCTACATAAGAACCCGGTACTCCCGGAATAAGAGAGGCTGCATCCCATAGTAAATATCCCGCATTTTCCCATGACGGATTTGTACACATTGAGTAAATACTATCTCCCAGACTCACTATATCAAATATAGTCTCCCAAATATTCCCACTCGGATCTACCCTATTTACCCCATCATTTCCGCAGTAAGTATACAAGTGTAAACTCAGAGAATCTTCCTCATCACCTGTATAGGTATCCCTTGTTAGAAATCTTCCCAAGTATGGCTGGTAATACCTGGCTCGGAGATAAATGGCATCCGTCTCCTTATCGTAGTATTCACCACAATAGCGGAAAGGATTCTCATCCTTTCTATCCGGGTTCACTTCATTCCCGAAGGAATCATACTCATAGGTCTTGATGACTTTGCCACTTTCATCCGTCAACTGTACCACATCGCCATGAGGATTTTTGACATAATACTGCTTCTCTGTTCCTTCTCCCTGATCCGCATATACAAGGTCATTTCCACAGATATACCGCTTCTGCACCTTGCCGCTGTCAGAGAGTTCCATTACCAGTTGATCCCCGTCCCAGACAAAAACTGTTTTTTCTCCATTCACAGTCTTGCTAGTACGCAGTCCCTCGGCATCGTAAGTATAGTTTACCTTATAATTTTTCGTAAGCGTCTGTGTCAACTGATTTAGCGCATTGTAATGATTGACTACATTTTCATTAAGACGATTATCTCCCAACGTTACGTCGATATCAATATACGTGCTGTCTTTCTTGTCGCTTGGGATTTCATAACGGTTGACCGTGGCAAGCTGGTTTCCGTTCTTATCATTTTTATAGATAACAACGGAATCCTCCTCCGTATTCGTATTTAAGGTGTCTGTGCGGAGCAGTTCGTCATTTTTATTATAACGGTAAGCAGTGATCTTATTTCCCACCTTCATTTCCTTACGGTTGTTATTACTGTCGTAAGAATAGGTGATGTCTTCGCTTTCGGTTCTGGTCTCTTTCCTGATACGCCCCAGCAAATCATAGGTATAGGCGGCTGTGCTGCTTCGCTTCTTTCCATCTTTGTCAAGAACCGAAAAAACTTCCTTGGACTTCTGCCCGTTTTCTAAGTATTCCAAGCTGTACTCAGATACCACCCCGGCACTGCCCGTCTGGTTCTTCATTCCTGTCAGGCGGTTCTGGTAATCGCAGGTGTAAGTGGTGGTCAGGTTATTTCCCGACACTTTCCTCTCTGACAGGTTACCATTGTCGTCATAGGCATATCCCACTATCTGATTACCTTTATCATCGGTAACGGAAGCCAGTTTGGATTCCCCATCATAAGCATAGCGGAGAGAAAGTTTATTTTCCCCGCCTATAGTCACGTCAAAGGCAGACTTATTGTCGGCACTGTCGTAGGCATAACTTTTGACAATGTCCTTATTCTTGGTAAGTTTTGTTGTCTCTCTAGTAACCTGCCCAGACACATCACCATAGCTAAATCTGGTATCATCCCGGGTTTCCACATCCCCATAGGCATTGTAAGTATAAGTGTGAGCGGTTTCTTTCCCTGTCTTCTTCTCTTTTGCCACCATCTCCGTCAGGCGGTTTTGATAGTCGTAGGTGTTTTTCAGGGTATTGCCATTTTTATCTACGGTTTTTGTGAGATTGCTGTTTTCATCATAAGAATAACTCTCTTTTCTCCCCTCCGGGTCAATAAGTGCCACCAGTTCATTTTTCTCATTATACTCATACTTTGTCTCGGCAATAGTGTCCGTCTTTTTCTTTCCATTGACAGTAAGGCGGTAAATTTTTCCTGCATAGGAAAAGGTATCTGCTTCCTCTCTCGTTTCTCCGGATTCACTTCCTTTCGCTGCATTTCCTGCTTCTGTCCCGCTACCAGAAGCTTCTCCGTTTTTATCGGATATTTCGGAGACGGATATGGTTAAAGGGCTGGTCATGCCGGCAAACTGGCGCACTTTGTTTCCCATGATATCATAAACATACTGGACATATTGTGCTTTTCCATCTTCCATACAGTTTTTTACCATAACAAGACTGCCCCGTTTGTCATAACTATACTCGGTTCTTGCTGTCCTGTCAGCGTCTATTTTGTTATTCTGTGCTATAACATTTCCTGCGGTATCATACTCTGTAATGGTGGTCTGGTAATGGATGTTTCCATCTTCCTTTTCCAATGGATATTCTGCCTTTATCATCTGGCCAAGAATATCATAAGTGTAGTTTGAGGAAACTCCTTCTTTCGCACCCCTTGGAGTATATTCCCTTGTGACATTTCCCTGGTCGTCATAGTCTGTTTTTACAATCTGTGTCTGCCAATCTGCCTCACCCTCTTTCCGGCTCTTTGTCTCTGTCCGGCTGATATTTCCGTTATCATCATAAGTAAACAGAGTCTGTGTCTCGTAGATTGGAAGCCATTTACCATCCTGCTGTTTTTTCGTAACTATGTTTTCCTTGACATTTCTTCCAAAATTGTCTGTCTCATATGTTGAAACAACCTCGGAACGGTTTTTTCCCCGGATGGTTGTTCTTGTCTCGGACAGGATGTTTCCTTCTGCGTCTGCCACAGTTTTTGTAATACTCTCGCTCAGCACGTCATCATTAAACTGGTCATAATAATTGTCCGTATCCACCTCCGACTGATATGCTGATGGATTTAGTTCCTTGCTGTAACTGGTAGTAATCGTCTGGGCGACATCCTCCTCACCAATGACTTCTGTGTCCTCTTTAGTAAAGTTCCATGAAGTACAGTGTTTTGCATCAAGTTCCCCATTGCTGAAACTGGCACTGCCTATCTGTTCACCTAGGTCATCATAAAAATATTTACTGCCACTTAGGACTTTGTTTCCTCTGCCCGTAATATAAAAATTAGGAATCGTTTTGCCGTCTTCATTAACAATAAATTTCTTTTCATCGGGCTGGAATGTATACGTCCGTTCCTCCAGCAAACGATCATTTTCTTCCTGCTCTAAGTCCGGGTCGTCTTCCTGTCCCCCAGTTTCCGTTCCATATTCATAAACACTTTCTGTCCATGTACCGGATGCTTCATCCTTGCTGATGATTGTATTGCCAAAAGCATCCTGTATGTCAATAGCGGTGCGACCATACTCATCCAGCATCATGGTTTTCAAGGCATCCGTGGATACATATCCCTTGTCTTTGGATTCATACTCCGTCCCCACTGCCTCTATAGTTTCTTTTTCGTCTCCAGTTTCTGGGTCGTAGGAGGTTTTTGTGACAAGACCATCCTCGTCTGTGGTAACACTTTGTTTTCCGGAGACAGACCGGACTTTGTTTCTTCTGTCCTTGCGGCATACTTTTCATTGAATGCCCGCACTTCGCCCCATTTGGCAGAACCAAACTCATTGCCGGGCATCCGGTTATGGTCACTTTTACTGTACGCCTGAAAACTGCAGATCATCCACAGCAAACCTCCCACTAGAACCATACTGAGGCTTTTGTCATTATAAACTTTCAGCGGATGCAGCAGACACCAGACGATCTGTTCTTTCAATTTTGATATTTCCACATCCATAAGATACAAGCCGCTCAGACTGTAAAATAAATAAAGCGTGGGCAGTAACAAAACCGCACACACTTTGAATAATTGGTGTAATCTTCTTTTTCTGCTGTCACCGGCAACATGCGTTGCACGGGAGTGTTCTTTCTTTCGTTTCATATGGATTCTATATTCCTTTCTCAGCCCACAAAGTTTGAGCCAAAACTATAAATTCGCAGTGTGAAAAATCTGATCATTTATTTCACACTGCTTTCCTATCGTTTCTTAAGGTTTACATCCGGTTTGTGCCGCAATATCTCTTCCGGCACCGGCCGCCTCTCTTTCCCTCTGCTTCTCTGATACTTCAGACACTCCGCTGCAATGTCTTCATTCTTTTTGCTGTATTTTCGCAGTTCTTTTCCCTCCAGATCAATTTCCCGAACCTCAGAAGTTTCGCTCCGCTTTAGGTATGCCTGCAGCCGTTTTCCATCCTCCGAAATACTTACCTTTGTCTTATCCAAAGAAATACACCGGATAAAGTCTTTGGATTCCTGCGGCTCCTTTGGAAGATTGGCAATATAGAGATTCGACGATTCTGCCACCATCTGTGTTTCCATGTCAAAGGTTACCGGGATGTATTCCGGACTTTGATAACGCTCTTTCATTTTTTCCAGAGCCAATACTTTTCCCACTGTTTGCTCTGAAACCGGTTCAGGGACAGAAGATTTTTCTTTCATCTCCTGTCCCTGATTAAAAGAGGGAAAGATCGCTGCATACTCCGGTTTCAGTTTTTCGATCATTTTCACACGGTCATCGCCCACCGGGGCAAATGCTTTTTCCAATTTTTCAATATCCAGTTTCACTTTTTCTTTCCTCCTGCAACTGCTTTTCTTTCATCTGATTGATTTGGACTTCCGTATAATCCGTTTTAGAAATAGACACCTGACAACTTTTCAGATTGTAATTGCACTGATAAACACTGCCATCGGTCAACAGGATAAAACTTGTCACATCAAAGGCTTGTGTCTGTTGATAAGTCAGCTTTCTGACTGAGCTGCAATTTCTTTCCTGACATCTCTGAACCAACTGCGTTTTTAACTCTTCATAGGCTGTCTCCGACATAAACCCCAAAAAGGGTTCCAGATCCGTCATGTCTACAGACACATCATTATTTGAATCATCTGCCGTGGAATCCGTTTTTTCACCCTCCGACTCAACGCCTGTTTCTATATTCTCTATCGCAACACCTCCTCCGGATGCTGGCTCGGCTCCGATAGCAGTTCCACTGGCAGTCTCGGTTCTCGCAACATTTTTCTGACTCTCATTTTTTGGCATAATCACATTTTTTGTCACTGCTCCCAAAATGATCATCAAAAATAAAGCTGCGCCCACCGCCGCCATAACAGTCTGCCTGCCAAGTCCTCTGTCTCGTTGTTTCCAGTAAAATCGCCGTATTTTTCTAAGCATAGTCTCCTCTCTTTCTGCGTCTGGACATTTTGTCTAAACGCTTGCTTTCTGTCCTCTGCCTCTGTGTCTGGACAATTTGTCCAAACGCTACTTCTTGTCCCACTTCTTTAGTCTCCTGAAATATGTAAAATTCGTATATCCCCCAAACATCGCACCTTCGGTATTCCCTGTCAAAGAGGATCCACTGGAACTGGTACAGTGAAGCCATACTACTCTGCCATCTTTCAGTTTTCCACAGTAAATCCCTACATGGTTTGCTCCGCCGGTTTCACCGGTCCTGCTTTTTAGTCCGATATCGCCCGGCTGCAACTGATCAGCAGAAATATCGTGAAACTTTTTGGAGCCGATAAAGGTTGCCGTCGTTGAGCCATATGGCACACTGGTCACTCCTGCCTTATGAAATGCCCATGCCGAAAAAGAAGAGCAGTCCAAAAACTCAGGCTTGTCTCTTCCGTCTGCCTGCCGCTTCTCCATGCTGTATTGCACACTTCCAATCAGGGAGGCACCTTTCTCGATCACATCCCATGCCTCCGCCGGTGCCGTATTGTTTTTCTTTAACTCTTCTAAGATTGTTTTGGCAGATTCATTGGATACGCTCGTTTCTTCATTCATCACATAGTACCGCAGGACATGAGGCACATACTCCATATCCCCGTAAGAAGCATAACCAAGCTCGGCACACATCTTTGCTGAAAATATCTGTGCATTTTCTTTGGTATAACAGCCATAGTTTTTGAGTGCCCAGTCAATATAGCCATTGCCAAAGTTATATCCCTGCAGGGCAAGGGAAATTCCGTTGATGTCATTGGGATCTTTGCACTTTGCTTTTGTCAGGCAGTCTGACAGTTCATGTGTCCCACAGTCTATGCTTTCCTCTGCACTGTCGATAGGCGGATTCACATTATAATAAGACTGCGCTGTCTGCATCACATCCGGCGGATTTCCTCCACTCTCCTGCTCGATCATGGCAAGACACAGATCCACATAATCATCAATACCATATTTTTCACAATACTCTGAAACCATCTCCCGGTAACTTTCTGTCTTTTCCGATACCTGTGCCTGATAGGTTCCATCCTGTGATTCATTAGCAGCTCCACCGGAACCAACAATAGTACCGATTGCCCCGACAATCACAGCAAGCAAGATAATGACAAGCAGCACGATCCACACAACCGGATTTGCTGCCACTGATCTCACGATGCTCTGCATTGTCTTAACAAGTGTTTTTGCAGCCTGCGTTCCCGCTTTTGCACCTGTCTGAACCGCCTGTGCAGATTTCTGTGTAGATTTTCCTGCAGCCCTTCTCTGTGCTTTTTTGTGTCGGTTTCGTTGTACTAAAGTCCGCATACCTCCCATTGCCACCCGACTGCTCTTTTGAACGATCTCTCTGGATAAAGCAACTTGTGTATCATCCGTATGAGCGGATTCTTTTTCTTCATAAGCATTGTCTCCCACGCTGCTTCCAAGCAGTAGCAACTGCATGGACTGCACCATAAGTTCCTTTGTTTCATAAATAGAAAAAAGGACACGCTCATTTTTGAATGAACTGCCCTTTTTCTTTCTTTTGGCTTTATTCTGTTTTTCAATCCCCTTTTTCTTTACCCGGCTTTTCTTTTGGTTTCTTGTTTTTTCTTCCTTCGCCATTGCTCTGGCTTTCTTTAACATTCGCTGTCTGGAACGGTAATCCAGACTCCCAAATACTCTCTTTGCCGGCTCACTCAAGGATTCAATGACCTCTCTGTCAAGCTGATCCATTGATCACCACCTCCGATTTCTCATCATAGGACTTCGTGAGATTTTCAATTTTCTGTTGAATCATCTGGAGAAATGTGATATATTGATATTAGAAAAGGAAAGCACCCACTCCAAAGTGGATGCTCCCATCAAGGTTAAATGTCCTTACGGACACCGCCTATCCTGTTTGCAGACAGGATAGGCATTTTTATTTTCGCTTGTTTCTCTTGTCGAGAAAGGCAAGCAACGCTATAACAAGACTACCGAAGGCACATAACAATGTCAATATGCCCAGGAAAATCGAAAGGATTTCAAAAGCTGTCATTGGCGCCACCTCCCTTCCTATGTATTCCGGCAAGCCGGTCATTGGTGTTGGGAGGCTACCACCCTGTCATGGGTACTTTCCTATGGCTTTCGCCATGCTACTAATATATCATTTTTCCTGTCACAATTCAACGATTTTCGTCAATTCACTTGTCCCTATTTTTCCACTGTCTGCTTTACATTTTTATCTTTCACCATCTCATGAAAATTCGTATTAAATAACTGGTACAGACTGCTGTCCTTTTCCATTGTATTGTCAAAAGGCACGGTCTTATCTCCAAACCGGATAAGCCCTGTTCCCGGCTCTGCTCCATTGACACAGGCAAGCTGCTCCGATGTCCTCTGCAATCCGTCCGGCAATCTCCCGGATACGTCCCACAAACCCGGCTTCCATGTCGGTATCCCCATAAGTCTTTTCCAGACGGGAAATTACCGCTTCCATGTGTTCCTCACGCATCTCCCAAAGGTTAGGGAATTGTCCGATTCTTCTTGCCTTGTGAACGTCTGAAATGTCAAAGACATATTTCAAACCGGAAAAACTGTCCTCATCAATCAGCGCAATGCCCTTTGCACCTTTGTTTACCCAGCAGTGCATCTTTTCATTCCATATCTCTATGGAAGCACAGGCGGTTGCATCCGGTCTTTGGGCATAGATTAAAAGCTGTTCCTTGAACGGATATTTGTACAGTCCGGAAGCAGTATTTAAGTACCGCCTCCAGCTTTCTTCATTCCGCACGACTTCTTTTGCTGTTTCCTCTGCCAGTGCGGAAATCAATTTATATTTTCTCATGGTAAACCTCCATTCTTATTTGATTTTCTGCAACAAAAAAGGTGGCTATGGTTCGTTCATGAGCCATTGCCACCAGTGACGGTAAACTCTATTCAATTTTTGGCTACTCCTTTCCAATATCACCATTTTTATAAAAAATAGCACCTAAGATTTTCTCCTAAGTGCTCTATGCCAATAAATCAGTAATTAATATATACTATTTTTGTATATCTCATCTATATTATCTATTTCCTCATACGGATATGGGATTGGTGCATAAAAGATACGATTTTCCACATATTCATCAATCAATTTTTTCCCACATACTTTGCACACATCACTTTCTCTACCATCAAAGAATTCTTTTAAATATTGGATTTGCTTATCATCCTCTAATTCTGGCTGAGCTTTGACAACCTCATACGCCCCACACTCACAAAATATAAACATTGTCACATACGGATTAAAGCCACAATCAGGACATGCAATTCCAAATATCCCCATCATATTAGCCATCATTGGATGTCCACATTGAGGACATCTTTTAGCACTAAATATGCAACTAATTATCAATTCCTTTCTATATGCTTTCCTCCATCCTCGCATTATATCTTTTTTGGCTTTTTTAAATCCTGCCATTATCAAATCTCTTTTTTTGACTTTCTGTTCATTTTCTACATAACCATTTTCTATTTTAGAATAACCAACGGATAAAGATAATCCAGAAAAAATACTTCCTTTACTTATTGCACTATTTACAACCTCTTCCAATTCCGCTCTTGTAATAGCGCCTCTTTTTCTTCTTAATTCAGCAAACTCATTGGTTAAGTTGGTATACAAATTATCAACAATTATGTCTCCTGGGTCTTTGAATATGTAGTTTAGCCTAAGATACCTTCCGAATATTGCCTTTGTATCTTTGCTATCCTTGAATAATGGTCTTACTTCTACCCTAACCTTATCAATAATATCTGCATACTTTGACAAAGCAAAATTCGAAATAAGAGCATCCTTAACTTGATTTTTTTTCTCGTCTGTTTCGTATGGATTTACTAAAACTTTCACATAATCGTCCAAATATTCTTTAAAATTCTTTTCGTTTATTCGTATAGGAACAAAAGAAGTTAGCACAAAAAAATTCTCTGTACTAGTGTTATCACTATTCAGTGTTAGATAATGTTCTAAAATATCTGCAAAATCGCTTTTCCCTATAACAGAACTTTTTAGCTGAATAAAAATATGCTTTTCCTTATTGAAAATCTCTATATCTTCTTCACCTTCGCACTTTATACAAAAATCCACAATCTTTGTACCAAAACCAAAAATATCTGTAGAATGTAATTGTTCAAGCGCATAAATAGCTGCTACTGAATCTTGATTTTCTATCTTTGAGGTTGTTCTTCCACCAGTACTTTTTTTATCATAATAATTTCCCATTTGTTCATCACTCCTCGAATGTATATTTTTCTACCTCTTTCTCCGTATTTCTATATAGAATACTTTTTAAATAACATCTCAAAAAAATCACGAACCGTTTGTTTCATTTGCTGACTGTCCATAAACTCATAGCCGCCAAATCTATATACTTCATACCCTTTTAATTGTAATTTTCTCGTGTCAACCATCATTTCAGCATATAGCTTTGGAGAAGAAATATCTCCCTCTGAATAATGTTGTTTACCATCAATTTCAATAACCACCCTTATACCATTGGGTAAAAGCATTAAGAAATCCATGCGTTGATGTGTATATACTACATTACTTCCTCTCCAAGTCCTTGCATGAGGATCATAGTGTAAATATACTTGTGGAATTAGTGCCGGGTACTCGTTCGCATTTTGATATATTGTATAATATTGAGTAAAAAAATCTTTTTCCGGTTGCGAATCTAAAGAATTAAGTAAACGCTTAAATAAATCTTTCTGAATATTTTCGCTTGCATGTGCAGAACCCCACCATTTTACAAGTGTGTTCCATAATAATCCATCTGCATTAGGCTCAAAATCATACAACAGACAATTGTCTGTATCTCCTACAATTTTTATATCATTAGCAATGGCATCATCAATAACTATATCTGGCTTTTTACCCAACGGAGCAAAAATAAGATTTTTCATATTGCTTTTTGCTGCTTGTCGCTTATATATTTTATAAATCAATTCATTTGATATTTTTCCCGATACAACCAACTCAAAGCCATCTGCGCCAATAATTTCATTAATTCCCTTTACATATTGAGTTTGTTCCTCACCTGTCCTAACTTCTGGATTAACCATTTTTTCAAGGAATTTGATTATCGAGTTGTCGCTAATGTATTTTATTTGCAAAATATCAAGCAACATATCTTTATATGACATATCATCATTTATTACCACATGCTTAATGATGTATTCTCCAAGAGTCATTCTATCGAATATAAATAAATCCTCATCCCTTGTACAAGGTTCATTCATATCCCAGATACCCTGTAATAATTCATCTAATTTCATCTTGCCCTCAAAATTCGGACACGTATCGAAATATTCTGCTAATTTTCTTCTAGTAATATAGGTAAATTCAAATATACTGTCACCAAAATATTCTTCCATCTGCTTATTAAAAGAAATACTCTCTGCATCTCTCGCAATTCGTTTCGATAATTCTACTATCTCTTCTTCTGTCATTTTTACAAGTCCAGACCGAGCATACACTTTTTTACTGCTATTCGGGTTAAGTGTTTCATCTGGAGATATGCCATATCCTTTTAAAACTCCATCTAATTCATAACTTTTATAAGACCAAAAATAGTCTGCAAGGATTTCGATAAGTCCATCCTTCTTTTTGCTCATATCATTCAACTCCAATCCGTGAATTATTCAAAACGAAATATCAAACCTAAATTGTTACAAATCATCCGGCAAATACTCCATAATAATTTGATAATCTTTCCATAAACGTTTATCCCGTGTAATATCGCAATTTCTATAAATCTTTACATCCTCTAACTCTTCATAAAAATAAAAGCTTTTTCCTACATATATATCCTTTTTAAATGCTCCACAAAACATGAACTGAGTTGCTGTAATATCAATATAACTTTCTCCATTCACAATTAGCCATGCGTGGTTTGTAGTATGTTCAGGGTTATCATCACGATAAACTCCATTTCCTTGTTCCGTGTGAATATTGTATTTTTCAAGTAGATAATATGCTAAAAGGTCACTTGCATCATCACAGCAACCTCCCGGAAAATTGCTCATCCTATCTCTATATTGAAATCTTCTATCATATTTGGCATCAAGTATTGCCATGCGAAAGGCTTCCGTAATATTGTATATTTCATCTTCATTTAGTGTTCTATTTATCACAATCATTCACCTCTGACATTACAAATTTCTGTTGAAATTATACTATATTTTTTGTTACTTTTCTACTATTAGCAAGCAGCAAGACACTCTCTATCCTACTGCCTGCTAATGTGCAAAACACTATTTATTCATAGAATCCCTGCTCCTCAATACCTTTCTCTAGAATGGTATGTATCAGTTCCTCCAGCTCCACATTGTTAATCTCGCTGACAACAATCAGCTTTGCAAGGGTATCCTTTGGAACAGATACCGCATAGCGCTCCTCATCCGCACGAAGCTCATGGACACAGATACCAAGTCCCTCTGCAATCTTACACATAACGCCAAGCTCTGGCTCCTTAACCCCTGCCATAATGCCAAGGATTATTCTCTCCGGCACACCAGAAATTCTTGAAAGCTCTGCAATCCCGATTTCTTCCTCTTTCATTACATTTAATAACTTGTCTCCTGTTGTAAACATATCCCTTTCCTCCCTACTCTGCTTTTCTTCCAAATGAAAATGTATCTTCTTTTTCCTTTTTCGGGGCAAATCTGCCCTTGACTTCCAAAAGCCTTTTTTCCATGATGGAAAACATGGCTTCCACCTGCTCCTGTGTGTACTCATAATTGGTGCGGTTGGAAAGGTTCTCAAGCCTGCCGATTGCATCAATGACCTTGTTCACACGATACTCCCCAAGACGGACAAACTTGTCCGCCTTGCTCTCATTATCCTGTACTTTCTTTGTTTCTTCTGCTCCCATTGTTACATCCTCCTTTTATTTTTTCTTTCCTGCGAATTTCTTATTGGGAAACTCCATGACAAACTTAAACTGCGCTCCGGACTTTTCTTCTCCGTCCTTTGTGTAGTGGTATTCTTCCGTACCACTCGGAATGATATAGGCATCGTATTTCTTGCCCGCCTTGCTCGTGATTCCTTTTAACAGCGTCTTTTTCCCGGCAAGCAGACTTTCCACCTGTTCATCTGACAGGGCAACGCCCATGATCCGGCTTACATTCATGCCGCACTTATTCTTACAGAAAGCTCCGTATTTTCCCTTTACTACTTCTCCGCCGCAGTTCGGACATTTACCAAGTACCTTCTGCTCCTGTGCAAACATCTTTTTCCGCTCGTCACTGACTTCGTGGTAGGTGTGGATTAAGTCAGATACCATTGTTTCAATATCTGCCATAAAGTCTTCACGCTCCATCTCGCCCTTTGCAACAAGGGTAAGGGCATTTTCCCAGTCAGCGGTAAGTTTCGAGGACTTCACCACATCGGGAAGCACCGTAATCAGCTTCATTCCGTCCTCTGTGGGGAGCATCTGCTTTTTCTCACGCTTTACAAAACCGTCCTTGACTAACTTCTCGATAATGTCTGCTCGGGTGGCAGGTGTGCCGAGTCCTTTGCGCTCCACATCGTCACTCATGTCCTCGTTTCCGGCTCGCTCCATTGCAGACAAAAGGGAATCTTCCGTAAAGTGCTTCGGCGGTGTGGTGTAATGCTCACTGATCTTCGTCTGCACCCCGTCAAAGGTCTGCCCCTCAGAAAGCTCTGGCAGTTTCTTATCCTCCTGCTCTTTCTCTTCCGTTGTCTTAAAGGAACGCTTCCTCTGTCATGTTCAACAGGTTTTAAGACTTCACACAAATGAATTTTTTTATCCTCGCCATATTGAACATGTAACCTCCATCCAGATATTTTGTCGATATAAGCTCTATATACTTTATTTGCTCCCATTACCTTATGAAGTTTAGATTTGGGAAATGATTGAAATTTATGGCATTCATTATCTTCAAGTTCAGCTAACACCTCTACTAATTTTGTTTTATACTCTTCTGGTAGAATTTTATTACATTCATAAATTACCCCATTATCATCTATTAAGCCTTTTATTTCTGCCATCATTCTTCCTCCTCATCATAAGATTCTTCATTTATCATCTTTTGATAAAGAGATTCCATAATACCATGTATCTCAATATTCATTTTTTCATGACTACATAGTGTAAAGATATTCACTACAACTTTTCCAAAAATAGGATCTTCATCAATAGAAAGAATAGCTATTACCTTAAGGTTTATTTTCAAATAATATACTGTCGAATCAAACTGACCTAATTTTGAAAAATATTTTTCTTGAAAAATGTATCTCCTGTCTCCATCTTCTATATATCCTCTGACCTTTTCGCTTATCAACAACATCGTTTTATTTCGTTCATTCTGACTAAGTTTTTTCAAATATTTATTAGCCCTTGAATGATAACAAATATTTATGTCATAACTCATTATATTACCCTCAATTCATTTTTTCTAAAACCCTATTTTACCAACTTAACTTTACTATTTGTATCTTGAAATATTTTTTCCATATGATACTCCTACATAACTAGCTTTACTATTAGATGAAATGATACATTATTATGCAATTATTGTACCATGTTTAATATTGTATAAATATATCACCTCATAAATTCACTTTAGTTTCTTCTTTAGCAAGTTAATGAGCAACCCTATAATTTTTCATTGTTTATTTTATTCAAAATGTCTGGAGTTATCTTATTCCAACTTACTGCTGAACTTGCAATAATTTCGTTGAATAAACGTTGAGACATACATGAATTAATACTAAATCTCGTATATAATGGAGAAGTTACCCCCAGCAGAGCCAAGCTATTATTTTCTAAGAATACGTGGGTAACATTGGTATTTTCAAAAAGTTCTGGCTTAATAGGCTCTTTTGCATATGGGTTGTGAAATATGAAAACTCCATCAGATATACTTTCAGGCGAACTATTGCTGACAATTCTAAACTTGAATGGTAATTTCTCGTCTTCTTCATCTCTCACTACATCTAAAACGCTGTTAAAGGTATGTAGACCTTTTGATAAAGCTAAGGCAGTTAGTTTTCCTATAGTATTTGTACAAGTGTACATGATGGCAGATATTTGACTATATTCTGAATTCAAAAAAATACCAAGCGGCAATTCAACACCTGTTTCACTCTTTCTGATGTTTTTTTTCATAATACATCCATTTTCACAAGGAATATAATATCTTCCATATAATAACGCCATCATAGGATAAATGAATTCTCTACCATAATTTATTTGGTCACATGAACTTAATGCAATAATAAAAGGCTTTTTTTCATCAACCCATTGCTCTTTTTTGTAATCCTCGTATTTTCTTATTTTAGAGAATATTGCATTAGAGCTTCTAATGATGCTTTCATTGAGTACGTCTGAAAAATCTTTTTGCAAGTGTGGTGGAGTAAGCATAGATAATTGATCTTCTAAAGTTCGTTCACATTCTGGTATTCCTGTTTGTTTTATATTTGCAACGACAGCCTCTATATAAAACTCACTAGGTTTCTTTATAATAAAATCAGGAAACGGATGCGACTGATCCAAAGAAAAGCCAGCTTCCAAACATAACTGATATATACAAATCTCCCAATAAGTAGAATGAAATGTTTCTTGAAACTGACGAACCATTTATGGTCTCTATCCACCAATCCATTAGTATAAGTACAAAGTAACTGCTTTTCTGTTGATAGTTGGATTTCATCTCTTAGAAATTTAAACTTATTATGTTTCCTATCATCTGATAAGCCTTTTATTTCATCAAAAAGTAATAGTCCCAAAATTATCCCTCTTTTCTTTGTGGCACTTTATGAAATGAAAAAATAGTACAAAGTTCTGCATACATCTTGCCATCTTCAAACTTCACATCATCAAGCAATCATGCTTGGAATAACACTTCCCGGACACTCTCTAATTTTACCATAGAAAGCTCTGCTTCCGAAAGTCCCTCCAGCTCTATATTTTCCAAAGCCACCGCTTTTCTTGCTGACAGACAGTATGTATATAAAGCCATAATATATCTGTCAGACATCACAAAGGCATAGGTGTCCTTGCCTTTATAATTGTATCGGCACTTTTCCAATTCTTCCGCAGATATGGTAAAGAAACATCTGACTGTTTCCAGATACACTTTTCCCTCATAGTCCGGCTTATATTTCTTTGCCAGCCGCTTGATTGTTGCAAAAATATTATTTCTCTCATAGGTCAGTCTGGTTCTCTTAAAAACAGCTTTTTTCCCTCGCATATCCATGTAAACATTGTTACCTATGGCTTTTCCGGCGAATGGCTCATAATCACCAATCCGCAACAGATAGGAAAGCACCTGTAACAGCTTTTCCTTCGATGTAATCTCATTGTAGCTGTAATCTCCAAAGCCTAAATGTTCAAATTTTAAGGGTGTACTTCCCTTTTTAACCTCCCGTTCCATTACTCTGTCCACATCTCTCATTGACTCCATATATCTTTCTGCTCCTTCCTTCTGACAATAAAAGAGCAGCCATATTCTGACTGCCACACCTTTGGACAAAATGTCCAGAAGTTCTATATTTCCACTTTTGGACTTTTCGTC
>ERZ772897.2328-NODE-2328-length-16883-cov-5.492750_pt1 | contig 16883 bp, 19 predicted proteins | sample MGYA00512125_ERZ772897 | MGnify/ENA primary metagenome ERZ772897 (study PRJEB29015, sample SAMEA2737660) | human gut metagenome | biome: human gut; feature: human-associated habitat; material: faeces | place: China | collected 2012 ... | reverse complement strand
CTCGATTTACCGCCAGTAAACCTTCGAAATTTGCATTTGCATCTGACAAAAATCCATTCGTCAGCCGACCACCTCATTTGTGCGGTGTTACCCTAATACTATTTCCTGCATTCGCCTGCGCCATCTGCTTGCGCCGCGAATTTGGAAATAGTATAAAAAAGGCGGGTGCGCGGAGATTCAAACTCCATGCACCCGCTTTGCGTATATCAATAATTACTTCTTGTTTCCCCCGAACAGACCCGTGATTCCGCCCAGAATCCCGCGCGTCACCTGCCGCGTCACTTCGCGGGTCGCGGTGCTAATCGCCGTATTCTGCACGCGCCCCAGCAATGAGTCGTTCTTCCGGGCGCGCGCGGCACGTTCTTCGCGCAGTTCATCCGCGTGCTTCCGGCGTTCTTCCGCCTGGCGTTCCTTCTCGGCTTTCTCAGCCGCTTTGCGCTGCTTCTCCGCCTCGCGCTCGCCGCCTACCATCATTTCGTGACGGCGCCCGGTGCGGAGATCCTGCCGGAGAGCCTGCCGCACGGCGGCGGCCTCATCGGCGGCGGCCTGCTGCTCCTCATCCGCAAGTTCTTTGGTATCGACGGCGGCATCATCGTCATCGGCGTCGGTCTCGTCGGCTCCGTGCTGCTCTCGACGACCTGGTCGCTCGCCTCCGGCCTGCTCAAGACAGAGGAGACGGCGAAGAAGGGCGCACAGGCGGCGGGCAAGGCCGTGGCAGTCACGTACGACAAGGTCACCGAGGTCGGCGGGCACGCCGGTGAGCAGGTCCTCGAGAAGGTCTGCGCCAAGGCGCAGTCGTTCTACAATCAGGCGGCGGATACGATGTTCTCCGAGCCGCCGTCAGCGGCAGAGTCGGCAGAGGAACCGGCGGTCGAGGCGCGTCCCGCACCGCCGGAACCGGAGCCAGCGCCACAGGTACCCGCCTCGGCGCTGACTCCGTCCGCGCCGGAAGACGTCGCTGACATCTCACCTGCGCCGGAGCCGCCGCGCTTCACGATCGACTACGGTGCGCGCGGCGCGACAGAGGAACCAGAGGCAATCGAGGACGCGGAAGAAGCGGAGGAAGCGCGCGCAGGGCTCGCTGCGCTCGCAGCGGCAGGCGTCGCCGGGGCGGCAGCGGCTACGGAGGCACTGCCGGCTGCCGCAGAGGCGGCGACCGCCGCGACCGCGGGGAGTACCGCGCACCTAAAGGAAGCGCCGGCCTACAGCACGCTGTCGCAGCCCGGCAGCATGACCGCGCATTTCCCCGGAGAGGACACGCCGGAGCATCCGCCCGCTGCGCCCGTCGCTCCGCCGCCGAAGCCGTACGTCCTGCCGAAGGTCACGGACATCCTCACGAAGAACGTGAAGAAGAAGAGCGTGGCGCTCGAGATGGAGATCGAGGACAACGCGCGCACGCTCGCGAAGACACTGCACGACTTCCACGTCGATGCGAAGATCATCAACGCGTGCCACGGTCCCGCCGTCACGCGCTACGAGCTCGAGCCCGCGCCCGGCGTCAAGGTCAGCAAGATCACGAACCTCTCAGAGGATCTCGCGCTCTCGCTCGCGGCGTTTTCCGTGCGCATCGAGCCGATCCCCGGCAAGGCCGCCATCGGCATCGAGGTGCCGAACAAGGAGCTCGAGGGCGTTCGCCTGCGCGAGGTGCTGGAAAGCGATCGCTTCGCCAAGGCGAAATCGAAGCTCACGGTCGGTCTCGGCATGGACATCGGCGGGCAGGCCATCTTCGCCGACCTCGCGAAGATGCCGCATCTGCTCGTCGCCGGCGCGACGGGCTCAGGCAAATCCGTCTGCATCAACACGCTCATTACGAGCATCCTCTTCAAGGCGAAGCCCGACGAGGTGAAGTTCATCCTCATCGATCCGAAGATGGTCGAGCTCTCGAACTACAACGGCATCCCGCATCTCATGGTGCCGGTCGTGACCGAGGCGAAGAAAGCCGCCTCGGTGCTCAACTGGGCCGTACAGGAGATGGAGAAGCGCTACGCGAAGTTCGCGGAGCACAACGTGCGCAACATGCAGACATACAACGAGCATTTCCCCGAGGAGACGATGCCTGCCATCGTCATCATCATCGACGAGCTCGCCGACCTCATGATGGTCGCGCCGCACGATGTCGAGGATGCCATCTGCCGCCTCGCACAGAAAGCGCGCGCGGCGGGCATCCACATGGTGCTCGCGACGCAGCGCCCGTCCGTCGACGTCATCACGGGCATCATCAAGGCGAACATTCCCTCGCGTATTTCGTTCGCTGTCTCGAGCCAGATCGATTCGCGCACGATCCTCGACGCGAGCGGCGCGGAGAAGCTGCTCGGCAAGGGCGATATGCTGTTCTACCCGGTCGGTGCGGCGAAGCCGCGCCGCGTGCAGGGCGCCTTCATCAGCGACGAGGAGGTCGAGAAGCTCCTCGACTTCATTCGCGCGCAGGGACAGGAGGCGGAGACGAACGAGGAGATCGTCGCCTTCACGGAAAATGCGATGAAGGAGGAAGGGGAGAGCAAGGGCGGCCATAAGAAGCCGAAGATTGACGAGCTCCTCGGCGAGGCAGTGAACTGCGTGATGTCGACGGGCATCGCCTCGTCAAGCGGCATCCAGCGTCGCTTCAGCATCGGCTACACGCGTGCGGCGCGCCTCATCGACACGATGGCAGAGCTCGGCATCGTCGGTCCGAGCCAGGGCAGCAAGCCACGCGAGATCCTCATGAGCGCCGATGAAGCACGGCAGGCCGTCGAGCAAGCCGTCGCGGACGCCTGAGGACGTGGCATAAAAGAGAAAATGGAAACAGCGATCCCCCGGACATCCGACTGCAGGTCGGAGGTCCGGGGGATCTTGCGTTACAGGCAAAGGAAGCGGAGCACGTCACTCGATGAGGTCGGCGTGCGCGTTGATGATCTCGCCCATGAGCATCTTGCCGATGATGTCGGGGTGGAGCCCGTCAATCGAGAGCGCCGGGTCGAGGAACATCTGCCGACTGTCGTAGAAGTACGGCTCGAGGTCGATGTAGTACGGCTGCGCCTTGATGTAGCCATTGATGTGGTTGAGCTTGTCATGCCAATGCGCATCCGTCTCTGTATGGAACGCGAAGCGGATGTTCTCGGGATGGATGGGCATGAGCGTGAGGAAGATGGGGCGGATGCCGTTCTTCTCGCAGAGCGCCTTGATGCGCGCGAGGTCCTTGATGACGTCGTCCGCCGTGATGCCCGGATCGCGCAGGCTGTTCGAGCCCGTGAGGATGATGAGGTTCTCCGGGTGCAGAGGCAGGACGTCCTGCTCGAACCGCGCGAGCGTCGTGCGGCTCGTGTCGCCGCTGCGCCCGAGGTTCACCGCGGGGAAATCGAGGTACGTCGCGTAGCTGTACTCGAGCGCGGATGGCGGGTAGGAGATCGCGCCGCCGCCGTGCGTGATGCTGTCGCCGAAAAGTGCGACGCGGACATGGTCCCGCTCGGGCACGACGAAATGCGCCGTTGAAGAGTAGTGACCGATGGTCTTGCCGTCCGGGCCGAGCGCACGCACGCGCCAGTAGTAGTCGCCCGCGTAGGGGCGCGCGTACTCGTCGTAGCAGTTCGCAGCGCTCTGCACCTCGCGGTACCAGGCGCGGTGCGGCGACGGCGTCTGGTCGTGCTCCTCCGCGGGCGGCTCTGTGAGGAGCTCGACCTCGTAGTGCGTGATGCCATGCAGCGGAATCCAGCTGTAGACGGGGTAGAGCGGCATGGAGAACCCGGGCATGCGGTCGTATTCGTTGAGCAGGGGGGCGTCGGGTGGCGTCAGCGTCCAGTCGACGGTCATCGGTTCCGCCTTGGAGAACGTGCCGATCGGCTCGAGATGGAGCCCGAGCGCGCGCACGCGCCAATAGAGCTGCGTGTACTGCGTGTACTTGCGCAGGTCCGCCTGCCAGCCGTTCGTGTAGATCTCGTGCGTGCTTTCGAGGTGCCCGTTGGCAGAGGGTGCCGTGCCGCCCTCAACCTGCGGCGGCTCTGTGAGGAGCTCGACTTCGTAGCAGACGGCGCCGGGCACCGTGTGCCAGAGCAGGAACGGCATGGAGCTCGCGGGCGCGCTCGGCGTATAGTGCGAGATGACGGCAGGTACGGGCGGCTCCTGGTAGTGGGGGTTCGCGATGGGCGCGGACGGCGCTGCGAGCGCGCCGAAGAGCCCGATCGGTGTGACGCGGTAGTACATGGGGATGGCGCCCGTCGGCACCTCGCAGTCATTCTCGAGCGTACGCTGCTGTGCGAGCCGGTGGTACGCCGGCTCGCCCTCGACGCGCCCCGTCGTCTGGCTGTACGTCTCCACGCGATAATAGCAGGGATAGGGGAATTTCTCCCACGTGAGGCGCAGGTGCCCCGCGTCGTCCTCCTGGAAGGAGACTGCGAGCGGCTGGTCGTGCCACGCGAAGACAGCGCTTCTCTCGATCGCGAAGATGCTCATGAGGCAGAGCCCGAGGATGAGGCAAAGGAAGATGATGAACTTTTTCAACGCTTTCGGCTCCTGGAATTCTTGTGATATAATCTAGTATAGCATAAATCCATCGCTTTGAGGGGGGGATTTCCATATGGAAAAAGGGACGGCGGCACCGGAGGAAAAAGAGGCGCCCGCATGCGGCCTTGTCCTCGTGCATACGGGAGACGGCAAGGGCAAGACGACGGCAGCGCTCGGGCTCGCGCTGCGCGCCTGGGGCGACGGGCTGCGCGTGCTCGTGCTGCAATTCATCAAGCATGGCGGCGACTACGGAGAGCGCCGCGCGCTCGCCGCGCTCTCGGCGGTGGATGGGCGCATGGAACTGCGCGCCTGCGGCCGGGGCTTTACCACGCGCGGCAGCCTGCCGCCAGAGGAGCATCGCCGGGCGGCGGAGGCGGCGCTCGCGGAGGCGCGCGCCGCCATCACGGGCGGCGGCTACGACCTCATCGTGCTCGACGAGATCAACTATGCCGTGAAGTTCGGCCTGCTGCGCGTCGCGGATGTCCTCGCGCTGCTCGACGTGCGGCCGCCGTCGCTGCACCTCGTGCTCACGGGACGCGACGCGGCGCCCGAGCTCATCGCGCGCGCGGACCTCGTGACGGAGATGCGCCTCGTGAAGCATCCGTACCAGCGCGGCATCAAGGCGCAGCGCGGCATCGAGTTCTGACGGCATCCCTGCGAGTGCTCCCTGCCATCGTAGCGAAACGATGTACAAACGTCCACTTTTCAGTGCGGGACGCCCCGTGTAAACGCTACCTGTCCGCAGGAACGCCTCTTTTCGACTTGCGTTCTTGTGCGTTCCATAGTAAAATTGTAAATCAGTAACACCGTTGCAGCCGCTCTCATCAGGGCTGCATGTGGATAGTGAGGAGAGTTGTTTATGAGAAGCGATATTGTCAAGAAAGGCGCCACGCGCTGTGCGCATCGTTCTTTGTTCCACGCGAACGGCTACGGGGAGGAAGACCTAAGGAAGCCGCTCATCGGCATCTGCAATTCCTTCAATGAGATCATCCCGGGGCACATCCACTTGCGCGAGATCGCGGAGGCGGCGAAGCTCGGCGTGGCGGCGGCGGGCGGCACGCCGCTGGAGTTCCCGGCCATCGGCGTCTGCGACGGCATCGCGATGGGGCACACGGGCATGAAGTACTCGCTCGCGAGCCGCGAGCTCATCGCGGATTCCATCGAGGCGGTCACGATGGCTTCCGGCTTTGATGCGCTCGTGCTCATCCCGAACTGCGATAAGGTCGTGCCGGGGATGCTCATGGCGGCGGCGCGCCTCAATATCCCGGCGGTCGTCGTCTCCGGTGGTCCGATGCTGCCCGGCCGTTTCCACGGCAGGGACGTGAGCGTGAGTCAGGCGTTCGAGGCAGCCGGCAAGTACGCGGCGGGTGACATGACGGATGCGGAGATGCACGAGCTCGAGGCGAAGTGCTGCCCGGGCTGCGGCTCCTGCGCTGGCCTCTTCACGGCGAATACGATGAACTCCCTGACGGAAGTGCTCGGCATGGGTCTGCCGGGCAACGGCACGATCCCCGCGGCCTACACGGGCGCGCGCCGCCTGCTCGCGAAGCGCGCAGGCGCCGTCGTCATGGATCTGCTCAAGAAGGACATCAAGCCGCGCGACATCCTCACGCGCGAGGCGTTCGAGAACGCGATCACCGTCGATCTGGGCATCGGCGGCTCGTCGAACACGGTCCTGCACCTGACGGCCATCGCGCACGAGGCGGGCATCGACCTGCCCGCGCCGCTCTTTGACGAGATCTCGCGCCGCACGCCGTACATCACGAAGCTCAGCCCGTCCGGCAAGCATCACATGGTCGACCTCGACGAGGCGGGCGGCATCCCTGCCGTCATGCACGAGCTCGCGACGAAGAACCTCATCCATCTCGACGCGCTCACCGTGACAGGGACGGTCGGCGACCGCATCAAGAATGCCGAGGTACTCGACCGCAACGTCATCCACAGCGTTGACGCGCCGTACCGCAAGGAAGGCGGTATCGCCATTCTCAAGGGCAACCTCGCGCCGGACTACGCCGTCGTCAAGGCGTCGGCGGTCGCGGACGACATGCTCACCTACGAGGGCAAGGCGAAGTGCTACGACTCCGAGACAGAGGCCTGCGATGCCATCATGGCGGGCGACATCCATGACGGCGATGTCGTCGTTATCCGCTATGAGGGTCCGAAGGGCGGCCCGGGCATGCAGGAGATGCTCAACCCGACGGCGGTCATCACGGGCCGCGGGCTGAAGGTCGGCCTCATCACGGATGGCCGCTTCAGCGGCGCGAGCCAGGGCGCATGCGTCGGCCACATCTCGCCGGAGGCAATGGAAGGCGGCCCGATCGCGCTCATCGAGGACGGCGACGTCATCGTCATCGATATCCCGAACCGCCGCCTCGAGCTCAAGGTCAGCGACGAAGAGCTCGCAAGGCGCAAGGCGAACTGGCACCAGCCGGAGCCGAAGATCAAGACGGGCTATCTCTCCCGCTATGCGAAGCTCACGACGTCCGCGAGCACGGGCGCGGTGCTGAAGGCGTAATCAGTGGTTCCTTAGAGCAACTCAGCGAAAGAAAAGCTGCCGCATGAGGCGTATCTCTTGCGGCAGCTTTTTCGTGCCAGGGTGAGGCGCGATATGAGCGAAGCAGACGTGCGCGCATCTGGCTTTCTGCAGGTTTGCGGAGGAAATTGACCTTCCGGAGGAGTCTTGCTATGATCAATCGCGCGTTCGCGGGCTCGAACGTTTACACGGCGGACGACTTCCCCGAGATCGACGTGCTCGCGCTGAGCCATGACCACTGGGACCACCTCGACTATTCGACGGTGATGGCGCTTAAGCCCAAAGTCCGTCAGGTCGTCTGCCCGCTCTAGTCCTCGAGCGGGAACGGCTCGATCATCACGGCGAAATCGATGAGCCCATGGGCGAGCTTTTCCTCGACGGCGTCGGCTGTGTCACATGCAGCACGTTGGCGGCCTCGGTCATGTTCTGCTCTCGCGCCACGGCCAGGAAATACGAAAGGGTACGAAGTTCCATGAGGATACGCCTCTCTTCCTTCTTACGTCTCTGCCCCCATTCTACAAGGCAGAGGCGTTTTTTAGAACCGATATTATACGAAAAATGTATTTTAATCGCTAAAGCATAAGCATTTCACATTTTACACCGCGCTTGCTATGATAGAACCATCAAGAGAGGGAAGGAGGGAAAGCGATGCATGAGGAACTCCTTGATGCTGGTTGCTCCCCCGCCTGTCAGGCAGAGTACGATGCCCTGCCTGACGACGCGGCGCGCCTCTGCTACCTGAAGCGGCACAGGCGTCGTCTGGTCGATGACCTGCACCGGCAGCAGGAAAAGCTTTCCTGCCTCGATTACATGATTTTTGAACTCGAACAGCGAGGGAAAGGACGGGACATCGTATGACACTTGAAGAGATCAAGCAGGCAAGTCCCTTCGCCATCGGCGGGGAGAATGTCAGCTATGCGCAGTACTTCGATGGGATGAGCTATCTGAACATGCTCTCGCTCGAGCAGGTCGTCGTCGGGAATGTGACGTTCTCGCCGGGGTGCCGCAACCACTGGCACATTCACCACGCGAAGTCGGGCGGCGGGCAGATGCTCCTCGTCACCGCTGGCCGTGGCTGGTACCAGGAATGGGGCAAGCCCGCGCGCGAGCTCAGGCCCGGCGATGTCGTCCACATCCCACCGGAGGTCAAGCATTGGCACGGCGCTGCGAAGGACAGCGCCTTCCAGCATCTCGCCATCGAGGTGCCGGGCGAGGAGACGAGCAATGAATGGTGCGAGGCCGTCAATCCGGAAGCGTACGACGCGCTGCCGTGAGTCGCAAGGTGTGAGGTGTCAGGTATGAAGAGAAACGCTAAGAAGAAATTCGTGGCAGCCCTGCTCACAGGGATCATGCTCATCGGCAGTGGATTTTCGATGAAAGAGGCAAGTGCAATGGAACAGCAGAATGAGAATGGAACGCAGAAAAAGGCCGTGAAGGTCGTGCAGACAGCAGGCCGCGACCAGCTCGGGGACTTCGCGCCGGACTTCGCGCGCTACAACGATGATGTCCTCTTCGGTGAGGTCTGGACTACGCGGAGTAACGCGCAGCAAGGAGAAGGAAGCGGGAGGATGCCATGAACCGCAGGGAATTTTTGAAGGTCACCGGCATGGGCAGGACCATCGAGGACTTGAAGCGCGTCTGCCCTGAGGCCGACTGGCAGTCGGAACTGTACGTTCGTTGCTTGCGTTCGTATGATGTATCTGTGAACAAATGAGGAATGACGTGTCAGCACTTCGCTGATGGAAGGGAAAGGGAGCGGAACGTATGAAAGTCAAGAAGATCCTGGCGCTCGTCATGGGTGCCCTCCTCGCCGTGATGGCGGCAGGCTGCGGAGCCGATGAGTCTTCCGGCGCGGCGGCATCGTCCGGGAAGGCAGCGTCGAGCACTGCCTCCTCGTCGGAAAAGCCGCAGGCGTCGGGCAAGAAAGCGCTCGTCGTCTATTACTCGGATACGGGCAGGACGGAACAGGTCGCGAAAGACCTCGCGAAGGCCAAGGATGCCGACCTCATGAAGATTGAGCCGACGCAGAAGTACACGAAGGACGACCTCGATTACAACAATCCGGACAGCCGCGTCAGCAAGGAACACGATGATGATACCCTGCGCGACAAGATCACGCTGAAGAAGACGATGCCGGACAACTGGGCGGACTATGAGACGATCTACATCGGCTATCCAATCTGGTGGGGCATCGCCGCTTGGCCGATGAATGCCTTCGTCAAGGGCAACGACTTCACGGGCAAGCACGTCGTGACGTTCGCCACGGCCGCAAGCTCGCCGCTCGGCAGCAGCGGACAGCTGCTCAAGGAGATGGCAGGGAGTAAAGGCGACTGGGAAGACGGCACCTGCTTCACGGGCAGGATTGACGATGCCAAGGTCGCCGAGTGGGCGAAGTCGCTAAAATAAGGAACGGATCAGAGCGTTTGCAGCCAGGAGCAGGAAGCGTCGAAGCGACGTGGGTTCCTGCTTTTGGCGTTTCCCATGCCTTTCCCTGAACGTCCGTTGTTGGCGTGGACAGCGGGAGAAGGGGGGAGACGATGAAAGGAGAGGCGGAAATCCGATGAAGAAGGTATTGATTGTCTATTACACTTGGAGCAATGGCAACACGGAGAAGATTGCTGGTGAACTTCAACGCGCGACGAGGGCAGATCTCGAACAGATTTCTATGGTACATCCTTATATGGGAAGCTATGAGGAGGTCGTGGCACAGGGGAAGCGAGAGGTGGAGAGCGGTTTTCTGCCAGAAATCCAGCCGCTCGCGCATGATCTTTCCCAGTATGAGGTGGTTGCTGTGGGGACCCCGACCTGGTGGTATACGATGGCACCGGCGGTCAAAAGCTTTTTCCATAACCATGACCTCAGCGGCAAGGAGGTCATCTTCTTCCAGACGCATGGCGGCTGGCCAGGGCATACGCTCAAAGATATGGCGGCAGCATGCGCGGGAGCCACGGAAGGGCCGTCCATGACGGTGCAGTTCGACTCGACGGGCGGCAGTCAGCAGGTGACGGCACAGGAAGAGGTCGATGCCTGGCTCACTGAAGCGAAGGCGTTCTTATCTTGAAGGAGGAAGCAGCGATGAAAGATCTCTCGAGGGTCCGTTGTAAAATGAACTTGAACAGTTAATCAAAAACAAAAATCCATAGTGACGCTTCATGCTAGAATGGCTCTGTAATAAATCACCAACGAAGGAGCAATCACTATGAATTGGTAAGATGAAAGCAAAGATCGGAGCAGAGCCAGGGGAAAGGGTGGTAGTGATGAAGAGGATCTCACGGCGGCAGTTCTTGCAGCTTTGCGCTGGTATGGCGCTGCTGGGCGGGGGCGGCTGGGCGTTTTCGCGCGGTCTCGTCCTGCCAGAGGTGCGGGATAAGGCGGCGGCGGTGCTCGGCGGGGACAAGGTCCAGGCGCTGCGGCAGGTGGTGGCGAGCGACAATGCCACGGCGCGGACGATCATGTGGCAGTCGCCCGTGCAGCTCACCGCGCCGATGGTGGAGCTCTCGGGCGGTGCAGGGGACGGTAAGACCTTCCCCGCCCAAGAGGAGTCCTTCACGGATGACGGCGTGTCGTCGTATCTCTACACGGCGCAGGTCACGGGGCTGACGGCCGGCAGTACGCAGCAGTATCGTGTGTCCGCGGGCGGCGAGGCGGGCGATTGGCACGTGCTTCAGACGGACGGTGGTAGGGCGTTTACCGCGCTCGTCTTCCCCGACTCGCAGTCGAACGATTACTCGGATTGGCGTCACCTGGCGCAGGACGCGGCGGCGCGCGTGCCGGAGGCGGCGTTTTTCATCAACATGGGCGACCTCGTCGACAACGGGGAGGATCACGGGCAGTGGCGCGCTTGGTTTGAGGCGGTGGACGGCATCGCTGACCGCATCCCCGTGGCGCCGCTGCTCGGCAACCACGAGACGTACAACCAGGCGTGGAAGGTGCGGGAGCCCTTGGCGTACCTGCGCTATTTCGCCGTGCCGGGGAATGGGAGTGCGGAGGACGACCGCCGCTACTATTCCTTCGACTACGGGCCCGTGCATTTCCTCGTGCTCGACACGCAGCACGAGGAGGAGAAGGAGTGGCATCCAGAGCTCCTCGCGCGCCAGCAGGCGTGGTTCCGCGACGATGTACGGAAGTCGCAGAAGCCCTGGAACGTCGTGCTCATGCACAAGGACCCCCTGCAGTACCGCATCGGCAGCCGGCCGGAGCGGCAGGAGGGATTCTCCGATGAGGGGAAAGCGTGGATGCCGTTCTTCGATGAGGCAGGCATCGACCTCGTGCTCTCTGCGCATCTTCATACGTACCGCAACCGCGGCCACATCAAGGATTTCCGCCGCGACGAGAAGGGACCGCTCTACATCCTGACGGGCGTGGCGGGCAACGTGCGCTATCCGGGGCTCTGGGTGGATCACGCGCTCGATACGTATGTCGCGCCGCAGCCGGAGACGGACAACTACCTCACGCTCACGGCGGACTCCGCTGCGCTCTCCGTGCGCTGCTTCCTGCCGGACGGCACGCAGATCGATGAGGCGACGTTGAGGAAATGAACGCGGCAAGCCGCGAAAGAGAAGCCGGTTCCTATAAAGAAATTTCCCCTACCATCGACAACATGGTAGGGGGAATTTCTTTATGGGAACTCATTTCTTTTCTGTCTTGAGAATCTCTGCAAGTGCTTCCTCGTCAGGAGAAACGTAGACGGTCTGCTGGTTCGTGAAGATCACGAAGCCGGGCTTGGCGCCCGAGGGTTTCTTCACGTAGCGGATCTGCGTGTAATCGACAGGGATGTTGGAACCACCCTGTGCCTTGCTGAAGTGGGCGGCGAGCATGGCGGCGAGCTGGAGGTTCTCATCCGTGAGCGGCTGGCCGCCGTTACGCAGGATGACATGCGAGCCGGGGATGTCCTTCGTGTGGAACCAGGTGTCGTTGTAGCTCGCCGTCTTGCAGGTGAGGCGGTCGTTCTGGTAGTTGTTCTTGCCGACGAGGATCGTCGTGCCGTCGGGTGCTGTGAACTGGAAGGGCTTCGCGGGCTTGTCGTTGTTCTTCTTCTTCGGCTTCTCGTGGAGGTAGCCGCCGGCGACGAGCTCGTTGTGGATCTCATTGATCTCCGCGAGGCTCGCGGAGGAGCGGAGGCTCGCCTCGATGCTCTCGAGATAGACGATATTCTCCTCGCAGGCACGGCGCTGGCCTGTGAGGAGCCCCTGCGCGCGCTTGAGCTTGTCGTATTTCTTGTAGCACGCCTGCATGTTGCCGATGATGGTGAGGCGCTGGTCGAGCGGGATCGTGAGCGGCGCGCCCGTCTCGCTGTAAATGTTCGCCACGGTGATGGCTTTGTCGGCATGATCCTGGTACTGGTATTGGTAGGTCATGAGGTTGTCGCCGCGTACTTTCCAGTCCTCGGCATTCTCGGCGGCGGCGATTTCCTCGTCGAGCTTGCCGAGCTTCGCCTGCGCGCGGCGAAGCTCGTTCTTCACGAGGCGTGTCAAGCGGTCTTTATCGGGGAGGACGTAGCTGCCGGCGAGCCGGTCGGCGGCGTCGAGCATGGAGGAGAGGCTCGCGTAGCTGGTCGTCCGTCCTTCCGTAAGATAGTGGAGTGGGAATGCGGCCATGGCGAGCAATTTCCCGTGCGCGTCGGTCACAATGGCGGGCGCGGGGGCGTCCGCGTCCGCTGCCTCCTTGAGCTCGGTGAGTGCCTGCCCGAGCGAGGCGAAGTCCGCCGCGTCCATCTCGCTTATGGGGATGTTTGCAGGAAGTCCGGCGAGGAATGCCGCCTCGCGGGCGGAGACAGGGCCAAAACCCATGCAGGCGGCGAGCAGGGCTTTTTGCAGTTTGAGCTCCTGCTGCTGCTTGACGCGCGTGAGGATGTCCGCGAGCGGCGCCGCGAAGAGGTCGAGCTTGTCCTGCATGGGCGGGAGCTCGTAGGCCTGGCCGGGGAGGACGGTGCGCACGCGGCTGCTCGTCGTGCCGATCTTGCGCAGGGCGTCGACGATGACGCCGTCCTCGATGAGGATGATGTTGCTGTATTTGCCCATGAGCTCGAGCACGAGTGTCTTCGTCGTGATGCGTCCGCCCGCGGCGAGCGTGTCGATGTCGAGCAGCAGCAGGCGGTCGAGCCCGTGCTGGCGCAGGTCGGCGATGCGGCCCGTCTCGATCTGCTTGCGCAGGACCATGCAGAAGACGGGCGGCTCCGGCGGGTTCTCGAGCGGCTTTGCGAGGAGGTGCGCGGCCGGGTTCGCGGGATTCGTCGTGATGTGGAGCAGGTGGTTCTGTCCCGGCTGGCGGATCGAGAGGACGATGGTCTGCTTGTTCGGCTGGGTGATCTTGTCGATCCTGCCGCCGACGAGGGCGCGGCGGAGTTCTTTGACGAGGGCGTGCATGGAGAAACCGTCAAGGCTCATGGTGGGATTCGTCTTCCTTTCGTGGATGCAGTGAGCAGAAAGTGCCTAGTTTATGTAGAAAAGTATAGCATTGCACCAGGCGGCGGTCAAACGGCTTGCATGGTGGAACGAAAACAAGTAAAATGAGAAAGATAAAGGGAACGCGGCTCCTGGCAGGGCCGTTCCTGGAGGAGGGACGAACATGGAATTTACGAAATGGCAGGGATGCGGCAACGACTTCGTGCTCATCGACTGCCGTCAGCAGGAGCTCGACGATTACGGCGCGTTCGCGAAGCGCGTCTGCGATCGGCACTATGGCATCGGCGCCGACGGCGTGCTCGTCATATTGGAGTCCGACAAGGCGGACTTCCGCATGCGCATCTTCAATACGGACGGCAGCGAGGCGGAGATGTGCGGCAACGGCATCCGCTGCTTCGCGCGCTATCTCCGGGAGGCCGGCGCGACGGATAAGGACAAGTTCACGGTCGAGACGGGCGCGGGCATCCTCGTGCCGGAGATCGTACGGAAGGACGGCGCCATCACGGGCGTGCGCGTCGACATGGGTGAGCCCGTGCTCGCGGCGGACGAGGTGCCCGTCACGGGCTACGGCAGTGACCGGGCCGTCGACGTCCCCATCGAGGTGGCGGGGCAGTCCTGGCGCATGACGGCGGTATCGATGGGCAATCCGCACTGCGTCGTATTCGTCGACGATCTCAAGCAGGTCCCCATCGATCAGGTCGGCCCCCTGTTCGAGACGCAGGCGCGCTTCCCGAAGAAGACGAATACGGAGTTCGTGCAGGTGCTCGACCGCACGCACCTCCGCATGCGCGTCTGGGAGCGCGGCGCCGCCATCACGCTCGCCTGCGGGACGGGTGCCTGTGCAACGCTCACTGCCGCTGTGCTGACCGGCCGGTCAGATCGCGCGGCGGACATCATCCTCGACGGCGGCACGCTGCACATCGAGTGGGCGGCAGACAACCACCTCTACATGACGGGACCGGCGGAGTGCGCGTTCGCCGGTACGGTCGAGGCGTGAGTACCATGGGAGTGCTCAGGAGCATGACGGGCTACGGGGAAGCCGTAGCAGAGAACGAGAGCTTCAAGGTCAAGGCGGCGGTCAAGACCATCAACCAGCGCTATCTCGACATCACGGTCCACGCGCCGGCGCTGCTCGCGCCTTTTGAGATGCGTCTGCGTCAGGCTGTGAAGGAGACGGTCTCCCGCGGGAAGGTCGATCTCTTCCTCACGCTGACGGACCTGCGCGAGAGCAGCGTCACCGTGCGCTGCAACCACGCACTTGCCCGCGCGTATCAGCAGGCGCTCAACGAGCTGAGCGATGCTCTGCACCTGGCGCGCCCCGACGATGTGCAGCAGCTCGCCGCCTATCCGGACATCCTGACGGTAGAGGAGAGCGGCTCGTTTGCCGAGGGGGAGCCTGTGCTCATGGACGCCGTCCGCGACGCGCTCGCCGGGCTCGATGCGATGCGGCGGACGGAGGGCGCGGCGCTTGCGGAGGACTTCTCCCGGCGCCTGACGGAGCTCGAGCGGCTCACGGGAGCACTCGAAGCACTCGCTCCGGATATCGTCTCCGCGCATCGCGACCACCTGGAGGAACTCCTCAAGGGGCTCCTGGAGACGCAGGGCATCGACGAAAGCCGCATCATCCAGGAGACGGCGCTCTATGCCGACAAGGTCGACTATACGGAAGAGACCGTGCGGCTGCGCAGCCATTTCGCACAGCTGCGCGCGATCCTCGCCGGCGCGGACGGCCCCGTCGGGCGGAAGCTCGACTTCCTCATCCAGGAGATGAACCGCGAGGCGAATACCATCGGCTCGAAATGCAGCCACGCCCAGGCGGCGCAGCTCGTCGTCGATCTGAAGAGCGAGATCGAGAAGCTGCGCGAACAGGTGCAGAACATCGAGTAGGGAGGATATCATGGATATCAAACTCATCAATATCGGTTTTGGCAACATCGTATCCGCCAACCGCATCATCGCCATCGTGAGCCCGGAGTCTGCGCCCATCAAGCGCATCATCCAGGAGGCGCGCGATGCGCAGCGTCTCATCGATGCGACGTATGGGCGGCGGACGCGCGCCGTCGTCGTCACGGACAGCGATCACGTCATCCTCTCCGCCGTGCAGCCGGAGACGGTAGCACATCGCATCGTGGATAACGATGATGCGGTGGAGGAGCTCCGTGAAACGGCGGAGGAAGATCGGGAGGCGGACGTATGAGGAAGGGACTGCTGATCGTCGTATCCGGCCCGTCCGGCACAGGCAAGGGAACCGTGTGCAGCGAGCTCCTCGCGAAGACACCGGAGCTTGCCTACTCCATCTCTGCCACGACGCGCGCGCCGCGGGACGGCGAGGTGGATGGCAAGAACTACTACTTTCTGACGAAGGAGAAGTTCGAGCAGCTCATCGGGGAGGGAGGCTTCCTCGAGCATGCGAATGTCTACGGCAACTACTACGGGACGCCGCTCAAGAAGATCGAGGAGCGGCGCGCGGCGGGGCAGGATATCCTGCTCGAGATCGACATTCAGGGCGCCCTGAACGTCATGGAGAAATGCCCGGACGGGTTGTTCATCTTCCTGCTGCCTCCGTCCATCGAGGAGCTGGAGCACCGCCTGCGCGGCCGCGGTTCCGAGACGGAGGAGAGCCTCGCGCGGCGCATGGGCAGCGCGAGGAAAGAGATCGCCATCGGCAGGCGCTATCGCTACGTCGTCGTGAACGACACGGTCGAGCGCGCCGTCGCCACGATCCAGGATATCATCACGGCAGAGCATTGCCGTGTCGACCGCAATCAATATCTTTTTGAGGAGCTGGAGAAAGAATGAAGAAACAGAATCAGGTCATGAGCATGGTCAATCCGTCGACGGATTATCTGATGACGAAGGTCGACAGCCGCTACGGTCTCGTCGTCTGCGGTGCCAAACGCGCGCGTCAGCTCCTGGACGGCGCGGAGCCGCAGGCGGAGCTCCAGTCGACGAAGAACGTCACGAATGCCCTCGAGGAGATCGCCGAGGGCAAGATCAACTACGTCATCAAGAAAGAGCAGTAACCGATGTCTGTCTGGGAAGGGAAGCACGTCGTCCTTGGCGTGACGGGCGGCATTGCCGCCTACAAGGCCGTCGAGATCGTGAGCCGCCTGAAGAAGGCGGGCGCCCACGTCCACGTCATCATGACGCGCGGCGCGCAGAATTTCGTCACGGAGCTCACGTTCCGCGAGATGAGTGGCGCGCCCGTCGTCACCGATATGTGGGCGAAGGTCACGCAGTATCAGGTGGAGCACATCGCGCTCGCCCAGCTTGCGGATCTCGTGCTCGTGGCGCCGGCGACGGCGAATTTCCTCGCGAAGGCGTCATACGGCATGGCGGACGACATGCTGACGACGACGCTGCTCGCGACGCGCGCGCCTGTGTTCCTCGCGCCCGCGATGAATACGGCGATGTATGAGCATCCCGCGACGCAGGAGAACCTGCGCCGTCTGGCCGAACGGGGCGTGCGG
>ERZ772897.2326-NODE-2326-length-16889-cov-6.727219_pt1 | contig 16889 bp, 14 predicted proteins | sample MGYA00512125_ERZ772897 | MGnify/ENA primary metagenome ERZ772897 (study PRJEB29015, sample SAMEA2737660) | human gut metagenome | biome: human gut; feature: human-associated habitat; material: faeces | place: China | collected 2012 ... | reverse complement strand
CCATCCTGCGCCTCGCCGCCGCCTGCGGCACGGCCAACGCCCTCGAGGAGGAAAGCGGCTACGTGCGTCCGGAAACCGTCCGCGTCTTGTTGACGCAGATAGAAATCACACCGATGGCTTGAGGAGGCATGCCACCCTTCCCGATTCTTTCTGGTGCTCCCTTGCATGATAGCCTCATGCTGTACTGCCCGGCGCGGATCGCGCCGGGCAGTTTTGATATCGAGACAATCAAAAGACGGCTGCACGCCAGAAGGCGTGCAGCCGTTCCATAGGAGAGCGTCTTCAGAAATAGCGCGCTTTTCTCTGAGCTTCTTTCTTTTTATCGGCCGCGGCCCGTTCCTCGTCGAGCTGCTTTGTGAGGTAGTCGATGAGGATGCGGCTGATGACGTAGAGGGGCAGGCGGCTCGTGGCGTCGACGCTCGTGATGGAGACGTGCTTGTGCTTGTAGCCGAAGACGGCGACGTGGGCGATGCGCGCGAGCGCCGCGTTCGGCTCGCCGCAGGTGATGGTCACGATGCGCGCGCCGAGTGAGGAGGCGTTTTCCGCCGCGGCGAGGAGCTCCGGCGTCTTGCCGGAGAGCGAGAAGATCACGACGAGCTCCTGCCGCTCAATATGGCTCGTCATCTCCTGCATGATGGCGGGGTCGCTGTTCTCGAAGACGTTGAAGCCGAGGATCTGCAGCTTGAGCGCGAACTCCTGCGCGACGTGCTCAGAGAGTCCGCGTGAGAGCAGGTAGATGCGCCGCGCCGCGCGCAGCTCCTTGACGACGGCGAGGATCGTGTCAATGGAGAGATGGTCGATGGTGTTCGAGACTTCGAGCAGCGATTTATTGAAAATCTCATTGACGGCGATGTTATCCTTTTTCGCCGCGGTCTCCGTCTGCTGCGTGAGCAGATAGCGCAGCTCGGCAAAGCCGGAGATGCCGCACTTCTTGATGGTGCGCGAGACCGTCGCCGGAGAGGAAAACGTTTTTTCTGCGACATCGCTGATGGACATGGAGGAGATGTCTGCAACATGCATATTGATGAAATTGATGACTTTCTTCTCCGTATCCGTCAGGTGTTCGTGGAAATCATGATCAATCTTTATGAGCATGGTACCGATCCTTTCTGCGCTGTGAGGCTGGTTTCATTATAGCACGTGGCGTCGGATTTTTGTCGTATCATTTACGTTCTGATATAGAACAGAGCTAAAACGTTTACAAAAGAAGGAGGGAATTTTATAATAATCATTGAAATCGCTTTTCGTCCTGAAAACATTTTCAAAGAATGAAAACAGGACAAAGAACTTTTGAACTATAATAAAACCATCGACAGGGGAAGTCGAAAAGCAATCATGATTGAAGACGTGGAATTGTTCTTTATGAAGTAAGAAATAAAAGGAAGGGAATAGAAAATGGAAAAGCTGATCAAGCTTGTGGAGACCATGAAGCCGTTCTTCGAAAAGGTTTCCAACAATCCGTATCTGCGGGCCATCCGTGATGGTTTCGTCAGTTGCATCCCAGTCATCCTCTTCTCGTCACTCTTTATCCTCGTGGCGAGCGTACCGGAAATCTTCGGCGTCAAGGTGCCGGACAACATCGCGAAGCATCTCTGGCAGGCGTACAATTACTCGATGGGTATCCTCGCGCTGCTCATGGTCGCGACGATTGCCAAGAGCCTCACGGACAACATTAACCACAGGCTGCCGAAGATGCGCCAGATCAATGATGTCTCGGTCATGATCGTCTCCATCATCTGCCTGCTGCTCCTCGCGGTTGCGCCCGTCGATAAGGGACTCTCGCAGGAGTTCATGGGCACGAAGGGCCTGCTCTCCGCATTCGTCGTCGCGTTCACGGTGCCGAACATCTACAAGTTCTTCGTGAGCCGCAACATCACCATCAAGCTGCCGGAGGAGGTTCCGCACTATATCGCGCAAACGTTTGCTGACCTCATCCCGCTCTCCGTTGCCGTCTTCGTCTTCTGGATCGGCAGCATCATCTTCCAGAGCATCACGGGCATGCTGTTCGGCGCCTGGATCCTCGAGCTCTTCAAGCCGCTCTTCGTCGCGGCGGACGGTTATATCGGCATCGCCATCATCTACGGCGCCATGGCGATGTTCTGGTTCGTCGGCATCCACGGCCCGTCCATCGTCGAGCCGGCGGTCACGGCCATCTACATCGCGAACATCGAGGCCAACCTGCAGATCGTCACGGCGGGCGGCCACGCGACGAATATCCTCACGCATCCGACGAGCTACTTCGTCGCAACCCTCGGCGGTACGGGCGCAACGCTCATGTTCTGCGCGATGTGCGCCTTCATCGCGAAGTCGAAACAGCTCCGGGCTGTCGGCCGCGCCTCCATCGTTCCTGTCTGCTTCGCCGTCAATGAGCCGATCCTCTTCGGCGCGCCGATCGTATTGAACCCCGTGCTCTTCGTGCCGTTCATTCTCGCGCCGATCGCGAATGTCTGGCTCTTCAAGTTCTTCGTCGACGGGCTCGGCATGAACTCGTTCCTCTACATCCTGCCCTGGACGACGCCGGCGCCGATCGGCCTCGTCATCGCGACGGGCTTCGCGAAGCTCGCGTTCATCCTCGCACCGCTGCTCCTCATCATGGATGCCGTCATCTACTATCCGTTCTTCCGCGTCTATGATACGCAGCTCGTCGCTCGCGAGATGGCCATCTCGACGGGTGAGATCTCCGCTGACGATGAGGACGCCGTCATCCCGGCGGATGCCTATGCCGCCGCCGAGCAGGTAGAGGTGGGCAGCGTCGCGGCCTCGCTGGCAGCAGCGAAAGCATCTCCCTCCGCAGCGGCGCAGGGAGCGCAGACGGCGCCCGCGGCACCGACGGAGGAGAAACGCGTGCTCGTGCTCTGCGCCTCCGGCGCGACGAGCTCCATGCTCGCGAAAGCCATCGAGAAGGGCGCGAAGAAGCGCAATGTTCCCGTCGAGTCGACGGCCATGGCCTACGGCCAGCATAAGGACATCATCACGGACTTCGACCTCATCGTCCTCGCGCCGCAGATGGCGTCGATGTACGACGAGCTCAAGCACGACTGCGACGAAAAGGGCGTCAAGAGCGCTACGACGAGCGGCCGCGAGTACGTCGGCCTCACGCGCGACCCGGACAAGGCCCTCGACTTCGCGCTCGGCTGCATGGCATAAGCTAAGCTGCGCGTCAACGCGCACCAAAGATAAAAGAATAAGCAAGCAGATCCTTGGAAACATGGCGACAAGAGCCCTGCTTGCTTTTTCTATACCCTAAAACGTCTCTATCCAGCGGATATTGCCCCGCTGGAATGGACAAAAACGGTTTCCGCGACAGGAAACAGGATATGATTTGGGATTTATTGAAGGAGGAACTGGATCACCATGAAGAAAAAAGCACTCATCGCAGCCATCCTCGCCGCGACCACGTTCTCGACCGCGACGGCATTCGCGGCGGAGAACCCCTTTAACGACGTACCGGCGGATCACTGGTCGTATGACGCACTCGCGATGCTCGCGAAGGATGGCGTCATCGAGGGCTACGGCGACGGCACGTTCCAGGGCGACAAGCTCATGAACCGCTACGAGATGGCGGAAATCGTCGCGAAAGCCGCTGAGCAATACGGCACGGCTGCCCTCAAGGACAAGGGCGTCATCAACAAGCTCGAGCGTGAGTACGCGCAGGAGCTCAAGGACATGGACGTGCGGCTGACGCAGGTTGAGAGTGACGTGAAAGAGCTCAAGAAGAATCAGTCGAGCTTCAAGATGTATGGTGACGCGCGTCTGCGCTGGTTTCAGAACAAGGATATGAAACTGCATGATAAGAGCGCTACGACAAAGGCATCTCAAGCAGAAAATCGTGTGCGTCTCGGGATTTATGCAGAGCCGGCGAAAAACCTCTCCGTTGATGGACGTTTGAAATATGAGGATAGCTATTGGAACAAGGATGGCTGGGGCGGCGATCGCCGGTTGGACTGGGATGGAGATTATAACAATCACAATGCATTCCGTCTCGACAAATTGAGCCTCAACTGGAATCATGCCAATACGAAGGTCTCCGTTGGACGTACGGAAATCAGCCTTGGCCAGGGCCTGCTCTATTGGGAGAATCCGGTGGACGGCTTCTATGTGGCGCATCAGTTCGCGCCTAAGGTCAATGTTATGGCTGGCTGGGGCGATATGTCCGCGGCCACATGGTCGGATTCGAGCGTCGGCGCGGCGTTCGCCAATGTCAAGGTGCAGACAAGCCCGGCTACGCAGCTGACGGCGGCATATTTCCATACGAATACGGAACAGGAGACTGCGCCAAGCGGGATTAACTACTGGATGGGTAAGAATGAAAAATATGAAGTATGGAGCGGTAGCACTAAAGTTGGCGATGTCTGGATTCCGTCATTGGGCGGAGTGAGTAAGAATAGTAACTGGGGACAGTATAAATACCAGATGAACCAGCTGGCGCTCGGTCTCAATACGCAGCTCACACCGAAATGGAATCTCATTGCCGAAGGCGTCCGCAACAATACCAGCCTCATCAAGCACAAGAATGGCCTTTGGACGCGTCTTACCTATGGTAAGCAGGTGTGGAACCAGGCGAATACTTGGCACGTCTACGGTGAGTACTTCGCACTTGGCGGCGGCAGCATCGACTCCAAGGGCTGGCAGCATCGTCTCAACATCGCTGGCGGCAACGCGAAAGATGTCGGCTTCACCAATGATGCCGGTGCGCGTGGCTGGGGCCTCGGTGTCGGCTACATGCTCGCGGCCAATACGAACCTCGAGCTCACCTACTACAAGCTGAAACCGTACGATAAGAATCTGGCAGGCTTCAGCAACTACGATGACGTTGCCTATGCCGCACTCTCCTATAGCTTCTGATTCTCTCTCCTTTTCCGGCACAGCCCTTCGCGGGCTGTGCCTTTTCGCGTATTCGAGCGGAACCTCCGCTTTGAAAATCGTTCCAAAACGCGAAAACGCGCGGGAACAAGAAAGCTCTATAATAAAGGCAAGTAAAAGAAAACGATTTACTCTACAGGGGGTATGAAGTATGAAAAAGTCTCTTCTCCGTAGCATGGTGCTCGGCGCTCTGGCGGCCGGGGTGTTTGCGTTCGCGCCGCAGGCGGATGCGGCGGTGCAGGTGAATCCGATCCCGAATCTTCCCGCGGACTTCATCAAGGGTGCGGATGTCTCGATGCTGCCGGAGCTCGAGGCGTGCGGCGGCAAGTTCTACGATATGGATGGCACGCAGATGGACGAGCTCGCCATCATGAAAAAGTACGGCATCAACTGGATCCGCCTGCGCATCTGGAACAATCCCGCGCACGAGAACGGCGGCGGCTATACGACGGCGGAGCGGGCGCTCGCGATGACGAAGCGCGCGCACGCGCTCGGGATGAAGGTGCTCATCGACTTCCATTACAGCGACTTCTGGGCGGATCCGGGCAAGCAGTGGGCGCCGAAGGCCTGGGAGAAGGACGACGCCAAGAAGGTGCAGCAGGATGTCTACGACTATACGAAGAAGGTGCTCGGTGACTTCAAGGCGGCGGGCGCGCTGCCTGAGATGGTGCAGGTCGGCAACGAGATCACGAACGGCATGATCTGGCCGCTCGGCAAGCTGCCGTCCGCGGACAACGGCAAGACGCTCGCCTCGTTCGTCGAGAGCGGCCTCAAGGCTGTGCACGATACGGATGCGGGCATCAAGACGATGATCCACATCGACAAGGGCGGCGACAACGCGGCGTCGCGGGCGTTCTACGATCAGCTCATCAACACGAACGGCGTGAAGGATTTCGATATCATCGGTCTCTCGTACTACCCGTTCTGGCACGGCACGATGCAGCAGATGCAGGCGAATATCAACGACCTCTCCTCACGCTACGGCAAGGATGTCGTGATCGTCGAGACGGCGTTCGGCTATACGAATGAGAATTTCGATGAGACGAAGAATCCGTATGATGCGCAGGCGGAGCGTGTCGGCGGCTTCCGCTCGACGGTGCAGGGACAGGCGACGGGCCTGCGCACGGTCATGCAGAGCCTCGCGAATGTGCCGGGGGGCAAAGGCATCGGCATGTTCTACTGGGAGCCGGACTGGTACGCGGTGCCGGGCGCGGGCGCGTTCAAGGACAAGGGAGATGAGTGGGACAACCTCGTCATGTTCGACAACAGCGGCAAGGCGCTCGAGTCCTGGAAGGTCTTTACCGATGTGAGCGACCAGAGCCTGCCGACTATCGCGCCGAAATTCAAGGAGGCGGATGGCGTGACGGCCGAGGCTGGTGTCGGCGCGGCGGTGCAGCTGCCGAAGACGACGCGCGTGACGTACACGGACGACCACGCGGAGGATATCGCGATCGATTGGGAGACGCCCGCGCCCGTCTTCGATGCGGTCGGCACGTACACGGTCAAGGGCACGGTCACTGTGGACGGCGAGAAGCACCCCGTCAAGGCATCCGTCAAGGTCGTCAAGAAGAACAACCTCATCAAGAACGGCGATTTTGAGAGCGCCAAGACGCTCGACGGCTGGACGATCGACGGCGACAAGGTGCTCGACGTCGTGACGAAAGGCGGCGACGCGCTCGGCACGAGCGCGATGCACTACTGGAGCGACAAGGCGTTCCAGTTCAAGGTCAGTCGGACGTTCACGGGACTCAAGGACGGCAAATACACGCTCGCCGTCTCAACGCAGGGCGGCGGCGGCCAGACGAAGTATCAGCTCTTCGCGACGACGGGCGGCGCGACGCAGACCGCGGACATCCAGGATACGAAGTGGAACGAGTGGCATACCTTCACGATCCAGGACATCGAGGTCAAGGACGGCACCTGCACGGTCGGCGTCACGATGGAGGCGGCGCCGGGCACCTGGGGCAGCCTCGACGAGTTCGAGTTCTATCGTCAGGAATGATGTAATCGGAAAAAATAAAACAGAAACCGTTTACAAGTTTTGATTGACAGGCGGTCTATCCCGCGGTACAATACAAATAAGAACGAAATAAAGAGAAGCAATTTCCAATGTGCGGAGTTGCTTTTCTTTCAGGAAACTTCGGAAAACGTTTACAGAACGGACAGGAGGATGCAGCATGGAGAAGGAATTCCTATCTGAGATGGCAAAGGTATTCGAGGAGAAGTTCGGGGCGCCCGCAGAGCGCCGCTACTTCTCGCCGGGGCGCGTGAATCTCATCGGCGAGCATACGGACTACAACGGCGGGCACGTGTTCCCGTGCGCGATCTCGCTCGGGACCTACGCGCTCGTGCGCGACCGCGAGGATCAGATGACGCGCGTCTATTCGATGAATCTCGCGGACAAGGGCGTCATCGAGTTTTCGATGAGCGGCCTTGCCTATGACGCGGCGAAGGACTGGGCGAACTACTTCATGGGCGTCGTCGATGTCTTCGAGAAGGCGGGACACAAGGCAGCGCATGGCTTCGACATCGTCATCAATGGCACGCTGCCGGGCGGTGCGGGTCTTTCCTCCTCGGCCTCGCTCGAGGTGCTCATGTCGGTGATCCTCAATGAGGCGTTCTCGTTCGGCCTGCCGATGCTCGAGATGGTGAAGCTCTCGCAGAAGGCGGAGAACCAGTTCGTCGGCGTCAACTGCGGCATCATGGATCAGTTCGCCGTCGGCATGGGCAAGGCGGACTGCGCGATGCTGCTCGACTGCAATACGCTGGAGTATCGCTACAGCAAGATCGCACTCAAGGATGCGAGCATCGTCATCACGAATACGAATAAGCCGCACAGCCTCGCCTCGTCTGCTTACAACGTGCGCCGTGCGCAGTGCGAGCACGCGCTCAATGAACTCCGCGAGGTGCGCCCGGAGCTCAAAGCGCTCGGCGAACTCTCGAACGAGGCGTTCGAGAAGATCGCCGGCCATATCGCCGAGCAGCTCGAGCGTCAGCGCGCGCATCACGCGGTATTTGAGAACAACCGCACGCTCGAGGCCGTGGCGGCGCTCGAGCGTGATGATGTGGCGCAGTTCGGCAAGCTCATGAACGAGTCGCATTTCTCGCTGCGCGATGACTACGACGTGACGGGCCGGGAGCTCGACACGCTCGCGGAGATCGCCTGGTCGCTGCCCGGCGTCATCGGCTCGCGCATGACGGGCGCGGGCTTCGGCGGCAGTACGGTGAGCCTCGTGAAGAACGATGCCATCGAGGCGTTCAAGGAGAAGGTCGCGGCGGCCTATACGGAGCGCATCGGCTACGCGCCGAGCTTCTATGTCGCGAGCATCTCGGAAGGGACGCATCGCCTCGACTGAACGGCGCAGTGCGTTTTTCAAACGCTTGTGGAATTTTCCAGAAAAGAAACAGAAATTTTACAGAAAACATCCTAGTAATCCTCTAGTAAACGTGCTAGAATAGAAAACAGATAGAAAGGGAGAGGTCAATATGTCGATTCTTGTTTGCGGCGGTGCCGGCTATATCGGTTCCCATGCCGTCCATCAGCTCGTCGCCAAGGGGGAGGATGTCGTCATCGTCGACAACCTCCAGACGGGGCATCGCAGCGCGGTGAATCCCGCGGCGAAGTTCTATGAGGGCGATATCCGCGACGCGGCGGTCCTCGACAAGATCTTCACGGAGAATGAGATCGAGGCGGTCATCCATTTCGCGGCGAACTCCCTCGTCGGCGAGAGCATGGAGAAGCCGCTGAAGTATTTCAACAACAACGTCTACGGCATGCAGGTCCTGCTCGAGGCGATGGTGCGCCATCACGTCGACAAGATCGTCTTTTCCTCGACGGCCGCCGTCTACGGCGAGCCGAAGCGCGTCCCCATCATGGAGGACGACGAGACGAACCCGACGAATACCTACGGCGAGACGAAGCGCACAATGGAGAAGATGATGAAATGGGTGAGCCGCGCTGACGGCGTGCGCTACGTGTCGCTGCGCTACTTCAACGCGGCGGGTGCGCTCGACGACGGCTCCATCGGCGAGGACCATCATCCGGAGACGCATCTCATCCCGCTCATCCTCCAGGTGCCGCTTGGGAGGCGCGACCACATCACGGTCTTCGGCGACGACTATCCGACGCCGGATGGCACGTGCCTGCGCGACTACATCCACGTCATCGACCTCGCGGACGCGCACGTCCTCGCGCTCGAGTACCTGCGGAAGGGCGGCGAGAGCAACATCTTCAACCTCGGCAACGGCCGCGGCTTCTCGGTCAAGGAGATGATCGAGGCAGCGAAGAAGGCGACGGGCAAGGAGATCAAGGTCGAGATGGGCGCGCGTCGCGCCGGCGACCCCGCGCAGCTCATCGCCTCGAGCGAAAAGGCGCGCCGGGTGCTCGGCTGGCAGCCGCGCTACACGGACGTCGAGCAGGTCATCGGCACGGCGTGGACGTGGCATCGGAAGCATCCGGACGGCTACGGCGACTGAGAGATCTACAGGAAAATACGGGAGGTGCGGCGATGCCGCACCTTTCTGACGTTCTCTTACGGGCAGGTGCAGCGTCTGCCCGCTTCAGCGGAAAGGAATGGGTGAAGGATGTCCATCAATCATGAAATCAATCGTCTGATCCATTTTGCGGTACAGAAGAATCTCATGAAGGAGGAGGACCGCTACTACGCAGCGAACCGCCTGCTCGACGTCCTCAAGGCACCGGAGTTCGTGCCGGAGGACGACATCGAGGAGGCGCTGCCGACGGCGGCGCCCATCCTCAAGGAGATGCTCGACTACGCGGCGGGCAAGGGCCTCTTCGAGGATACGGCGGAGCAGCGCGACCTCTTCGACACGCGCCTCATGGACTGCGTGATGCCGCGCCCGTCTGAGGTCGTGCGCCGCTTCCAGAACGACTACGGCCGCAGCCCGAAGGCCGCGACGGATGAGTTCTATAAGCTCTCCATCGCCTCGAACTACATCCGCAAGGACCGCATCGACAAGAACATCGTCTGGAAGACGCCGACGGAGTACGGCGACCTCGACATCACGATCAACCTCTCGAAGCCGGAGAAGGACCCACGCGACATCGCGCGCGCGAAGAGCCTGCCCGCGAGCAGCTACCCGAAATGCCTGCTCTGCCGCGAGAACGAGGGCTATGCGGGACGTCCGGGCTACCCGGCGCGCGAGACGCACCGCCTGATCCCCATCCGCCTCTCCGGCCATCGCTGGTTCCTCCAGTACTCGCCGTACACGTACTACAATGAGCACTGCATCGTGCTGAACCGCCGCCACATCCCGATGAAGGTCAGCCGTCGGAGCTTCGAGAACCTGCTCGACTTCGTGACGATCCTGCCGCACTACTTCCTTGGCTCGAACGCGGACCTGCCGATCGTCGGGGGCTCCATCCTCTCGCACGACCATTATCAGGGCGGTCGCTACACGTTCGCGATGGAGAAGGCGCCGGTCGAGAAGACCTATACGGTGCCGGGCTTCCCGGACATCCGCGTCGGCCGCGTGAAATGGCCGATGTCCGCGATCCGCCTCGCGGGCGCCTACGACGACCGCGACCAGCTCGTCGATCTCGCGACGCGCATCCTCGATCTCTGGCGCACGTACAGCGATGAGTCCGTAGGCATCCTCGCGGAGACGGACGGCACGCCGCACAACACGGTCACGCCGATCGCCCGCCGCAAGGGCCACGGCTATGAGCTCGACCTCGTGCTGCGCAACAACCGCACGACGGACGAGTATCCGCTCGGCATCTTCCACCCGCATGCCGAGGTGCACCACATCAAGAAGGAAAATATCGGCCTCATCGAGGTCATGGGGCTCGCCGTGCTGCCCGCGCGCCTCAAGCGCGAGATGGCGGCGCTCAAGGCGGAGTGGCTCAAGGGCACGGAGGACATCAGCGGCATCGATGGGCTGGAGAGCCACGCCGCCTGGTACAAGGAGATCCGCGCGAAACACCCGGAGGCGGGCGCGGACAGCATCGACAAGGTGCTCCAGTACGAGATCGGCAAGGTCTTTGAGACCGTGCTCACGCACGCGGGCGTCTTCAAGCGCACGCCGGAAGGCATGGCGGCGTTCGACCGCTTCATGCAGGTCGTGACGAGCGCCCAGGCGTAAAAGAGAGAACAAGGAAGGCAGACTGCCGCCAAAAGGGCAGGAGCAGGGAGGGGATCGCCGCAGGCGTGCGGCGCCCCCTCTCGGCGTTTCCACGAGAAAGGAAGACGAGAATTGGAACAGAAACGCAAAGCAACCATCGTGGATGTGGCAAAGCTCGCGGGGGTGTCCGTCGCGACGGTCTCCCGCGTTGTCAACGCCAATTATCCCGTCAAAGAGGAGACGCGCACGCGCGTGCAGGAGGCGATCAAGGAGCTCGACTACGTGCCGAACGTCCAGGCGCGTGAGCTCAACATGCGCCGCTCCTCGACGATCGGCGTCGTCGTGCCGGGCCTCTACAACATGTTCTTCGCGCAGGTCATCGACGGCATCGAGGACTACCTGCGGCAGGACGCCTACTCCCTGCTCCTCAACTGCGCGAAGAACGACGCGAAGCAGGAAATGCGCTGCATCACGGCGCTCGTCTCGCGCAACGTCAGCGGCATCATCGTCATCAGCCCGAACACCGCGAACATCAAGGAATCGTTCTACACGCAGCTCGTGCGCCGCACGCCGCTCGTCTTCATCAACGCCTACCACTACATCCCCGACGTCTCCTACGTCGGCAACGACGAGGCGCTCGGCACCCAGGAGGCGCTGCGCCACCTCATGCAGCTCGGTCACCGGCGCATCCTCTTCGTGCGCGGCATGAACTCCGACTCCTATCAGATCAAGGAGGACACGTTCCGCGTCGTCATGCGCGGCCGTGGCATCCAGCCGGAGCCCTACATCGTCAACATCGGCGAGGGCAACAGCGCCGAGACCGTCGACGCCACGCAGCAGACGCTCATGGGCGTGCTGCCGCAGACGGATGCGACAGCGGTCTTCTGCTGCAACGACCTCATGGGCGTCGGCGCGCTCAACGCCTGCAAGGCGCTCGACCTGCGCGTGCCGGACGACATCTCCGTCATGGGCTTCGATAACATCGCGCTCGCGCGCTACGTCTCGCCGAAGCTCACGACGATGGATCAGAACATGTTCCGCCTCGGCAGCAACGCGGCGCAGCTCCTCATCGAGAAGATCGAAAGCGGCCAGAGCAAGCGCATTACCCTCGACAACGTGCTCGTGAAGCGCGAGTCGACGGGCCGCGCGCCCGTGCGTCTCGGCGAGTGACGAGGTGATGATATGAGGGAAAAGAAACTCTGCCTGCTCGCGACGGGCGGCACCATCGCCTGCGTGCAGGGCGCGGACGGGCTGCGCCCCGCGCTCTCAGGCGAAGCGCTCCTGCAGGCGGTGCCGGAGCTCGCGGCGTATGGCGACATCAAAGTATCGGAGCTCTTCGCGCTCGACAGCAGCAACCTGCTGCCCGCGCACTGGCAGCAGATGGCGCACGCCATCGTCGAGCGCTACGACGATTTCGACGGCTTCGTGCTCACGCACGGCACCGACACGATGGGCTACACGGCGGGCGCGCTCTACTACATGCTCCGGGGGCTTGGCAAACCCGTCGTACTCACGGGCTCCATGCTGCCGCTCCAGGCGGCGGGGACGGACGCCAAAGCGAACCTGCGCGGCGCCTTCGCCGTCGCCGCCTCCGGGCGCGCGGGCGTCTATCAGGCCTTCGCCGGACGCATCATCGCGGGCAACGCCGTGAAGAAAGTGGACAGCACCGCGCGCGACGCCTTCCGCAGCATCGGCAGGCCGCAGCTCGGGACCTTCGACGGCGAGAGCGGCGCCCTCTCCTGGCAGATGGCGGAGGATCAGGCAACGGCAGACACGAGCGCAGCCGAGGAAATCCGAATGGCGGCAAACGCACCGGTGCGGGAGGAAGCAGCGGCGAAGTCCCTGCGGCGCGCGCTCTTCGCCCCGCAGACGGCGCTCGACGAACGCGTTGCCGTCCTGAAACTCGTCCCCGGGACCCCGCCGCGCCTGCTCACGCTGCTCGCCGACGCGGGCGCGCGCGCCGTCATCATCGAAGGCTACGGCGTCGGCGGCGTCCCGACCACCGCCTCGCCGCGGGACTTCCTCCCCGCCATCGACGCCCTGCGCGCACGCGGCATCCGCGTCCTCTGCGCGACACAATGCACGACGGGCGGCGTCCATCTCGACACCTACGAAATGGGCGTCCTCGCCGCCCGCCACGGCGCCGAATCCGCTGACGACCTGCCGATCGAGGCGCTCGTACCGAAAACGATGATCGAGCTGGGCAGGACAGGAGAGGGGAAGCCCTGAGATCAGGAGGACCGATTCCACGACAAGCCCCATACAGATGCGAATGGAAACTATCGATTAAATGTTCATGGTAGAGTAAAGGGCGTGCTCTATTGGGTGGTTGTTTCACAGGATGGGTATCGGACGTTTCGCGATCAGCAATGGCTTTATGGTGGCTACGTAGAAAATTACACGCGATACGAAGAGTGATCCTGATGTGAGGGGAGATACGGATAAAGAGCGAAATCAAGAAAAAGGCGGGTGCCTTGACTGGTCGGTGGAATATTGGCCGGAAGGGGCAATGTACGGCTATCAGAGGAAGTTCGCCGTCGATTATCAGGCCAATCTGTTCTGGGATGAATCGGCGGACTGGTTCGGCGAGGAACGGATCGTATGATCTGACGGAGGATGGGACGGGTAGATCGCAAAAAACGCAGGGCGTCTGCCGCACGATGGTGTGCGGCAGACGCCCTGCGTCATTTTGTTTCGGGTTATTTCTTTTTCGCTTTCTCCGGTCCCTGCCTCACGCAAGCGGCGAGGAGGATCTGGTTGGCGAGGACGTCGAAGTCGGCGTTGTTGATCTGAGCGGCGCGGTGCAGGGTGCGCCAGGCGGCGTCGTAGTCGCGCAGGGCGATGCGGGCGACGGCGATGCCGTTCTCGGCGGCGGCGCTCTGCGGGTTCGCGTTGAGGGCGCGGCGGAAGTCGTCGATGGCGTCTTTCGGCCGGTTCATCGCGAGGGCGAGGAGGCCGCGGTTGTAGGCGGCGGGGGCGAAGTCTGGAAATTCTTCGCGCAGTGCGTCGTAGAGGGCGAGCGCCCGTTTCCGGTCGCCGCTCGCGGTGGTACTGAGCGCGAGGTCGTAGAGGGCGGCGAGCTCGTGCGGGGCGAGCGTGTGGGCGGCGGTGAAATCGCTTTGCGCGGCGGCGAGGTCGCCGCGTTTCTCGTAGACGATGCCGCGGTAGAGGTAGGCGGAGGCGTCGTCCGGGGCGTTTTTGACTTTCGCCATGGCGGCGGCGAGGGAGGCGTCGCTGCCGTCCGGAGCCTTCGCGGCTGCCCAAAGGCGCAGGATGTCCTGCCCGTAGGTCTTGCCGGGGACCGCCCAGACGCCGTTGAGCTGCGTCCAGCGCGTGATCTGCCCGTGGATGTCCGGGTGCTCGCGGACGATGAGCTCGTAGCGCGGGTCGATGATGGGGGTGGCGGGGAGCTCGCGGGAGGCGTAGGCGAGGAGGTGCTGGATGTGGGCGCGCACGCCGAGCTCGGGCGTCGCGAACTTAGCGCCTCGCACGCCGCCGCCCGTCGTGCCGAGCCCGCAGAAGTTGTTCTGCGAGGGGATGACATCGCCGCCGTAGGCGAAGAAGCCCGTTTCCTTGAGCGCCTGGCAGAGCGCGATGTCGGGGCGGATGCCCTCGCGCCCGGCTTCCTCGTAGTAGTAGCCAACGAGTTCCTCGACGGTGCAGTTGAGCTTCGGCTGGGGGTTGCGCCGCCGGATGAAGGCTGCCATCTGTTCAGGCGTCGCTTCGGCGGGGCCTTCGATCGTCACGCTCTCGGGGGCTGCTTCGTCTGGCAGGAGCGGGAGCGTGGCGGCGGGCGTGAGGCGGAAGGAGAGCGCGGCGGCGCGCTTCTTGTCGATGGGCGCGGGCGGCTCGCTGCCGAAGTCCGGCCGCGTGATGGTGACGGGACCGGCGATCGGGCGCTGGGCGATCTCGTCTGCCGCTGGCGACGCGGAGGGCGCGGCTGCGGCAGCAGAGGTGACGAGGCAGGCGAGCAGGCAGGCGGTCAGGGTGCGGCGGGGGTGGCAGGGGAAGATGGACGGCAAGGGGATTCCTCCTTTGTGGATGCGATTTTGGATAGAGAGACGCCCCTCGCGGGGAGGGGCGCAGATGGCGTTTAGAAATGTTGATAGAGCAGGATCGCGAGCACGCCTGGGATGCCGAAGATGCCGGCGATGAGGGCGCGCATGATGTCGATGGGGACGCCGGCGCCGAAGAGGTTGACGACCCAGAGCATGACGGCGCCGATGAGGCTGTTCGTGATGAATTTCCAAAGGAGCTTCATCGGCAGGGCGATGATCTTCGCGATGAGGCAGAGGATGATGATGCCGATGGCGAAGGCGACGATCATTTCAAACATCAGATTTCCCTCCTGTTCTCCATGGCTTTCGCGAGCGTGATTTCATCGGCGTATTCGAGGTCGCCGCCGATGGGGAGGCCGTGCGCGATGCGCGTGACCTTGATGCCGCTCGGCTTCAGGAGCTTCGCGAGGTACATGGCAGTCGCTTCGCCTTCGACGTTCGGGTTCGTCGCCATGATGATCTCCTGGACGCTCGTGTCGTAGAGGCGCGTGAGGAGTTCCTTGATGCGCAGGTCGTCGGGGCCGACGCCCTCGAGTGGTGAGAGCGCGCCGTGCAGGACGTGGTAGACGCCCTTGTATTCGTGCATGCGCTCCATGGCGGCAACGTCCTGCGGCTGCTCGACGACGCAGATGACGGAGTGGTCGCGTTTCTCGTCGCTGCAGATGGCGCAGGGGTTACGGTCGCTGAGGTTGAAGCAGGTGTTGCAGTAGCCGATCTTTTCCTTCGCCTCGAGGATGGCGCCCGCGAGGGATTTCGCAGCGGCGGGGTCCATGTCGAGCACGTGATATGCAAGGCGCACTGCCGTTTTCTGGCCAATGCCCGGCAGTGCGCGAAAGTGCTCGATGAGGTTGGCGAGGGGCGCGATGTATTGCATCAGAGCATCCCCGGCGGGAGACCGAGCCCGCTCGTGAGCTTGCCCATCTCCGAGGCCATCATCTCATCGACTTTTTTCGTCGCTTCGTTGAAGGCGGCGGAGAGGAGGTCCTGGAGCATCTCGACGTCGTCAGGATCGACGGCAGCCGGGTCGATCGTGAGGGACTGCACCTGCTTTTCGCCGTTCATGACGACTTTGACGGCGCCGCCGCCCGCCGTGACGTCAACGGTCTTGCGCTTGAGCTCGTCCTGCATCTTCTTCATTTCGTTTTGCATTTTCTGGACTTTTTTCATCATGCCGGCCATGTTGCCCATGTTGCCCATTCCACCAAACATTCGGGTTCCTCTCTTTCTGTCGCACGGAGCGCCGCAGCGCTTCGGTCTCGGGGAGGCGGGGGCGCTCTGCGTCCCCGCTCGTATGCCATTTGGCAATTTTACCCCTTTAGCCTATCAAAAAAGGCAGGGTTCGTCAATCCTCCGGCGGCGCTTCCTGCGGTTCCTTCGGCCGCTCCTCCGGCGGCTCGATGAAGTTGTCGCCGAGGATGTTGATGGCGTTCTGCAGGTTCTTCTGCTCGTCCGGGGGGAGCTGGCTCATGTCGACCTCGATGGGTTTATCCGCGTGCGGGAGCGGCGGCAGGGGCGGACGCTCTTTCTTTTTCGGCGCGGGCGGTGGTGCGGGGGCGATCTCTGCGGCGGTGCAGACGAGCTGCATCGGATGGCCGAAGATGTCCGCGAGGACGGCCTCAACCTGCGCTCTATAGATGCGCATGGTGAGCTGGGCGAGCGTCTCGGTCGGGAAGGCGAGGAAGCATTGGGCGCCGCGGAAGCCTTGCAGCGTGCCCTGCGTGATGCAGGCGAGCGTCGATTGCTTGTGCTGACCGCGGAAGGTGTCGATGACTTTCTGCCAGGTGGCGGCGTCCTCGGCGGACGCCTGCGGCTGAGGCGCGGGCGGCAGGGGCGCGCTGGTCTGTGGGGCCGCGGGAGTTGAGGGCGCCGTGGGCGGGGCAGAGG
>ERZ772897.2324-NODE-2324-length-16901-cov-3.979461_pt1 | contig 16901 bp, 30 predicted proteins | sample MGYA00512125_ERZ772897 | MGnify/ENA primary metagenome ERZ772897 (study PRJEB29015, sample SAMEA2737660) | human gut metagenome | biome: human gut; feature: human-associated habitat; material: faeces | place: China | collected 2012 ... | reverse complement strand
AGGAGAGTATATCACAAGAAAAGAGGTGCGTATATGTCAGAAAAAGAAAAAAGAATCGTTGAAAAGCTGAAAGACGCGATTCCTAATATGTCAGAATTTGACAAAGGTTACATTCTTGGAAAGACGGAAAGTTTTTCTGAGAATAAGACAGATGATTCTGACCAGAAAGAAGAGACCAAGAAAGGAGCGTAAATGGACGCATTACAATTTAACAAAGCCGTCAGCCAACACTGCAAAGAATCTGGTGGAGACTGTTGCAAATGTGACCTACGGCTTTACTGTTACCTATCGCCAAGTGAGCGACCAGATGAGTTAGTGAGTTTGGTTATTGATTTTTTGCATAACCACATTGAAAACCATGGTCATTATACCCATCACAGTGCGGCTTCATTTCCGTGTATTGATGATATGGACATGAGCACCGCAGTAGGCGGAGAACTGTTACCAGAAGCAAAAAGAAGCAAATAACATATCTTAACATAGTGAATGCATAAAAGGGAGGTTTACTGATGGCAGTAATCAAAACAATCAAAAAGGGATCTGGGGTAATCAGAATACATGATGATTACTGCAAGGATAACACACCGGAAGACAATCAAAAAATCGTCGATGAATGCTCAAGAATTATCTTGGACTACTACAGAAGAAAAGAAGCAAATTTGGCATAAGCGCCCCGGAGGGAGTCGACACCTCCACCCCGGAGCAGTAAGCCACTAAACCAACCTTAGTGGATACAGGTAAATTATAATCCTCTATCCGCTAAAAAGTCAATATTAAGCGAGAGGAAAATAACATGGAAAATAAAAAAAATGCAACAAACAACGAAAAGATTACATGGAACGATTTGGAAACAATGCTGGCTACCGAAATCGTGAAAAAAGCAAAGAGAGAGACTAAGAAGTGGTTCAGTGCATGGCTTTTGACTGCCGCGCTGTTAATCATTACTAATATCTTCTGGTATATTGCTTACAGTCTGTAATCTTTTTCTTTTTGGAGGGAAAAGAATGAAATCACCTAGACAAAATAGAAAGGATATCGTAGTCAGTGCGATTATTGGGATTCTGCTTACTTTTCTTCCGGTGTGGATGTGGGAGAAGAGCTTGCAGCAGATCCTGGCAGGCATTGTATTCGCACTGTTTACGTATTTAGCACTGCTTTGAGAAAGGAGAATGGAAATGTTGTGGAAAATGATTAAGGAGATTATCGATCTCGGAGAACGTATTTATAATGAAACACCTGCTTATTTATCCATTGATATTAGCACTGGAACTGGATCTGTTAACATCTATATCATGGATAGAGGTTTTGAAAATGATCATGGATATGATGGATTATACACGCTCTTATTAAGTGACGCGCAAGAAAAATTTAATCGTAGACAGTTTGAAAAAGCTAAAACTCACATGCTTAGACTTCTTGAAGAAGAGGTGAATGCTAATGATGTATGAGACATCAATGCTCAGAATGCTACCTACACTCACCCTGGCCCAGGTAATCAATGATCTTCTCCGGGAAATGCAGAGTCGAGGAGACAATATCCTTGATTATGAAAATGCGGACATGTACCTGGACAGAATCGAATATCACGCTGGAGACCGAAAGGAAGATGGAAAGATTGTTCCAGGAGAGGGCGACAGATCAGACAACCTGTATTGCTTTTTTAAGGCGGTGTAAACATGGAAGAGCGCATTAATGAGATTTTTAGATTGATTGACACCCAGCTTGCTATTGTGCCGGATAATCCGATAGAGGAATCATACAAGGCAAGAACATTGGCAAGCTACGTACAGGCTCTAAATGGGCTTTTAGCGGCTCAGAAATCGTATAAGGAGGAATAACAATGGCAACACCAGTATTGTGTTATCCGAATTATACGATTGACGAATTTGGAAATGTCTTTAGCATAAGAAAAAATCGTTATTTGAAGCACAATATATCAAAGACAGGCTATCATTCAGTAGAACTATTTAATGAAAAAGGTTCTAAAAGACTTTTGGTTCATAGGTTGGTGGCAGAGACATTTTTACCGAATATCAATAATTTCCCACAGGTTAACCATATAGACGAAAATAAGGATAATAATTGTTTGGATAATTTGGAATGGTGCTCTGCAAAATACAACATGAATTATGGAAATGGTGCTAAAAACCGACATTCTAGTATTGATTATTCCAAACCATGTTACAAGGAAAATGCAATAAAGAATGGAAAGAAAGCAAACGTTCCTGTATTGCAAATTGATAGATTTGGAAAAGTAATTAACAAATTTGAATCTATAAGAGAAGCAACAAGACATTTGGGATTGAAAAATTCACATATATGTGATTGTTGCAAAGGAAAAAGAAAAACAGCAAATGGATATATATGGAAATATGATAGGAGGGATGACTTATCGCAACACCTGTATTAATTATAGGAAAATCTGGATCCGGCAAAAGTACCAGTCTCAGAAACTGTCAAAACAAAAGCTGGAACCTTATCAGAGTATTAAACAAGCCACTCCCATTCAAGGGGAAAATTGACGGATGGTTTACAGATGATTACCAGCAGGTTATGAAATGCCTAATTGCATCAAAAGCGGATTCTATTGTGATTGATGATGCTGGATATCTTATCACCAACCACTTTATGAGAGGACATGCTTCTGCCGGAAAAGGTAATGCAGTATTTTCACTTTACAATGACATTGGTGATTATTTCTGGAATCTGATTCAGTTCATTGTGACAAAGGTTCCGGAAAGCAAAGTCGTATATCTTATGATGCACGAAGATAAGGATGATTCTGGAGACGTAAAACCAAAGACAATAGGAAAGCTTTTGGATGAAAAAGTTTGCGTAGAGGGCATGTTTACAATAGTTCTCCGCTGCATTGAAGAAAGTGGAAAACATTTATTTGTCACTCAGGCAAGTCAGGGAGCTGTCAGCAAATCACCAATTGGTATGTTTGATTCACTGACCATAGACAATGATCTGGCAGCAGTAGACAAGATTATTAGAGATTATTACGAATTAGGAGGAGCAGACAATGCAGAAACCAAATAGCTATGATACAACACAGGCAGCAGGAGAATTTGAACCTATTACACTCGGCGGACACAAGATGGTAATTAAGCAGGTATCAGAGAAAAAATCCCAGGGCGGACTTGATATGCTTGTTATCTTGTTTGATTTTGCCGACGGTGACGAACAGGCTGGATATTTTATGAAGCAGTTCGAAAATGATATCCGTCCAGACAAGAAATATCCGAATGCCGGTACTAACTATATGATTATTGATGAAAACGTTGATTATGGCGTTCGCAATCTCAAGACTTTTATTACTTGCGTGGAAAAATCCAACCCTGGATTTGCCGTTAAATGGGGTGACAATTTCGGGCAGCAGTTCAAGAGTAAACTGATCGGCGGTGTCTTTGGGGTTGAAAAAGACTGGTACGATAACAGAGAAATTAATCGTCACAAACTTGCCCGTTTTCGTAGTATTGAAGGAATAAATGATGCTGATATTCCAAAAGAGCGCACCACAAAAGCGTATGACGATCATCTGAAGGAAGAAGCTATCATGGGGGTGAATCCAGCAGGAACTGATTTTATGAGTATTCCGGATAACGTAGCAGATGATGTCCTTCCGTTCAATTAATATAGAGGTGAGTTAATGGGATATACACATGGAATACCATGGAACGACGATCTTATCAAAGAAAATATCATGATAGTTGTTGAGAAATTGAATTTAGATCATTTTCCAACTCATTCCGAAATGATAGAAGTCTTTGGAAACAAAAGCCTTGCTTGTAAGATTGCAAAGCATAAAGGGACTGTATATTGGGCTGAAAAACTTGGACTGCCTCTTAAATATTCTGATACAACTTTTGGAAACAAATATGAAATAAAAGCAATTTCAGATATTTACGAGAATGTCGGATTGAATAGTGTGCAAACAAGCTCAAGGCACCCTTATGATTTGCTTACTGATAACAGTGTAAAAATAGACGTAAAAGCATCTAAGGAATTTACAAACAATTGCAATTCAAAGGCATTTACATTCAACCTTGAAAAGAAAAATCCGACTTGCGACATCTTCCTTTTATATTGTTTGAATGATGATGAAACATGCCGGAAGGTATTAATAATCCCTTCCTGTTCAACCCTCGGAAAAACGCAAATAGGAGTAGGAGATAATAGTAAGTGGAATCGTTACGAAAATCGTTGGGAGATTATAAAACAGTATAGTGAATTCTTTGGAAAATACAAATACCAGAAGGATGTGATCTGATTGGTCGTACAATGTGATACACGTGAACATAAAAAGGAATGGGAACGGATTCAAAAGCAGTTTGATGACCTTGGAGTGCAGTATTTCAGATCAAAGTTATACTGTGGAGATTATCAGTCGTTGGATAATGCAAAGCTCTGTATTGACCGTAAGAAGGATTTACAAGAGCTTTGTGGAAATGTCTGCCAGCAGCATGAAAGATTCAAGGCAGAGCTTATTAGAGCGCTCGACGCAGGTATTCAGCTTATTATCCTTTGTGAACATGGTGAAGATATCAAATCAATTGGTGATGTGTACTTCTGGGAAAATCCAAGAAAGCACAAAGTTATCTGGAAGACAGCAAATGGCAAAAAGGTTAAGACTGTAATATCGGACAAGGCTGTTGATGGCTGCCAGTTATATAAATCTCTATGCACAATCAGAGATAAATACGGTGTTCGATTTGAATTCTGTACAAAAGAAGAGACTGGACGGCGAATCGTGGAGTTGTTGTCATGACAAAAGATGAAATCAAGCAATCAGTGAAAATGCCTGAGATTCTTTCTAGATATGGGCTTAAGCCAAATAGAGCCGGTTTTATATGTTGCCCTTTTCACAAGGAAAAGTCAGCGTCATGTAAGATCTACGATGATTCCTTTTATTGTTTCGGCTGCGGAATCGGCGGTGATGTGTTTGATTTCGTGATGCAATACGAATCTGTCCCTTTTAGCACTGCATTTATTGAGCTGGGCGGTACTTATGTATCAAAAAAAGGTAAAAGCCGCAACCAGATTAGACATGAAGTGCGAGATATCAAATCAAAAAAATGTAATCCCGCTCAGGATCCTAATGAGCTTGAGCAGGTAGAAAAGAACATACTTATGTACGAAACAGCGCTAAAAACCTTCCCTCCTGGTTCAGAAGAGTGGTATATGTGCCAGTTCAACCTTGAAAAAGAAAGAAGCAGATATGAAATATTGTCAGCTAAGGCAGGAGGTGAGAAGCATTCTTGAAAATATTGAAAATTTGCAAGCAAATGATTTTATGCAGAAGCAACTGTATGAAGAACTTTTTTCAATAAAAAGTAAAATCGACCGTTCGGAAGCTAAATTTAAGTTAATGGACAGGGCGAAGAGTGTAAGAGCAAAAAGCATAGCCGAGGAATTCATAAAAGAATTCCAGAAAGCAGAACAGGACAAGGAAAAAGAAGAAAAAGTAAATCGTTCTATGCAGTTAGTTGAAAATATCACAAACTTTTATGAGGATGATATTGGAAAAGAATATCCAAACATGGCTTGTGGCAGCTGGATAGCTACAGAAAACGGAATATTTTCTTCTGAAACATCCAAGGCGAGAGAACTTGTATGCCACCATCCAATCATGCCGATACGTCGACTGAAAAATATTGAGACAGGCGAAGAACAGATCACAGTGGCTTTTAAAAGAGATGGATGCTGGACAGAAATAACTGTTCCAAAAATCGACATTGTGACTTCCAGGGCGATAACTAATCTTGCAAGGTTCGGTGTGCAGGTCAACTCGGAGAATGCAAGGCTTCTTGTGAAGTATCTGGCGGACGTTGAAATGTACAATGCCGATATGATCGACATACAGCACTCTACGAGCAAGTTGGGGTGGCATGGCAATGTATTTGTACCTTACGACCTTTCAATCGTCTTTGACGGCGAATACCGCTTTAAAACACTATTCCAGAGTATACAGGAAAGTGGAGACTACTTCAAGTGGGTGACTCTGGCTAAACAGTTACGATCGTGCGGACGATTAGAACCACGAATAGCACTGGCAGCATCTTTTGCAAGTGTGCTTGTACAACCGCTTGATGCATTGCCATTCATTGTAGACTTCTACGGACAGACAGGCGGCGGCAAGACAGTAACGATCAACATAGCTGCATCTATCTGGGGAAACCCGTCGCCAGGATCCTACGTTGGGAATTTCCGGTCAACAGATACGTCATTGGAGACAAGAGCAGACATGCTTAATAACTTTCCGATGATCCTCGATGACTCTAAGAACGCTTCTCAATATATTCGGGACAACTACGAAACATTGATTTACAATCTCTGTTCCGGTAAAGGGAAAGGAAGATCAAATAAGGACCTCGGAGCAGCTAAGGAGAATACATGGAGTAATGTAACCATTTGCAACGGTGAAAATCCTATTTCAGAATTTGCGGATTCCGGTGGAGCAATCAACAGAATTATTGAAATTGAGTGCTGCGAAGATATTTATGAGAATCCAGCAGAAATTAATAGCACTGTAATGAAAAATTATGGCTTTGCTGGAAGAGTATTTGTTGGAAATCTTAAAAAATTTACACCGGATGAGCTAAAAGAAATGAAGTCTGAGATTGAAAAGGGTTTTGATGGATATAATTTTCCGGCAAAACAGGTAATGGCTATATCTACTCTTCTGTTGGCGGATAAATTAGCTACAGATTTCATATTTAAGGATGAATGTGAACTTACAGTTGAGGACGTTGTGGACATACCTACGCGCAAGAAGGATGTATCAGAGGGTCAACGATGCTATGAATTTATCATTGAAAGCCTTTCAGTATACGGACAGCACTTTGATGCACAATTCAGCTGTGATCAGTGGGGATTCAAAGAGACACCAGATGAGTATGGAGACGTATATGTGTATTTTTATCCAAAGCCTCTTGAAAATCTCCTAAAGAACAACGGATTCTCCAGAAAAGCCTTTTCAGCATGGGCGATTAATCGAGAATTAATTAAGCATACGGGAAAAAGGGATACGGTAATAAAAAGAGATGGGGGAAGTGTAATGAGACTTGTTGCTGTAAAGATTATTGATATAAAAGATCTTGAAGACGAACAGGAAAATGAGCATGTTGAAGCTGATTTTATACCTGCCAATACTGGAACAAGTGTTCCGTTTTCGTGATTTGTAACCATGTAACCATGTAACCCGCGGAAAAGCATGTGTATAGGGAATAAAAAAATATATAAAAAAATCATATATACATTGCAATCTCCTATAGGAAAACCTTGGTTACATTGGTTACACGGTTACATAACTCTGAAACCCGCATAAAATAAGGGCTTGCGGTGTAACCAAGGTGGTTGAAAAGTTGGTTACACATTGGTTACAAAAATAAAATGATTATACAAATTAAAAAATAAAATTAAATTGCATGAAAATTCAGATTGTTACAATTGGTTACTAAGGCATAAGGAGTGGTTACAAAAATGGAAAAAGAGAAGCTTAATAAAAAACAGCGGTACGCATTGGACACAATGTTGTCTGGCAGTAATGTTTTCCTTACGGGAGATGCAGGAACAGGTAAAACAACGGTTATTCAAACGTTTATTGATGAGGCGGAAAAAGCTGGTAAAAGTGTTCTGGTATCTGCTACTACTGGAATAGCTGCGGACAATATCGGATATGGAGCGACTACTGTGCATCGTGCATTGAATATCTCAATCAAATTTGAGGATTACAAGAAAAAAGTGAAATCCAGAGCTGAACTGTTGAAGGAAGCGGATATTCTTATTATTGACGAGATCAGCATGTGCCGGTTCGACCTGTTTAATATGATTGCGAAGACGATCATTACAGAAAATGAAGAGAGAGCGGTTGATAGACTTTTGAGCGGAGAGGATAAAGAAGACGTTCAACTGATCGTAATCGGGGATTTCTACCAGCTTCCACCAGTTATCACAACAGATGATCGTAAAATCCTCTGTCGGATGTATGGATCTGATTATGGAAAGGGCGGAAAGTACGAACACGGATATGCTTTCATGTCTGAATACTGGAAAGAAATAGGATTTGAATATATCAAACTTGATGATGTATGCAGACAGAATGATGAGGGTTTTAAGTATGTGCTGAATGATATCAAATACGGCAACAATATTAGAAAATCCATTGCATATCTGGAGAATAACGAATCGGACAAGGTTATACCGGAAGCACCGTTCTTGGTCGGCACTAATGCAGAAGCTGACAGAATTAACAATACTTTCCTTGGCAAGTTAGATAAAAAGACCGAAAAAGTGTTTCATGCAGCAGTTGACGGAGATCTGACATCTGCCGATATCAAGAACATTGCATTTGCCAGAGAGGACTTAATTCTTAACATCGGTGCAAAAGTGATGATTACAGTCAATGATCTGTCTGGAAACTACGTCAATGGAACGATTGGCATCATTCAGAAAATTGTGGATAACGGAGAATTTGAAGAATCCTATCTGGTTATCAAGACTGATAAGGGCAAAACAGTTAACTTGTACAGATACAGTAAAGACATTGAGAAACAGGTTATTGAGGAATCTGAACAAGAAAAGGATGGTCAGAAGATCGTGAAAGAGAAGATTGTCCGTAAGAAAGTTGGATCATTCTCTCAGTTCCCGGTAAAACTTGCCTGGGCAATCAGTATTCATAAATCACAGGGACAGACATTTGAAAAGATTAATATTGATCCTTGTTGTTGGGATCCTGGACAGTTCTATGTGGCTGTTTCCCGGGCGAAATCCGCTAATGGCATACATTTTATCAGACCGATAAAACAGAGCTATATAAAGGCGTTTAGCAAAGATAACGAGCGACTTCTTGAACAGAGTTTTGAGGTAGAAGAAGGTGTATAAGTATGAGAGTGACGCATGAGCAGATACCGAACACCATAAAGTTTTTACAAATCGACTTTCCGGCACTGGTCCTTCAGACCGCCGGAATAGAAGAAAAGGACGAATACTGGCAGCAGGTAGTTGAGCAGATACACGTTGTATCAGACAAATATAATAAAAACGGATTTGTGGATCACATGCTTACAGCCTATGCGGATTATCTGGACAAGATGCATAAGAAAGCTAAAAATCTGAACAAGGAGAAAACCAATGAACAAAATGAAGGAGTATGAGCGAGGAAGAGAGGACGGTCTTGACCTGGCGCTCAGAATTGTTAGAGATGGCGGTATAGAAGCGCTTGAGAGGGAAATAAAATTCCGAGGGATTACAGGAGTACATACCTCTTTAGCCAGTAAAGACCTGGATAAAGCTGCACAGAAGATCAAAGAAATGACACTTGATACATTTACAATCCTTGGAATTGCCGTTTTGCATGATAACTTCGGATTTGGACAGAAACGCTGCCAGAAATTCATGGATGGCATGGACAGGGGGGGCTGATTATCTGATGGATGATATGGCAACCTGGGAGGATTATAGAAGATCAATTAAAGAGGAACTGAATCTTGATTTGAGATTCCGCATTAACGATTAAGCGAGGTGTTATTGATGGGAAAATACAATACAGAACGCAAACACAAAGAGGGACAGGAGATGTATAAAGCGGTATATCATTTTATCCTGAAATATTACCGCAAACACCACTATATGCCGTCTACAAGAAATATTGCAGATGGATTAGACATTTCAATGGCTACTGCCAGAAAACACTTTAATTTGCTTTTGGACAATGAATTACTTGTTAGTGAGGATCCGACAGAGCAGAGGGCGTATAGATTGAGTTATTCAAAGGTGGAAACTGGTGTATAAGAATTGGTCAGAAGATTTGGAGTGTAAATATTATGGATTTATAACAAAAAGCAATTGAAAGAATCCGGCTTGCGTCTGAATTATCTTTAAAACATTATAATAAGCCACTTGTATGCACATATTCTGGAGGAAAAGATTCTGACGTGATGCTAGAACTCTTTCGTAGGGCGGGCATACCATTTGAGGCGCACAATAGTCACACCACGGCAGATGCACCGCAAACTGTGCGGCACATACGAAAAGTATTTAAAAGTCTGGAAGAAAAAGAAATTAAATGCGAAATAGAAATGCCGAAGTATAAAGGCGAACATATCACGATGTGGAAATTGATTCCATTAAAACTTATGCCACCAACGATATTTTCAAGATATTGTTGTGCGGTATTAAAAGAAACTGGATGTCCTAATAGGTATATTGCCACAGGCGTTCGCTGGGCGGAAAGCCAAAAGCGACAATCGCGATCAGAATTTGAAAAATTAGGAAGTAGTATTAAAACAAAAGAATCCTTTTCGACGGTTATACTTATGAATGATAACGATGCAAAACGCCGAATGACCGAACATTGTATGCAACAAAAGAAAATGGTTGTCAATCCAATCATTGACTGGAAAGATTCTGATATATGGGAATTTATTAATTCAGAGCATATAGAAACCTGTGATTTGTACAAATGTGGATATGATCGTGTTGGCTGTATCGGCTGTCCGATGGCCGGAAATAAAAGGTACAAAGAATTTGCAGATTTTCCTAAGTACAAACAGTCTTATATTAGAGCTTTTGAAAGAATGCTAAATGTTCGAGAAGAAAAAGGATTAGAAACCAAATGGAAGACTGGAGAAGATGTATTTAGGTGGTGGATGAATGATGACAATTTAGTTGGTCAGATGGAATTATCTGATTTTATCGAGTATTGAAATCATGGAGGACTGTGGGGAAAGTGAGGATGGAAATGGATTACAAATCTGGTGAAATTGTTAGCAATGGGTTGGCGGGATTAGCATACACAGGAAGCTATGATACAAAAGAAAGCGTGGCGCATGGAATTACTGTATTAAAAGGCTATGGAAATGAGATAAGAAAATCAATTCTGTTTCAGATGCCAAAAGATTCGGAGATGGAAGCATGAAGTATAAATGCGTGAAAGCGTTCACGTTAGATATATACGATGGTGATGGATTTTACGTTGACGGATACATGGAAATTGAGGTTGGCGAAGTTTACGAAGTAGGAAATGAAAAAATTATTGATGGAGAAATCCATCTTGACGGAGTAAATGTTAACAGATGGATTGAGATATCACAAGAAATACTAAATGAGCATTTTGAAGAGGTGGTTGTATGAGCAGAGTACGAACCAGATTAGAACAATACAAAGCTGAGATAGAAAAGAAATCACAGTATAAGCATGGGCTTCCAGGGAGTGCGCTGGATATCGTAAATAGTCTTCTGGACGATCTGGAACAGGACGAGAAAGAAAATGGGTGGATTCCGGTAAAATATCATCAGATATCAGAAAAAGAACGTGCAGAAGAATCCATATCAAATGATATACGGTATATGCTTGACTGCAAAATGCCAGATGATGGACAAGAAATATTGGTTACTAACGGAGAAACAACATGGCAAGATACGTGCTTCATTGATTGTGACGGATATTATCTTGATAGCAATTATGATTGGATTGAGATTACGGCATGGCAACCGACTCCAGAGCCATACAAGGAGGGCTGAGGAATGCGGTTAATCGACACAGATAAATTAAAAAAAAGATATACTGCTTCAAAATATCTTAGGAGAACCAATACAGAAGATTATAGACAGATATATACATATTGTGGACGAGCAGCCGACAGCATTTGATGTTGATAAGGTTATTGGCGAATTGAAAAGAGATAAATTCATCGAATCCGAATGTATCTTATCCGATGTGCATCAAGGATACAATGCTGGACTGAGCAGGGCGATAGAAATTGTGAAAGGCGGTGGAGTTGAATGAGCAAATCAGTGTTAGTGATAAATACACCAGAGAACTGCTATTATTGCCCGTTCGGAACTGAGTACTGCGGCAATTTTGAATATGAGGGATGCTGTGAACTAGCTGACTGTTTAGATTATGATGTAATTCTGATGACAGAAGAACATTATGATTGTGAAAGTAAATCAAGACCGGCTTGGTGCCCACTTATGGACTTGCCAGAAAAAGATAATGGAGATTATCCAGCTAATACATTTGATGCAGGATTTGTAGAGGGTTGGAACCAGTGTATTGATGAGATTACAGGAGAGGTGAAGTAGATGACTGATGAAATTTTCAATCTTATGGAATATTTCCGCGGGAGCTACATAAACAGATTTGGAGAAATAATTCTTTCCGAAAAAGGAAACGTATATTTCACAGCAAAGAATTGTACCGATAAAGAAGATATTATCTGCAAGCTACTTGAATGGTGTTCAAGGCCAATGGCAAAAGGAGAGCCGTACAGTTCGCACAAAAGAAATAATGAATGGAGAGAACAACTGATATCAAGCCTTAACAGATATCTGGGTACAAACTTTGGCCAAGAGGATATGTACTGGATTTACGATCAACTTGGAAATGCTGTAAATCATAAACTGACATTAAGGTTCATTAGAAGTGATTTCAATATGGCAATTATATATCAAGAAGTAAAAGAGGCGAAGTAGATGGAGAAACTCAAAAATGAAATTTAAAGAATTCGTAAATTGGTGTAATGAAAGAGCATTTGATGGATGCTGGGGAATGCTAGAAGCAATAGCGTGTATTAATTTAATAAATGAGATTATGAAAATCCAATTTTGGAAAAGAGAAAAAAATCTGGAAAGAAAATTATGAACAGCAGGTATTGGAAGAGATTATTAATCCGATAGAGAAGAAGTTGGAGGTGATGAAGAACGAATAAATGTTATGCAAGTCAAGACGGAATATGTAGAAACTCTATTCTTTTCGGAACAAGATGCGATGGTTACAAAGAAAGATGTAAATTAAGACCAACTTATAACGCTCTTGAACGAACAGTGAAAAATTATCAGCACAATTTAAGGAAAATATTTGGAGCAGAGGATTAATATGAAACCAGAAGAAGCATTAAAAGAATTAAGTTATGATAGCACGGCTTATGGTGGTAAATGTACATCCGAGGTAAGGAAAGTAGCTGTTAAGGCAATGAAAAAACAGATTCCGATGAAGCCGAAAGATACTAAAATTATCAGGGATTTTTCTGGTAGATATTACAGTATCAGAGGAACATGTCCGATATGCGGAGAGAAAAATTTGTATAAATCGAATTATTATTGTGATAAGTGCGGACAGCGGCTTGACTGGAAAAGAGGTGATATAAATGATTGATAGTTTAATAGCATTTACATTTGGAATAATATTCGGATCATTTGGCACTATTTTTTTAGTTGCACATTTTGGCGGCAAGCGTAAATAGCAATAAAAAGGCGGTGATGATATGCGTACAAGGCAAAAGTCACTTGTTGATTTTGGTGTATATCCGGAGGACGTTAACCGTTTAAAGGATATATGCCAGAAAGCTACACCAGAGCAGAGACACGATATTTTACACTGCTGCATAAGCTCTTGCCCGCCGGGGATTGAACTTTTGGTGTATGAATCTATTGTAACAAACAAATCCTATGACCGTATCATGAAAACGAAATACATACCGGCAAAGCGAGACGATTTCTACGCATACAAGCGCAAGGCAATGGCTATGTTTTATGATACTCTAAGAAAACTAAGAGAAATATAATACTACAATTAATATTAAAATGTGGGGACAAATTTTTCTGCCATGTATGGTAATATAGTATATATCTATGACTATATGCCATATGTGGCAGTTTTTTGTTTGGAGGTGAGAACGTGGGAATGCCAATGGGAAAACCACCCATGTATAAAACGGTGGATGAAATTGAAAAAAAAATCGAAAAATATTTTGAGTATTGTAAAGGATATCCTTTAACTGATAGCAAAGGCAAACAAATGTTTAATAAATTCGGGTCTCCCGTTTTTGTAGACGTTCACCCTCCGACCGTTACAGGACTTGCTCTGGCCCTTGGATTTACAAGCAGACAGGCTCTTTTAAACTATCAAGCAAAACCAGAGTTTGTTGACACGATTACGCGCGCGAAAGCCAGAGTAGAACAGTATGCAGAAGAACGACTGTTTGATCGTGATGGTTCCAATGGTGCTCAGTTTAGTCTTAGAAACAACTTCAAGGGTTGGGACGCTGACAAGAAAAATGATGATTTCGGAGACGGAAAGATTACGATTGTGAACAATATTCCAAGACCGGAGAAACAGGATGGAAAGTAACGCTATCAAACTGAATGAGATTGTGGCACCAGCATTTTACAATGTGTTTTGGGATATTTTAGATGGTAAACACACTTACTATGATCTGTACGGTGGACGTGGATCCACAAAATCATCTTTTGTAGGCGGCATGATTCCGTTTCAGATGATGCAGGATGCAGAGAATGGCTTAATGTCAAATGCTGTAATCTTTCGGAAAGTCGGTAATACGCTCAGAGAATCCGTGTATGAACAGATCGCATGGGGAATTGATGCGCTTGGAGCAAGTGATTTATGGGCTGACAGTTTAAGTCCTATGCAATATGTGTATAAGCCAACAGGACAAAAGATCATATTCAGAGGACTGGATAAAGCTAAGAAAACAAAGTCCATAAAAGTAAAAAAAGGATATTTCAAGTACCTTTGGTTTGAGGAGCTTGATGAGTTTGCCGGAATTGAAGAAATCCGTACAGTTCAACAGTCTGTACTTCGTGGTGGAAGCAAATTTGAAGTATTTAAGACATTTAATCCACCGATCAGCCGGAGCAACTGGGCGAACGTGTATGTGGAGGAACCGAGAGTTGACAGCTACAGACACAAGAGCGATTATAGATCAGTTCCTGTTGAATGGCTTGGTCAGCAATTTATTGATGATGCAGAGCATCTGAAGAAAACAAATCAGAGAGCTTACGACCATGAATATCTCGGTCTTCCTGTTGGACTTGGAACAAATATTTTCGAACTGTTAGAAATTCGAAAAATTACAGATGAAGAGATTCAGAGCTTTCAAAGTATCTACCAGGGACAGGACTGGGGGTGGTATCCAGATCCTAAAGCATTTCTCCGTGTAGCTTATGTTCCTAATCAGGAAAAAGTTTTTTTATTAGACGAACTTGGAGGCTCCAAGATAAGAAACAAGGAAATGGCTAACCAGATAAAGAAAAAAGGATATGATGATTATTCAATATCTTGCGGAGTTGATGAAGAAGAAAGTATTATTGACTTCCGAGATGCAGGGCTTCCAGCACGTAGGGCCATTGTTACACCGGGAAGCCGCAAATATACTTTTGAGTGGTTACAGTGCCGAACATTAGTCATTGATCCGGCACGAACGCCTAGAGCATACAAGGAAATTATCAATTATGAACATGAAGTAGATAGCAATGGAGAAGTGATTGCAGATTATCCAGATGGAAACGATCACTGGATAGATTCTCTCAGATACGCAACCAGTCCATTGTCCATGAGAAGGGGGCACAGTGCATAATGTGTAAATTTTGTGATAATTTAGCTTCCTGCAAAGAATACTATGATAATCCAGAATGTAAGAAGAACAAATATATATACGGCTGTATGTTGTACATGTACATGAAAGACCGAAAAGGAAGCATTACTTCCAGACCGTTTGATCTTAATTATTGTCCGACGTGTGGAAAGAAGATTGCGACAGGTGACTAAATGGGACTTATAACAACACTAAAAAGGTGGTTTAACATGATATTCAAAAAACAAGCCGAAGAGGACTTTAATATCCAGGCAGCAGAATTTCCAGAAATGGAATCACTGATTAACCGGTGCGCGAACATTTACAGGGGAGTACCGGAATGGTTAGATGATAAGAATAATATCAAGACGATTAATTTCGCGAAATCTGTCTGCTCAGAAACAGCACGGCTCGCAACATTGGCGATTGGCATTCAGATAGATGGTTCTGCAAGGGCAACATGGTTACAGGAACAGATTGACAAGGTATACTTCCAGATTCGGCACTGGGTGGAATATGGTTGTGCTTATGGAACGGTGTTTATTAAGCCAAACGGCGAGAGCCTCGACGTATTTACTCCGGCAGATGTGATGATTGTGGATTATGACAATCAGGAAATCAAAGGAATTATATTTAAGGATTCTTATACTGTTGGACGGAAATACTACACAAGGCTCGAATATCACAGGTTTGTCGAGACAACAGTGGATGGAGTGACAACCTATCCGTATTATGTTTCCAACAGAGCTTATGTATCAAAATCCACTCAGAGCATCGGAGATAAAATTGACCTTAAACAGACTAAATGGGCTGACCTTATGGCAGACACACCACCAATTCTTAAGGCAAACGGTGAGAAGCTGGACGGACCATTGTATGGAGTATTAAGGACACCACAGGCGAATAATGTGGATATTAGTACGCCACTGGGACTTCCGATATTCGCAGAAGCCATAGAAGAATTAAAAGACCTGGACATTGCATATAGCCGAAATGCAAAAGAAATCCTTGATTCTAAGCGGACTGTTCTAGCAGATGACAGATTGTTGATGCCGAGTGGTTCACCTGTCTCCGCTATGACACCGCAGACCATGGAGCACAGATGCAAAGAAATGAGCTTGCCGGATTATGTGAAAAATGTATTCGGACAGGATGAAAAAGAGTTTTACCAGGAAATAAATCCGATTCTCAACACAGATACCCGTATAAGCGGCATAAATGCCCTTTTAAGCCAGTTGGGGTACAAGATTGGATTCTCCAACGGGTACTTTGTATTTAACGAATCCAGCGGCATTCAGACAGCTACAGGAGTAGAAGCAGAACAGCAGAGGACAGTGCAGTTCATTAAGGATGTAAGGGATAAACTGGAATCCTGTCTGAACGAAGTTATTTACGCATTGAACGTTTATGCTGATTTGTACGGACTTGCACCTGTCGGAGCTTATGAAGTCAATTATGATTTTGGAGACATCCTCTATGTCAGAGAAAACGACCGTGCGAGATGGTGGCAGTATGTGACCAC
>ERZ772897.2317-NODE-2317-length-16973-cov-9.408382_pt1 | contig 16973 bp, 18 predicted proteins | sample MGYA00512125_ERZ772897 | MGnify/ENA primary metagenome ERZ772897 (study PRJEB29015, sample SAMEA2737660) | human gut metagenome | biome: human gut; feature: human-associated habitat; material: faeces | place: China | collected 2012 ... | reverse complement strand
AGAACTCCTGCCAATGCACCATGTCCGCTTCCATTCGTATCTACTACTTCTGAATACAATCTATAATGATAAAATCATAAAATTCCCTTAATCTCTCAATAAGTGACCTCATAATCAGTTCCTTGCTCATTGCGTTTACCAAAGATACCTCAATCGCTGATAATTCTATATTGGCCGGTATCAGATCCACACCTTCCTTATGATGAAGGATTGTTTTTTCCATGTTCAGTTTTTCATCATTCACAATATTTAGCATCAGCGTTGCAAGAGAATACTCCATTTCATCCGGTTCCTCATACCCTAAACTAATTGTGAGACTGCCCTGCGGATCTGCATCTATCAGAAGAACCTTTTTCCCTTCCTGTGCCAGTCCGATTCCTAAATTCACGCACGATACCGTCTTTCCAACTCCACCTTTTTGATTTGATACTGCTATGCACCTGCTTCGCACTGTCACCACAAAGTTCTCCGATTACGTCAATACTCCTCTTTCCTGTATTGTGGTCAACTTGACTACAATTCTTTCTGCCTGCCTTTTTTTTGATGGCATCATATTTCATCTTATAGGCATAGGCCTTTTCACTTGGTGTAATTTGCTCTCTCTGCAAATTGGAATCGACCATGATCACTACTGCTTCATCATCCTGCAACATACAAATGATTACCGGAATTTTCTTATATCCCAGCTTCTCAGCCGCATATTTTCTTCTGTGGCCAGAAATAATTTCGTAGTAGCCTTCAATCTTTGGACGAACAATCAATGGATTCAGTACACCATACTTTTTTATGCTGTCCTGCAGCTCAATCATCTGACTGTCTCCGATCACTTTAAATGGATGATTTGAAAATGCTCTTAACCGTTCCATTTCAATCTCAACAACTTTTTCATCCGGATCTCTTACATCCGTTTTTTTATCCATAAGCTATCCTCCTCTAAAATATCTGTAACGAAAAAATCCGCCCAGAATAGATTCTTAATCTAATCTGAGCGGATAGATCCGTCAGGCCTGTTTTGTTCAGGCAAGAAAACCATATTTACATTCATTGACACCCCAATCCTTATCCTACGCTGTAGTTATCTCCGTTCGGTACCAGGATTGAATTATTGCATTGGTGCCCGTTAAGAAATTTCGGTGCTCAATATCTGCGTTTAAGTGTTCTCTCGGTGCTCACGAGCACCGGAAAAAAGAAAAAGCAGCAATGAGCTTTTACGATCATTGCTGCAAAAAATGCACGTTCCCAGGGGGAATCGAACCCTCAACTAGTGCTTAGGAGATGGACCCAGTGCATATATTCCCTATCAACGGGGATAAAGAAAATGCAGTTATATCAAGGCTTTTCTCCATGTTCTCTATAAACCTTGTACAAGCAAAATCAAGCAAAAACAAAGGATTTTAGCCCCCTATTGTTTGCACTCTGTTTGCAAAGGCGCGAAATTTGGCGTTAGCCAAAAGTTCAATTCCCGTCGAGACTTAATTATATTCATGGTATCGTGGACATAGTTTACCATACATAGAGGTTCATTACAAGAGGTATAGAGCCAGTAAAAGTGCCTGTTTTATCTTTTTCAGGAAAGGTAGAGCAGGCACTTTTTTTCATATCTAAACTTAGAAAGAAATGAGGTGAAATCATGAATACACAGATTATTGCCATAGCCAACCAAAAAGGTGGTGTCGGCAAAACAACCACTTGTGCCAATCTTGGAATTGGTCTGGCGCAGTCCGGGAAGAAAGTCCTTCTGATTGACGGAGACCCACAGGGAAGCCTGACCATCAGCTTGGGCAATCCTCAGCCTGATAAGCTGCCCTTTACACTGTCAGACGCTATGGGCCGTATTTTGATGGATGAACCAATTCGTCCCGGCGAGGGTATCCTGCACCACCCTGAGGGCGTAGACCTGATGCCTGCGGACATCCAGCTATCTGGTATGGAGGTATCTCTGGTAAACGCTATGAGCCGAGAAACCATTCTGCGACAATATCTGGACACGCTGAAGGGGCAATACTCCCATATCCTTATTGATTGCCAGCCCTCCCTGGGTATGCTTACGGTCAATGCACTGGCTGCCGCTAATAGGGTTATAATCCCCGTCCAGGCAGAGTATCTTCCAGCTAAAGGTTTGGAGCAGCTTTTGCAAACTATCAATAAGGTTCGCAGACAAATCAATCCCAAGCTGCAAATTGATGGGATTCTGCTGACGATGGTAGACAGCCGAACCAACTTTGCCAAAGAAATCTCCGCTCTTCTGCGCGAAACCTATGGCAGTAAGATCAAGGTGTTTACATCAGAAATTCCTCATTCTGTCAGGGCTAAAGAAATCAGTGCTGAAGGAAAAAGCATTTATGCCCATGATCCTAATGGCAAAGTGGCTGAGGGCTACAAAAATCTGACGAAGGAGGTATTGAAACTTGAAAAGCAGCGCGAAAAAAATAGAGCTGGCCTCAGTAGATGACCTGTTTTCTACTGAAGAAAGTCGGCAAGACGAGCAACTGGAAAAAATTCAGGAAATTCCCCTATCTGAACTGCATCCGTTCAAGGATCACCCCTTCAAGGTCAAGGATGATGATGCAATGATAGAAACCGCAGACAGCATCAAAAAGTATGGAGTTTTGGTTCCTGCGATTGCCAGACCACTGCCTGATGGCGGTTATGAGCTGGTAGCCGGTCACAGACGCCGCAGAGCCAGCGAATTGGCCGGAAAAGAAACCATGCCTGTCATTGTGCGCGACTTGGATGACGATGCTGCCACAATTATTATGGTTGACAGCAATTTGCAGCGAGAAAATCTGCTCCCCAGTGAAAGGGCCTTTGCCTACAAAATGAAGCTGGAAGCCATTAAACATCAAGGAGCAAGAACAGACCTGACTTCTGTTCAAGTTGAACAGAAGTTGAGCGCCAGAGACCAGGTGGCAAAAGAAGCCGGTGAACGAAGCGGTATCCAGGTAATGCGATATGTTCGTTTGACTGAACTGATTCCAGAGCTTTTGGATATGGTGGATGAAAAGAAAATCGCATTTAACCCAGCCTATGAACTCTCTTTTTTGAAACCGGACGAACAGCAAATGCTGGTGGAAACAATGGACTATGAGCAGGCTACCCCTTCTCTCTCTCAGGCTCAGCGAATGAAAAAGTTCAGCCAGGAAGGGAAATTGTCAGAAGATGTGATGCTTGCCATCATGTCAGAGGAAAAAAAGGGTGATCTGGATAAAGTGACCTTGAGCAGCGATACCTTGCGAAAGTATTTCCCCAAAAGCTATACACCGGCCAAAATGCAGGAAACCATTATTAAACTGCTGGAACAATGGCAGAAAAAACGCCAACGAGATCAGGAACGATGAAGGGAGAGCCTATGAAAGATATTGCAGCAAGGGAACTGAAAGGCCACAACATTCTTGCAGTGGAGCGATTTTGGGACAGCACTTTCTGGATGATTGAGTTTACTGTCTTGCGCCCTACTGCTTATGGAGAACCTGGTGACGAAATGAGGCTTTTTCTCACAGAGGACGGGTATCAGTCAGCTCTGCAAAGCCAGCAGCGTCGAGAAATCAAAATTAAGAGATATGCCCATGTTATTGAGGGGCATATCCTCGACTTCAAGCCTAAAAAACACCGTCGTTCATAACCGATACAACGAAAGGAAAGGAATGAATATGTGTACTGTAAGAGAAATCCGAGAAGCTATTCAAGAAGATTGCCGCTCACAGCGTGATATGGAATCCACCGAGATTGACCGTGTTTTTCAAACCTTACCATTTTCTCAGGAAAGGGATCTGTTTGATAAACCACCAATGCCAAAACGCCCCTACCGACGCAAGAAAAAAGATACAGACAGACCCTAACCGCTGCCACAATTCTTTTATGAATTGCGGCTTTTTTCATACCTGAGAAATGAAAGGAGTGAAGTAAATGGCTGTTTTTCGTGTAGAACGCACTGGCGATTACACGGTTATGAGCAATTTTCATCTAAAAGACAAACGACTTTCTTTGAAGGCAAAGGGTCTCTTGTCGCAAATGTTATCTCTGCCTGATGACTGGGATTATACGCTGTCAGGACTCAGCTATATCAATCGAGAAAGCAAAGATGCAATCCGCTCTGCTGTCAATGAGCTTGAAACAGCCGGATACATTCGGCGCAGACAGACAACTGATGCTTCTGGTAAATTCGCAGCCAATGAGTATACCATTTTTGAGCGTCCCATCGAGGGAGAACCGATGTTGGATAAGCCGTTGTCGGAAAACCCGATAACGGTAAACCCGTCAGCGGTAAACCCGTCAGCGGTAAATCCGTTACCGGAAAATCCAACACAATTAAATACTAAGAAATCAAATACCCAAAAACAAAATACTCATGGATCAAATACCGATTCCATTCCCTTCCGGGAAACAGCGGCGGCAAGACCGCCGGAACGGAAAGGAAGGGATGCGATGTCTGTCACAGAGATAGAAAATTATCGGGAATTGATTTTGGAGAATATCGAGTATGACTGTCTGAAGCAGCGTTATCCTCTCTACCTGGATGACCTGAATGAGATCGTAGAGCTGTTGGTAGAAACGGTCTGTGCCAAACGAAAGACCACCCGGATCTCTGGGGCAGACTTCCCTCACGAGATCGTGCGTTCCCGTTTTTTGAAACTGGACAGCTCCCACATCGAGTTTGTCATGGACTGTCTGCAAAAGAATACCACCCAGGTACGCAACATGAAGCAGTACCTGCTTGCGGTGCTGTTCAATGCGCCTACCACCATGAATAACCACTACACTTCACTGGTCAATCACGATATGCACGCAGGCGGCTGGTAAAGGCCGCCTTTTATCATGCCAAAGGAGGCACGACATGAACCAGATGGAAATTTTCAAAAACCCGGAGTTTGGCAGTATCCGTGTCATTGAGGAAAACGGCAAATACTTGTTCAGCGGAACGGATGTGGCTGCTGCGCTGGGGTACAGTAATCCCCGCGATGCAATTATCCGCCATTGTAGGTATGTCGTGAAACGCGACGCACCTCACCCACAAAGCCCCGACCGCAAAATCAGTATGACTTTTATCCCCGAAGGAGATTTGTACCGCCTGATCGTTCACAGCAAATTGCCATCGGCAGAGCGGTTTGAACGGTGGGTATTCGATGAGGTCCTGCCTACTATTCGTAAGCACGGGGCCTATCTCACAAAAGAGAAGCTGTGGGAGGTTGCCACTTCCCCGGAGGCTCTGATGAAGCTCTGCTCAGACTTGTTGGCTGAGCGTGAAGCGAATATTTCTCTGCGTAAGGAAAATGCACAGCTGGAGGGCAAAGCCGCTTTCTATGACCTGTTCATCGACTTAAAGCACAGCACCAATCTCAGGACTACCGCCAAAGAGTTGGATGTCCCGGAGCGCCGGTTTGTTCGGTTTCTGATAGAACGGCGGTTTGTGTACCGCACGGCATCCGGCAATGTGCTGCCTTATGCCAATGTGAAAAATGCAGGGCTGTTTTGCGTCAAAGACTACTGCAACCACGGTCATACCGGTTCCTACACGCTGGTCACGCCCCAGGGCAAGCTCTATTTTGCTCAGCTGCGGGAGATGATCTTGCTGGTCTTATAAGAACAGAAAGGAAGTGGGTTTTATGCAGGAAGGAAAAACAATCGGTCAGCTGATGGAGGAAATGCGTCAGAAAGCCGGGGCGCAGAACTATCACGGCCATGACTACATGGATCTTCAGCGATTTGCGGAGAACACCCGGCACATGATTATTTTTGATGTGCTGACGAATGACTCCCCGGTGGGCTGGAAAGGAGAACGAACCCGCCTGTTTTTGTCAGATATAGGCTATGAAAAAGCTCTGGACAGTCAGGCAAAGGGGCAGATCAAGATTCTCAGCCATGCAAAGGTCAGAAATGGAGATTTGTTTTATGACCACAAAGAACAGATACGATAGGAGGAATCCGATATGAATGAGGAAAAGAAAGTACCCTTTAAGTGGGAATATGGGGAAGAAACCATATCGCTGCAACTTGGGATGTATGCGAATAATCAGCGGCTTTATATCGGCATGATTACCCATACAGAAGATGGAGCAGAACCGTTTGCAGATATGACGGTGAACCTACCGGGATATTCCCTGGACCCCGGAGAGGCGTTTATTTCCGGTGACATCAGCAAGGACCTGCTGCGATTCATCAAAGAGAACAAATTGGGGAAGGTGCTTCCCTATCAGGTGCAGTCCGGTTATGGAAAATATTCTGCCGTTGCCTTTGATCTGGAGAAGTTGAAGGTATTTGATCCCAAAGGTGTGGCAGAGTTTCGGGAAGAGTGGAATTTGCCGGATAAGAAGCCGGTAAAGAAAAAGAGCCGCGGGATGGAGCGATGAAGAAATATTTTCTCCGGCGGCTGGTGGTCCCGCCTTAGAAGAAAATGCACCACCCCTGCACATTTTGTGGAAAGGAGGCGATGAAAATGCAGGAAGAAGTGGAAAACAGAACTTTAACGCTGGTTGTCAGTGGAACAAAGTTCACCGGCAGGCTGCTCAAAGCCGCCATCAGCAAGTACATGGCCCACTGCAAGGAAAAGAAGCTGCAAAAGCAAAGAAGCCGTGACGCTCCTGTGACACCCCACGGAAAACAGACCGTCAAGCAGCTCATTGGTCAGAATCAGGGGATCTCCAATATCGAGATCACAGACCCTTCCATCAAGGAATTTGAGAAGATCGCCCGGAAATATGGTGTGGACTATGCGGTGAAGAAAGACCGCAGTAGCTCCCCACCCAAGTACCTGATCTTTTTCAAAGGCCGTGACGCCGATGCGCTGACCGCTGCATTTACCGAGTACACCAGCAAAAAGGTCAAGAAGGCCGAGAAAACGGAACGCCCGTCTGTGCTGGCAAAACTCAGTCAGTTCAAAGAGATGGTCAAAAATGCCGTGGTGGACCGCACCAAGCGAAAGGAGCTGGAACGATGAAAAAGCAGTTTGACATCAAAAAGCTCGTTTTGCTGAACCTGCCCTATCTCCTGATGGGGCTGTTTACTACCAACTTCGGGGAGGCATGGCGACTGGCTCAGGGGGCAAATGCTTCAGAGAAATTCCTTTCTCTGTTTGCTGTCCTGCCTGGGGCGCTGCAAAGCTTCTGGCCCAGCCTGCACCCGCTGGATCTGCTGGTGGGGCTGTGCTGCGGTGCTGGCCTGCGTCTGGCGGTGTATCTCAAAAGTAAAAACGCCAAGAAGTACCGTCACGGCATGGAGTATGGTTCTGCCCGTTGGGGAACCCGTGAGGATATTGCTCCCTACATCGACCCGGTGTTCCAGAACAATGTCATTCTCACAAAAACCGAAAGCCTGACCATGAACAGCCGCCCCAAGGACCCAAAGACCGCCAGAAACAAAAATGTGCTGGTGATTGGCGGCTCCGGTTCCGGTAAGACCCGCTTCTGGCTCAAACCGAATCTGATGCAGATGCACAGTTCTTATGTGGTCACAGACCCGAAAGGGTCACTATAATAAGGATAGAAAGGTCGTGAAAATACAAAACAGGAGGTTACACACATGAGGAAGCAGGAGCAAAAGGGTAAAATCACAGCATTGTACGAAAGGTTATCTCACGACGATGGGCGGTCTGACGAGAGCGTGTCCGTAGAAAATCAAAAGCGCATCCTGGAGGACTACGCCCGAAAAAATGGCTTCACTAATGTCCGCCACTTCACCGATGACGGGGTGCGGGGAACGACCTTCAAGCGGCCCGGCCTGGACGCTATGGTGGACGAGATACGGGCCGGAAATGTGGCTACCGTCATTGTCAAAGACCAGAGCAGAATAGGCCGTGACGTGGTGGAGGTCGGCTTGCTCAAACGCACCTTTGACGAGTACAACGTCCGCTTTATCGCCGCCAATGACAACCTGGACACCGCCAATGGATTTGATATTATGTCCATCTTCCGGGATGTGATAAATGAGTGGTACGTTGCTGACACCAGCCGCAAAATCAAGACCGTTTTCAAGTCCAGAATGGAAAAGGGCCTGCGCTGTTCGGGGGCCGTCCCCTATGGCTATCTCGCCTCAAAAGAAGAAAAGGGCGAGTGGGTGATCGACGAGGAAGCTGCCGCCGTTGTGCGCCGCATCTTTCAGATGGTCATGGACGGTCAGAGCGTCAACGGCATCGCCCGAACGCTGCGGGCCGAGCAAATCCCCATCCCTTCCGAACACTGGAAGCGTATCGGCTGTCCTGTTCGAGCCAACAGCTACCGCGACCCCTACGCATGGTCTGCCACCACCCTGGGTTATATTCTTAAAAGGCCGGAGTACCTGGGGCGCAAGGTGCTGGGCAAGACTGTCTGTGAGAACTACAAGACTAAAAGCACCCGCAGGACAATGCCAGAGGAACAATTTGTATTTGAGGGAGCCGTCCCCGCCATCATTGACGAAGAAACGTGGCACAATGTTCAGCGTTTGCGGGAAACCAAGCGCCGGACACCCAAGCGGAGTAATGCCCCTAACCGTTTAACCGGACTGCTCTACTGTGCCGACTGCGGCGCAAAGCTGACCCACCACAACAGTCTTGTCCAAGGCAAGTACATTGACGATGCTTTCACCTGTTCCAGATACCGGGCACCTATGGAGGATTGCACCATTCACTATGTTGCCACGCAAAAGCTGGAAGCGGCGATCCTCTCCGCCATCCAGCGGATAAGCTGGTATGTCCGCAACAACGAGCAGGAGTTTGTTCAGCGGGTTCGAAAGGCATCCAGTCTGCGCCAGGAGGAAGCAGTCAAGGATTGCCGGAAACAGATTGTCCAGGCGAAGAAGCGCCACGCCGAACTGGACGGACTGGTGAAGAAGCTGTACGAGGCCAACGCCACGGGCAAGCTGCCGGATAAGCATTTCAGCCGTCTCCTTGCCGAGTATGACGAGGAACAGGCCGCGCTGGAAGCCTCCATGACGGAGTGGCAGGGCTTGCTGGACAACTGGAACGCCGACCGGGTGAGAATGACGGAGTTTATCGACCTTGCCAAGCGGTACACCGATTTTTCGGAACTGACTACGCCCATTCTCAATGAGTTTATCGAGAAAATCGTTGTCCATGAGGGCAACGGACGGGGAAAGCAGCGCCGTCAGCGGTTAGATTTCTATTTCAATTTCATTGGCGCGTTTGAGGTTCCCGCCGACATTGTGACCCCGATGGAGCAGGAGGAAGAACGCCGCCAGCAGGAGGAACAGGCAGAGAAAGAGGAACGCTCCCAGGTGCTTGCCCAGGTTCGGTATGAGAGGTACAAGCAGGAGCGCCGGGAGTTTACCGCGAGGAAGCGGGCGGGCCTGTTGACCCCGGAGGAACAGGCGGAGGAAGAACGGCGGTTAGAGCGCAATCGGGCCTATCAGCAGAAGCAACGCGACAAGAAAAAGGCCAGTCAGCCAGAGAAGCCTCGCAAACGCTCACTGAAGGAACTCGCCAAGCTGGATGGAGCCGATCTCACCCCGGAGGAAGCGGAGCGGCTTGCGGCGCACCGCCAGAAGAAAGCCGAGCAGCACAAAGCGTGGCGTGACAGGCAGAAGTCCGCACAGCCCCCGAAGCCCCAACAGCGGACGTTGAAAGAACTTGCCAGATGTGCCGAGGCAGGTTTGCCTCTCACCCTAGAAGAAGCGGAACGGCTGGAAGCCCATCGCAATCGGAAAAAGGCGGCTTTGCAGGATTTGAAAGCCCGCGCCGAAACCGACCCGGTAGCGGCGGCAGAGTTGGCGCAGCAGAGAGCGCAACAGTCAGAAGCGGTAAAGAAGTCCCGTCAGAAAATGTATGCGGACGCTGCCGCCGGAGATCCCGAAGCCCAGGCCCGGTATGAACGTATGCTTGCCGCGAGGCGGGAGAACTACCACAGGAAGAAACAGGCAGAAGCCGAAGCTGCTCAAGTCAGCTAACGTAGATACAGAAAACGCCAGGGACAACGATAGTCCGTGGCGTTTTTGTCATTACTGCCGTTCCAGCAAATCCATATATTTCTGACGTTCGCCCTCCGGGACTTTCAGCGCCGCCATAGCCTGTTCAATGGTCAGCCCCATCGTTTCCATGAGGTTTTTGATAGAGGACAAGATACCTTTAGCAACGCCTTTTTCCTCAACGCCCTTGCTCAAATTACACATGACCGACACCTCCCTTTCCATTGTCTGCGTCATTTGAATGTCGTAATCGTCCTGCAAAATTTTCCGCTTTTCCGCCTCGCTGGTTTCGTTGGAGAGAAGCACATCCAGCATCCGCAATACGCCGTCATAATTTGACCCATCCGGCCCGCCAAGGCACAGCATGATGATGGACAGCAAATCATAATTCCTGATGGGTTCTTTGCCCTCGCCGACCAGATATTCTTCCACCAGCCGATACCGGGTAATGGTGTTCTCTCGATACTGCGGCGGTTTCATGCAAATCCAGATGGAGTAGACCTTCTTGATTTTCTCATAATGGGAGCCAGTGAACTCCCTGCCGTACTGGGAAGAAATCATGCGGCAACAGTAGTATATGCCACGCTTTATCAGCGGATAGCCGGGGTAAAAATCGTTCTGGGCCTCCACGTTGATGATGAGGGCAATTTGTTCCTCGGAGTCGGGAACGATGGCGCGGAAGCGAATGTCATAGGTGACTGTCCCCTCGCGCACCGATTTGTCCTCGGTGTCCATGCCGCTGATGACTGTGCCACCCTCGTCCGGCAGCACCGGGACGGCGGACACCTGGGGTTGGCCCTCAATGTACTTCTCGGCAATATCATTGACATCGCAATCCTTGTATTCTTCCAGGCAGGACTTCATAATCCGCGCCAGGATTGCCTTTTCAGACAGGACACGCTTACAGGCGGCATCATAACCCGCGCTGTCATCTGTGACGTGCAGTCCCTGGGCGATTGTCGTTTTGAGCTCCACCATCCTCACCTTCTTTCGTTTCATTCTACCACAGCTTTGCCAGCGCGTCCACTTCTTTTTTGAAAAGAGTTGCGTATGGCGTATACACGAGAGAGATATGGAGGTGCAGTGACAGAAAAAATTTATCTTAACAGGGTTGCTTTTGGGAATTTGATATGCTATACTATAAAAATCCAAGCAAAGGAGTTTATCAATATGCGGCAAGGTATTCTTAAATAAAATTTGATAATGGGAACAAAGACAAACGTCCTCAAGGAGAGGGCTTGGTTTTTGTACCCAATTTAAGAATACTTTTGCCTTTTCATTTCATATCGTGATAGACAACGGCCAGCCTTGGCCGCAGTTTTCATGTGTGTCCTACCTATCATCCCCAGCGGTAAAAGTATTTGTCGCTGGGGATTTTTGCGCCCTTCTGGGCCTTGTATGGAGGACAATCATATGAAAATCATCAATATTGGCATTCTTGCTCATGTAGACGCAGGTAAGACGACCTTGACGGAGAGCCTGTTATATACCAGCGGAGCAATCGAGGCGCCCGGCAGTGTGGATCAGGGAACAACGAGAACGGACACCATGTTTTTAGAGCGGCAGCGTGGAATCACCATTCAAACGGCGGTCACTTCCTTTCAGTGGCACGATTGTAAGGTCAACATTGTGGATACTCCTGGGCATATGGATTTCTTAGCGGAGGTCTATCGCTCCCTTGCCATTCTTGACGGAGCGATTTTGGTTGTTTCTGCAAAAGACGGCGTTCAGGCGCAGACCCGTATTCTGTTTCATGCTCTGCAAGTAATGAAAATCCCAACTGTTATCTTTATTAACAAAATCGACCAGGACGGGATTGACCTGCCAGGTGTGTATCAGTCTATCCGAGATAAGCTCTCCGCAAATATGATTATTAAGCAGAACGTGCAGCTTTCCCCGGATATATCCATCATGGAAAACATGGGGCTGGAGAATTGGGATACCGTGATTGCGGACTGTGATGAATTGTTGGAGAAATATATTGCCGGAGAACCAATGGACAAAGAAGAACTTCTGCGGGAGGAAAACAGGAGAATCCAAAGCGTCTCTCTGTTTCCGGTCTATCATGGCAGTGCCAAGGTAAACTTGGGAATCCGACAACTCATTGAAGCGGTCACAGATACATTCCAATCACCCACCGGGCAGAACAGCTCTGAATTGTGCGGAACTGTGTTCAAAGTTGAGTACGCAAACCAGAGCCAACGCCTTGCCTATCTGCGGTTGTATAGCGGTACGCTTCATTTGCGGGATTCCGTAGCCTTGGCAGGGAAAGAAAAACTGAAAATTACGGAAATGCGTATCCCCTCAAAGGGTGAGATTGTCCGAACAGAGATTGCCCATGCGGGCGAGATCGTCATTGTACCCTGCGACAGTTTGCGGCTGAATGATGTGCTGGGAAACAAACTGCTGCTGCCCCGTGAAACGTGGAGCGACAATCCTCTCCCTTTGCTGCGGACAACAATTGCACCAGAGAAACCAGAACAGAGGGAACGCTTGTTAAACGCCTTGACAGAAATTGCGGATACCGACCCGCTTCTGCGCTATGAAGTAGACGCTGTGACCCATGAGATCATTCTCTCCTTTTTGGGCCGGGTACAATTGGAAATTATCTCTGATCTTCTGGTGGAAAAATATCAGCTCAACACAACTGCAAAAGAACCTACCGTCATCTATATGGAGAGGCCATTGAAAGCGGTAAGTCACACCATTCATATCGAAGTGCCGCCCAATCCATTCTGGGCGTCCATCGGGCTGTCCGTCACCCCTCTCCCCCTTGGCACCGGAGTGCAGTATGAGAGCAAAGTTTCCGTTGGATACTTGAATCAGAGTTTTCAAAACGCTGTATTGGATGGTATCCGCTACGGTCTGGAACAAGGCGTGTATGGATGGAAGGTAACGGACTGTAAAATCTGTTTTGAGTATGGGCTTTATTATAGTCCGGTCAGCACTCCCGCAGACTTTCGGTCATTGGCACCTATTGTATTGGAGCAGGTGTTGAAAAAGGCGGGGACGCAGCTATTGGAACCATATCTTTCTTTTACACTCTATGCGCCGCAGGAATATCTCTCCAGAGCTTATCATGACGCACCAAAATATTGCGCGAGTATTGAAACGACCCAGGTTAAAAACAGCGAGGTGATTTTTACTGGCGAAATCCCTGCCCGCTGTGTGCAAGAGTACCGCAATGACCTCACCTTTTATACAAACGGGAGAAGCGTTTGTTTAACAGAATTGAAGGGGTATCAAATCGCCAGCGGCGAACCAGTTTTTCAGCCACGCCGCCCAAACACCCGGATTGATAAGGTGCGCCATATGTTCAACAAAATTCTCCCATCAATGATGGACTTATAAAATCCCTTTGGAACAAAGGGCGCACTTCTATACATGGTCTGCGACCATGTATCGTGCGCTCTGCGAGGCTACGGCCCGGACTTCCGAAAGTCCGGGCCGTTTGCGTCGCTCCGCTCCGTACAAGGGGCTGCGCCCCTTGCGCCGCTTTGCGGCTATCCCTGCGCCCTCGCTGGAAAGGTACATCCGCTCTGCGTCTGCACCTTTCCAGCGAGGCTAAAACCGAATACCGTTACCCTTGACCGTTTACCCGACACAGCAGGTAGACGGTCTTTTGTTTTGCCAAGAAGGAGGTCAAACACGATGGACAAGTCACGCGAAGAATTAGAGAAAGAGTATGCTGAGGCCACCGCTAAGTTGGAGCAGTACCAGCACAGAGGCCAGCGGTATGAGAACCGCATCCGCTACTACACCCAAGGCGAAAGGAAGAAGCGAAACCACCGACTTATCACCCGTGGCGGAGCGGTGGAGAGTATCGCCCCGGAGGTGCGCGGCATGAGCGAAAGGGCCTTTTTTCTTTTGATGGAAAAGGTCTTTTCCCTGCCGGAAGTTGCCGCCCTGGTGAGCCAAGCCACTGACCAGCAGGAAAGCGGATAATTGGCCCTGTTCCATCTCCACGTTACCCAGGTCAAACGGAGCGCGGGACAGTCTGTTGTCACGTCCGCCGCCTACCGAGCCGGGGAGAAATTGTATAGCGAATACTATGGCGAGGTCAGCGACTACACCCACAAGGGCGGCGTGGTCTGCACAGACATTCTCCTGCCGCCCCAGGCCCCCAACCAGTACCAAGACCGCGCCACCCTCTGGAACGCCGTGGAGAAGGCCGAGCGCGGCAAGAAAGCCCAGCTTGCATATAGCTTTGACATTGCCTTGCAGAACGAGTTTTCATTGGAGGAAAACATCGCTCTTGCAAGGCAATTTGTTTCGGAGCAGCTTGTGGGCCGGGGCATGATTGCCGACTTTGCCATCCACCAGCCGGACAAGGAGGACGGCGGTATTCCTAACCCGCACTTTCATGTTCTCTGCCCCATCCGGCCCATTGAGCCAGACGGCAAATGGGGGTGCAAGCAGCGCCGCCGCTACCGTCTGGACGAGGACGGGAACCGCATTATGGGAGAGGACGGCAAGCCCCTCTTTGACGCTGTTCCCACTACCGACTGGGGAAGCCCGGAAACACTGGAACATTGGCGGGAGGCGTGGGCCGCTATGGTGAACGCCAAGTTTGAGGAAAAGGGGCTGACCTGCCGCATCGACCACCGCTCCTATGAGCGTCAGGGCCTTGACCTGCTGCCCACCGTCCATGAGGGCGTGGCCGTCCGCCAGATGGAGGCCAAGGGCATCCCCACCGACAAGGGCGATCTGAACCGCTGGATAAAAAAGGCCAACAACATTCTGCGGGATATTCGGAAGAAAATCGCCGGCCTGACGGATTGGATTAAGGCCATAAAAGAAGAATTGAGCAAGCCCCAGGCCCCGACCCTTGCCGCCCTGCTGACCGACTACTATGAGGGCCGGAACGCCGGAGCATGGAGCCGCAACGCCAGGATTGGAAATCTTAAAGGTTTTGCCGAGGCCATCAATTTTCTGACCGAGAGGGGCATCGCTACGCTGGAAGATTTAGAGACCCATATCGCCGCCCAGAGTGAACGAACGGAGGCCATCAACACATCCATGAAAGCGAAGCGTGACCGTCTGAACGAATTGAAGGAACTGCTTCGCCTTGTTGACCTCTACCGAGACACCAAGCCCGTCTATGACGAGTTGCAGGGTATCAAGTGGAAGGGCAAGCGGGAAAAATTCGAGAGGGAGCATGAGAACGAGTTGAGGACGTTCCACATGGCCCGCCGGAAGCTGGACAAGCACCGTTCCCCTGCTGGTAAAATCCCCGTTCATGCGTGGGAACAGGAACAGGCGAGGCTTCACCAGGAGTACACAGCCGAGTATGAGCAGTACAAGCCTATCCAAGACGATTTGCGGCGGCTTCAACAGGTGAAGCGGAACGCCGATGCTGCCATACACCAGCAGGAGCAGACCCAGCAGAAACGCCGGGAGGTGGAGCGGTGAACGGCATTCCCCGACTGACCTACCAGCAGTACCGAGCCGTCCGGCGGCTGGTGCATGACTGCTGCAATTATGACGGCGGCAACTGTCTTGCTCTTGATGACGGCTGGGAGCCTTGTGTCTGCGTCCAGAGTATCACCTATTCCCTGGTCTGTAAATGGTTCCGCGCCGCCGTCCTGCCAACAGACAAGGGGTTGTGTGCCGCCTTGCTCCACCGAGGACAGGCGCGGCCCTGTGCCGAGTGCGGGGCGATGTTCGTGCCGCGCTCCAATCGGGGCAAATACTGTGACGAGTGCGCCGCCAATGTGCGCCGGAGAAAGAAAGCTGCCAGCGAACGGGAACGCCGCAGGCGTGGACATTTAGAGGCTGAAAAGCCTTGCAATCAGGGGGCTTGTGGACAGTCCTCAAAGGGGGACTAATACATTCCCCTTCCCCCACTCCAACGTGGGCGGCAAAATGGCGCTCACGTGGATTAACTTTGATGAATGATGAAAGGAGAGCCTATGACCTACGACCCCAGCATGACGATCACCAGCACCATCCCCGCCCCGGAGGGGAGCGACAGCACCAGCAGAGAGGGCAAGGCCATCCCCCTGCCCGTGATGGCGGGCGGCAACGCTTCACCCGCCCCGGACGTACCGCCACCCGATATGGTAAAGACCGTTGGCGGTACGACCTTTGATATTTATTTCCATTTCAGCCAGACCAGCCGGGAAACCTTTACCGACAAGGTACTGCGCCTTATTCAATCCGATGTTGTAACCTCATAAAAATAATTTACTTTTTTCTCTATCCTTATTGACAAAACCCGAAGGGAACCATTTTGGTGGAGTGCGGAAAAATGCTCCAAAGGGGCGCACCCAAATTGGGGAAGGACGGAAAGCCCATGAAGGATAAACACGGCAAGGTCATTTATGAGCCTTACCGTATCAAGGTCCTCAATACCATCAACTTCAAGAAGTCCATGCACTACAACCCCTTTGCCTATATCCACAGCGAGAAGGATATTCTGAAGCTAGTCACTACCCTCATCGCCAACACGAAGGGTGACGGGAAAAGCGGCGACGATTTCTGGCAGAAGGCCGAAACACTTCTCTATATGGCGCTGATTGGCTACATCCATTATGAGCTTCCGCCCGCGCGGCAGAATTTCACCACGCTGATTGACATGCTGAACAGCATGGATGTCCGTGAGGATGACGAGGATTACAGGAATCCTGTTGATCTGACATTTGAAAAGCTGGCGCAGAAGCAGCCGGATCATTTCGCAGTGCGTCAATACGCCAAATATCGGATGGCAGCGGGAAAAACAGCGAAGTCCATTCTCGTCAGCTGCGGTGCGCGGCTTGCGGTCTTTGATATCGCTGAGCTTCGGGAAATTACATCCTATGACGAGCTTGGTCTGGATACCCTTGGTAAGCGGCGCACGGCGCTCTTCCTCATCATGTCCGATACGGATGCCAGCTTCAACTTTCTGATCAGCCTCGCTTATTCCCAGATGTTCAACCTGCTTTGCGAAAAAGCGGACGACGAACATGGCGGAAGACTGCCCGTTCATGTGCGGTGTCTGATTGATGAGTGTGCAAATATCGGCCAAATCCCACAATTGGAAAAGCTGGTGGCAACCATCCGCAGCCGCGAGATTTCGGCTTGCCTTGTGCTGCAAACCA
>ERZ772897.2316-NODE-2316-length-16999-cov-2.914837_pt1 | contig 16999 bp, 11 predicted proteins | sample MGYA00512125_ERZ772897 | MGnify/ENA primary metagenome ERZ772897 (study PRJEB29015, sample SAMEA2737660) | human gut metagenome | biome: human gut; feature: human-associated habitat; material: faeces | place: China | collected 2012 ... | reverse complement strand
TTTGGCTTGATTATGAGTATTGTCTGTTTATCTTTTGATAGTTCACATATATTTTCTGTCTCTTTAGCTACTTCATCGGTACTCATATCAGAGAATATAAAAATATGATCTATTTTTTCTATCCTTTCTAGAATATCCTTAGTAAAGGCATCTTTGTTTGACTTCGTATCAGCCGACAGTAGTACTTCGCCAAACTTTGAGTATTGGTCATCGGAATCTGTGATGATGCTGAAAGGCTGCTGGACGTTGAGTCCCCTAAAATAGCCTATTTCTTCGTTGAAACTATCATTGCCAATGAAAATGAAGTAAGAATTATCTATAACGAGTTCGTAAATATCATCATTTTGCAGCTCTAGCATAAAGGTACTCCTTTTTGAGTGGTATACCAGTAAGCTGCATTTATATTGATTCTCTCGGCCTAAAAAGCTAAGATGTCCCCCGTTACGTGGCTTCTTCCCATGCGTTCGGTACGGCGCAAACTCCCGCTTGCCGGGTAAGGGAGGTTAGCCGCATGAGACGCCTTGTGCTCTTGGCGCTGCTGACGCTCCTTTGTCTGATGCTCCGGGCCTCATCCCGGCTGTAAGCTAAAACAAAGGCCCCCGTCCGGCGGGCACCGGGCGAGGGCGTAAAAGAAAAGGCTTCAGCCACGTAACACCATAAGGGGACGCTCATGCGTCGTACCTGCCGGGGGAGTGTTCGCGCATTCTCCCGGCACCTTTTTTATAAGCATTCCTTTAAGAGAAAGCAACCCGTGTATCTTGCATGAGCTTTCAGTTCCAGATTGGTGATTATAGGTGCTCACGTTAGACTTCGGAGTCATTAGGGCCTGTTAGCACTATTCGCTGCCTGTTTGGGGGGGAGGGGAACCCCTTCGCCAGCGCGGGAGCGGGTTTCCCTTCCTCAGTGCGCTTTTACCGGGGAAGAGTCTGGGGCACGAGGCAATCCCGCCCCCAAAGGCAAGCTGAGCGTGTACGGCTTATTTTACTTATCTATTGAAATTGCTTGTAAATTTGTGCTAACAGGCCCTAAAGGGCTGAGCGCTATCTATCTGTATTTTTTTACTTTTGAGAATGTGTAAATAGTCGAATAAACTTATGGCTCTTGACTAGCTGAGAGGATTTTCTCTGAGCAGTTTTAGCACCAGAAGGTAAATGTCCTCTTGTCTATGATTAAACCGAAACTCACATTCTTTCAAATGGAGATAAAACGTTTGTTTTTGAAGGCCTCTAAAACGAACCAGCCGGGTTTTTGCATAGCTCCAAAAACTTTCTATCCCATTGATATGTGAGTGTTTATTGGAAAATACATTGTGCGAATGCTGGACGCGGAAGTGTTTTTGGTATCCCAAATCGACGAGCCCGTCATAACCTCGCCAACCATCGGAATGAATGACGCTTTCAAGGTCTACACGTCCACGTATGATGCCCTGGAGAGTGGCTCTGGAGCAGTCAGGAACGATTTCCGTATAGACGTTATCATTGCGTTTGAACAGGCCGAAAACAATGTTTTTTCCGCGTGCTCCACGGCCTCTGATGCCCCTGACCCGGCGAGCGCCGAAGTAGCTTTCATCAACCTCGACTTCCCCTTTGACGGGAGACTCCGCCTCGCAATAACGGGCAATTCTTTCCCGGAAAGCCGTCACATACCGGTTGACGGTGTTTCGGTTAACACCGGACAATTCCGCAATCTGTGAAGCTGTCAAATCAACGGAAAAAAGCTTCACAAGTTGCCGAATTTTTGCCTCGGAAATTCTTGAACGATATGCGTACTTGTTTTTCATTGCCATGACTACCTGGATAACCTTTTTAGGACATCTCAGCTAGTCAAGAGCCTATTATTTTTATTATCATACTTATTTTATTGAAGATATTATGGAAAATCTGTCCTTTTCTATCTTTCAAACACGCATTGTCACTCCAGAACATGTCCCTCCTATTCCCGCTACAGGAGCGACAGCAGCATGGATGCCAAAGGACGCGGGACAGATCCTTGGCATATCCATCTGTTCTCCTGATGTCTTGCAGGGCAGGCCCTTGCTAGTCGGAACAAAATCCTCAGGAAGCTCAGTGAAATATACTTTCGGCAACAAAAAAAGCCCTCACGGAAGATTCCGTAAGGGCTTATTTTTTATGGAGCCAGCTAAGAGACTTGAACTCTTGGCCTGCTGATTACGAGGGTTTGATGATTATGCCAGCATATCCTCCGGTACAACCTATAGAAGTTGCTTTCTGCGTCGTTTAATCAGCGTAGCATATTACGCACTTTCGCGCTCAGCTTTTTGTTCCTCTGGGCATAGTCATAGGGGCGGGTCTGCTGGCCGGTAAAGTCTTTGGCATTCTTGTCCGCCCCAAGCTTCAGGAGATCCACCACGACCGCATCGGATGCCAATCGTGCCGCCTCGTGAAGGACTGTCGTCCCCATATCATCGGTATCCTTTAGGGTACGAGGATCTTTTTTGGCGATCGCTATGACCTTTTTCCAATTGCCCTCATAGGCGGCCTGCAAAATGGGGGGAGCGCTGTCCACCATTTCCTGCGCTTCATCAGCCCAGGCACTGGTGGCAGAGAGCGGACTGTTGCCGGTCCCACAGGGGACAAGCAGGCATTGCAGGACAAACACCAAGAAAAGAAATTTCAGTTCCGAGAAAATCCTGTGCATAATTTTACCTCCATATTGAACAAGCAAGAATATTCGACCTTCTTGCGTAACGATCAAATATTAAAATTATATATTCAAGGTCCTATTAAAGCTATTTTCAAAATTTTTTTTCACTTTTCCTACCTCAGAATTCCAAGGAATGTTCGTCGTACACAAATTAAAAACATCGTTGGCATTTATTGATCCTAAATCTAAACTTTCTTCTACGGTGTTTACAGACCCTTCCTTTACAACATTTGTGAGGATTTCTTCTGCATCACTGCTTGTTTTTACCGGTATAGCGTCCAAAGTTGAAGATAGTCCTAATGAAAACAAGTCGTTTGATGTTTCACCTATTGCATAGGTAGTAAACCATGATTCTATTTTTTTCTTATTATTGCGTATATTTTCTGCATTTTCTAAACATTTTTCAGAGTTCTTTAAAAGATCACTGATCTGTCTTTTTTCATACGCAGACAATCCTCTATCATTCAGTACAGCATTGTCGTAAATATCTTTTGCCTCTTGCAAGTAATAATTTGAATTTACTAAATATTGTTCTAGTAACAAATAGTATCCACATTGCAATCTATAGGAGTTGGAATATGCAACTTTTTCATCTGCTTTTATAGCATCGCTAAATAAAGATCCTACTACGCCAACTCCTCCCTTCATCAAGTCGAAAGGATTAAGGGCAGATAGAATAGTGGATAGTTCTATCCTGATCGCTGTCAATCCCAAATCCCAAGTGGCATCTTTCATTAATTCATCATAATATTCATTAATATTTTGAATTTCACTGTTTATTTTGTCTTCGTACCCATTCATTTCTGTCCGATTTATGACACTCATTCCTCCGACTCTGGTAGGTTCGTCTGTAATTATATAATACTTTGTATTATCCTTAAAAAGATAATGTTTACCAAGAAGTTCATCGTAAAAAACCATTCCCCCACCGGGGTACTTTCCTTCAGCCGATTCGTTATCATTTGGTCCAGGATTGGGGTCTATACCAGGATCCGGCGTAGGCGTAGGGTTCGTGCCGGGATCAGGTGTTGGAATAGGATCAGTAGAAGGATTATTGTCATCTCCATTGAGTGCAAATGTGTATATCTCTAGCTCTGGATAATTGATTCCATCTTCAATCCAGGGATATCCACTAAAAACACTTCCGCTTTTCATGTATGCTGTGCTTACACCAAAAACACCATGTCCGTTTAAAGGGTCATCAGTAGAATTAGATGAATTTATATCAACATAACAGTTATAAGCAATTACATTTTTACAATTTCCAATAAAGCCATGTTTCCAGTTGTTACCATGTAAAACAAGAGAACCCGTACTGTAACATTCTCTAAAACTACTATTTTCTGCATAACCAACAAATCCACCAGCAATTGACGGACTTCCTAAGATATTCCCTCTACTATACAAAAATGAATAACTTCCCCCACGTGCATAGCCAACAAACCCACCAACATTATTTTTTCCATAGACATTTCCACTACTATATGATCCCCATACTCCCCTATTTAAATAACCAGCAAACCCCCCAACATTAGAATCGCCTTCTACAGAAGCATAAGAGTATGATTCTGAAATATCTCCAGATGTTGTATTATAAGAACCTAATACCCCACCGACATTTTCGATACCAGCTACCTTACCAGTTATACCAATCGCTTTAATGCGGACATCAGCACCAAAAGCAGTTCCGATTAAACCGCCTACATCAGAATGTCCTGTAATATCAACATTGAGAAGCCCTAAATTGTTTACACTAAAAAGTCTAGTCCAACCAATTAATCCAACAGAAGATTTTTCTGGAAAATTTATATAAAGTTCATTAATTGTATGGTTTCCACCATTTAATACCCCTGTAATATCTTCAAGAGGTATAAAACCTGAACCATTGTTCCATACTTTTGTCGATGACGCATCAATATCGTTTGCAATTGCATAAAATTTATGATTAGAATCTAAATGTTGCAACTCATCTATAGAATGGATTAATTTATACTCATTATTATTTATAAAATATTTATTATTCTTTCCTAGAAATGTAATTTTCCCAGCATGTAAGTTGTATTTTCCAGTATCCGCATAAATCGTTCCACCGGGTGAAGTGATAATATATAAAGAAGAATAGTCACCATGTAACGTAATGTCATCATGCACATTAACTGCATTAGATGCATTTAAAGTTAAATTAAAATTAGAAAACCACGCTATTGAGTCTTTAATATCAATATTTCCACTATTTTCTCCTTGCCCATCTGTACTGTTAATTACTACATTTTGGTTTTCTAAATTCTTTGCAAGGATACTTCCCGATATATCTCCTCCGCTAGCGGCAATGACAAAATCCATAGGATCCAGCAACCACTGACCGTGGATGCCCTTTGACGCGCGGGTATCCACACGCGCGGAGTCTCCTACCTTCAGGCTTTTGCCCGATGTCTCCACCTTGCCACCGTTGCCGCCATCGCTGCCGCCCCTGGCGGTAATGGTGCCGTCAAAATTCGTCTTTTCATCACTCCAGACGACTACCTGGCCGCCATCTCCCTTAGTACGGGCGTCAGCTACGATAGTCGCATTTTTTTCCACCTTCGTGGTTTGGGCATTGCGTTCCGGGCCGTTACCAAGGGCATTGCCGCCCACCAGGGCCGTACCACCGCCCTTGTTGCCGGAAACGTCGATCTTTGCCTTGCCGGTCAGGGCCACGTCCTTGCCGGTCACCACGACCTTACCGCCCTTTTGCCCACCGGTAGCAGCGATGAGACCGGAAGAACGCACGTTGCCGTCCGTGTCCATGCGCACCTTGCCACCGTCAGCCACAGCGGACGATGCGTCCACAGTGCCCGTATTGACGATATCGACACCGGAACCCGCCCCCTTGAAGACGATCTTGCCGCCCTTCAGTTCAGCGGACGCGGCGGAGACTTCACCGCTGTTCACCACGGAGCCGACGATTCCGTCCAGTTGCGCGGCGGTCAGCACCACCACACCGCCTTCGGCCTTGATGGAACCACTATTCTCCACACCGGCCAGCGGCGTGCCATCCACGGCATGCAGCGTGTCTACATCCTTTTCATCTACGGTGAAGGTGATCAAATCATCGCCGTGCATGTCCAGCTTCCAGGTGCTGTCCCCGGAAGCGAGGGCGACTTTCGCGAGCTTGCCCGCGATTACGCCGTCATTGCGCACAGTAGGGGCCACCAGGGCCGCCAAACCGTTTTCTTTGACACTGATAGTACCCTGGTTGATGACCTCGGCATCCGGGCGGCCCGGCTTGTCGAAGACCATGGTGCCCTTCATGAAATTGTCATTGCTGATGTCCCGCGACGTGGCTGTAAAGCTGTTGGTGTCGATGCGGGCTCCCTTGTGGATGACTACGCCCGCCGGATTGACCAGGTAGACATTGCCGTTGGATTGCAGCTGCCCCATGATCTGGCTGGCGCCGCCCCCACCCACGACACGATGCAGGCCCGCAGAGTTGGCTGAAGGCATGTTGTGCCGCACGGTCTCATTTTTACCGATATCGAAGGAATTCCAGTTGATGACAGCACGGTTGCTGCTCTGGTTGATCGTCGTTGTGGCCCCTGACTGATGGATGTGGGCGCTGCCTCCGACCACCTTGCCCCCCTGGGGGGCCGCCATGGCCATGGGCACCGGGAAAACAAGATTGCAGCAGCAGATCAAGGCGATGATTTCTTTGATATTCTTCATGATTGAGCACCTGTTGTCAGAAATGTCATTCCCAACTGTGAGAGCATCAAAAAGAGAGACCGACCTGTACGACGAAACGTGGACTGTCACCGGGATCATCCCCAGCCTCTTTCAAAGGTTGGGCGATGAAAGCACTGACATTGAAGTCAGGCAAATAGTCATTTCCCACATGACCGCTCAAACGGATACCGGCCCCTGCGGAAGCGGCATCCTGGGAATCAGGGACCCCCCAGACGCTTTCACTTGTCCAGACAGTACCCCAGTCGATGAACGTGAAGAGCTGAAGCGCAGTGTTCGCCGAAAGCTGGTAGGTCCAACGGGGTTCGAACAGAACGGCAAAGCCATTATCCCCTTCGATGACGCCGGGTTCGTAGCCGCGACCAAACCGGGAACCGCCCAAATAAAAGCGGTTGTAGGAAGAGAGGGAGGCGTCGGAGAACTGCGCTTCCGCCGCTGTGAACACGCTGAAACCATGCGGCAGATATTGGTCACGGGAGACGTAGATGCCGAATTTCCAGAATTCGGCGGGTGCTAAGGAGTTTGAGGCGTCAAAGGATTCATCGGTAGCATCGAAGACGTTCAGTCCGCGATACAAGGTGGGGATGATCTGCGTCACGCCACCGAGAGCATCCGAAAAGTCCATGTTGGCATTGACGCTAAGGGTTCTCAGGCGGTCCCGGGTGAACCGTTCATCAAACACATCGGCCTCGCTGTTCCTGTGTTCATAATTGACACCGAGGCTCAGGTTCAGATCCCGGCTGCGGATAAGGGGATAGGATGCCCCTACATTGAAGGTATGGCTCCGCGTCGTATAGTCGAACAGCCTGGCGAAATCCGTATCCATTTCCGGGCTGTCACTGTAGGCATACGAGGCATTGAAGGTCAGGCCGTTCCACATCTGGTAGCGCTCCGCCACCTGAACGGACCAGTATTCGCGATAGTTGTTGGCCTGCGCATAGGATACAGTCGTCTGGGCCCCGATGACCGGCAATGTATTGACCGACAGGCCCGCTGAAGCGATACCGGGCCCCGAGGCTTCTGTGCCCGTATTGCCCCAGCCCAGGTTCCCTTCCACAAGGTCCCCCTGTACATCCAGGATAAGCGTAGCAGAGCCCGGCAGCGTCCCTTTCTGGAAGCGGGAAGAGATGGTGATGCCCGCCACGTCCTGCATCAGCAGCATATAGCGTTCAAAATCGCTGTGTTTCAGTGGCTTCCGGCCAACAAGCCTTTTTTCCGCAGGAGCGAAATAACTTTTGAAGCGTTCAAGGATGCGCTCATCGCCCGTATATTCGATAGATTCGATAAAACCTTCCACCACCAGGAGCCGGATAACCGCCCCGGATTGGTCCACTTCCTGTTCAGGAATGATGACACGGGAAAGGAGATAACCGGCATCCCGGTACTTTTTGGTGAGCCCCGCCGTGATGGCATACAGATGGGCAAAGCTGATTTGGCTACCGAACATCTCCTGATAAGGGGCAAGCAGCTCTTCCTCGGAAAAGACTGTTGAGCCGACTATCTGGAGGGAATGTAAGGTGAATTGTGCACCACCTGTAGGGTCGGCGGGTGTGCCCTCTTCCGTGATCTGGATTTTTGGCTGCGAGAGTGGGGTCGGACGCTTCTGGTCACGTTGCCTGTCAAGGATGTCCAAGCTGTTGGCGGCCATCGAAGAAGATAGTGGCGCCAAGATGATTCCTGCTGTGAACAAAAGCATACCAAGGAAGCATCCCCATTTGGATAAGGAAAGGCTACTTGGCTGTTTTTCTTGCCATTGTCTTACCCGTTTCCCCATATTGCTCCTCCTTGTGCACGGCATAGAGCATACATTCCAGATATTCTCTTGGAGGCATCCCATTAAAATTTTGTTAAAAAAATATCCGAAAAAAATTTCTGTGACAAGATACATTTTAATTATATTTCAAACTCAAAAAAATTTTCTTGGCTCTTGACTAGGGTGTGTCTGCAAATCCTCTTCATGAAAAAGGGGAAGTCAGGTTAGGTAAGGTTTTCATCGTGTTACGACAGGGAAATGTGCTACTATGACATCCCTGAAGACCTCTGGCTCAGGCTTGAGCCCATACTGCCAACAGAAGGTTCTCCTCGTGGAGGGAGACCGATTGGTGACGTCAGAAACTTTCTCAATGCTGTACATTGGATGCTGCGAACCGGATCTCCATGGCGAGCTTTACCAGAGAAATATGGTTCGTGGAAAACCGTATATTCCCGATTCAGGCGTTGGCAGAAAAGAGGATATCTGGCTGCTATCCTTAAGCTTCTTACCTTACAGGCTGACATGGACCACATCATGATTGATGGGACATACGTTCATGCTCACAAGCATAGTGCCGGAGCTCGACATACCTCTGGAATCAATCAGGCTCTCGGCCGAAGTCGTGGCGGCTTTACTTCCAAAATTCATGCGGTGGTGGATGCTCTCGGTAATTTGCTGGCTTTTACTGTCACGGCAGGACAATACTCCGAGTATCCTCAAGCCAGTCACCTTCTAATCCAGTATCATAACACAACAATTCTGGCCGATAAGGGCTATGACAGCAGGAGTCTCATCGATGCGCTTCACCAGCAGGGATGTGAAGCAGTTATTCCCTCCAGAAGAACGAACCATCATCCCCGTACCATTGACAGACATCTCTACAAGGAACGTCATCTTATTGAGACGTTTTTCAACAAGATCAAAGAATATCGTAAAATTGCAACTCGTTATGACAAGCTGGCAGAAGTTTTTGCGGCCTTTGTATGTCTGGCTGCTTCACTTATCTGGCTTCGATAAGAGGTTTGCAGACACGCCCTAGGCGCATCTTTGTTTTCATTCTATCAGACATATCTAATGTGTCGATAGTAGCAAGAATATCTTTATCATTTGAAGTTTGAGTTTGATTATCCATACTTTCCCCCGTAAAAGTTAAGATTGAGCTGGCAATCGTAGAACGCTTCTATGAGTACTATAGCTCTCAAAAAAAACGGGTACTATAGCTCACATTTTTAGTCAAGTTTTTGTGTAGCCTGAAAAGATGAAAGAATACCCTTATCTATCTCAGGCATTGAGTCAATCGATTGAACTTATTAGAAGAAAAAGAAAAATTTCTAAGGTACGCTTGGCTGATTTTTCGTGTCTCGAAAGGCGATATCTTAGGGAGATTGAGCTCGGCACGAAAAAGCCTACAGTTAATGCCATATATTCGATTTGTGAGGCTCTTGACATATCTCCGATAGAGTTTTTTAGCATAGTAGAAGAAGAACGAGATAAATTAAATAAATCAAGCCCCCTTGATTAGTATATATTTTGATAAGAAAGAGGTGGTAATATTTAAATATTGTCTATTGACTTTTTTATGAAATATGATATGATAGTATAAAGCCACTAATCAACTTTGGCTCAAGCCCTCTGCATTCACGCAGGGGGCTTTTCACTTTTTATAAGACAGGAGTTATTTATGTCTTACACGAAAGAAATGTGTCTGTACCTCCTCGACAACCCCGACAACATTGAAGCCGAATCGCTTACCGAGAGCGTTGAGCGGCAAATCTTCCAAGCCATGAATAAAGCCATATCCATGCGTGTTGGCGACAGAACGCCGTGGCGCGGCCAGTATGCGCTTGCGACCGGCGACGACGAGGAGCACGAAGAAACGTGGTTCGCCTGCGCTCATTGGCCGTACAAAGCCAATGGTGATCCCCTCGTGTGCTTTCGCTTGTGGGAGAACGAGGGAGACAACGGCTATTGGCTGTCCCAGGCGCTTGGTGTGAACGGCGGTTCCATGTGCTTCGAGTTCAGGATGGTCGGCAAGACCGGCGGGCCTTCCTTATATAAGGTAAAGAAGGCCATGAAGGAGTTCTACGAGCAGAACGCCCGGCTCAAGGAGGCTGGCTTCAAGCTGCACGAACGAGGATCCATTTTCATGCCGTTCACGCTGGTTCCCGGTGAAGTCAAAAAGGAGTTCCCCGACCTCAAAATGTCGCTGGCTCCCATGAAGGCCGTGCTTGAGAAGCTGTTCGAGCTGAAACCGGAGTTTGACAAGCTCGTGAAGGCCGTTTACCCGCCGAAGCAGTAGTAGAGGAAAAAGGGGGCGTGTCGTTTGGTACGCCCCCTTTTGTGTTTTCATCGCAGGGTAAACGCTTCTGGCAATGTTTTCAGTAAGGCGATGTTTTAGACATCGTTAAGACGGTGTAGATGCTCACGGCATCGTTGGTACATCGTACATCTATCAAAGCAGTGCACGAGCACCGTTACATCTACTCGTGCTGTGTATATTAACCGCAACATTGAAAATACACCTTATAAAGAGATGTATATTTGTAAAAAAGATGCTGTTTGAAGCAAGTTTTTTATTAATATGCGATGAAGTTTCATCGTGTTTGTTGTGAAAATAAGCCATCTTGACTTTTGATGCGTTTTTTCGTATAGTAAATACATGCTCGAAATAGTGCGAGCAGCCATTTTGCCCTCTGCATACGCGGAGGGCTTCACTTTTTTAAAAGGAGTATTGGAAGATGAAACATCATCTTACAGACATCAAAAGAAGAAGGGCGTACCCCGAAGGATACGCCCCAAATCACTTGGTCGTGTTTTTCCCATCCTTCTTGAACCATCCTTTTTGGACAGCCCAAAAAGCAAGTGCCCAGAGAGGCTTTTCTGGAAACGCGTCGCAGAGGTTGTGCTTTTCAGCAAGGTTTGAGCAGATCGTTTTGGCTGTGCTCCCTTCCAGCTCGGCGAGGTCCTCAGCCGTTATGCTATTACAGAGTGCTGCAAAGTCCTGTTTGAAGGTTTTTTCATCAAGAAGAGCCAAGGCAAGCGCTATGACTACTTCTTTGGGAACCCGGTTTTTGGGCTTGCTAAAGCATTTAAACTTACGCGTGGAAAATGCCTCTCCCAGTTCTTCCCCAAACCGTGCCATCCCATATTCGACAATGGCATCGCTGATGAACTGGTTTTTCGTGCCCTTGCCTTGTTTCTTCCACTCTTCAAGCACCGCACAAGCCGCTTGGGAGTAATAGACGGTCATTTGGTGTCCGTCTTTTTTGGAAGCAAGGAAAAAGTTCTCGGGAACATCATCTTTCTTGGTGTCGAGCTTGGATTTTTCACTCATGGCAGCCTCCTTATGAAAGAAGGTACTGCGATGATAGCGCATCGTCAATGCGATTAACAAAGAAAGGAGTCCTTAAATGAAAGATTTTCTTCGTGGGCATCCACCGTAAAAGCATCGTAATTCGGCCCGGTGCCATAGTATACGTATAATTATTCACAAATATTAAGTACTGTTAAGGAGATATAAAACTATGAGGAACTACTATGAGGTTCATTACAATACAAGGCATGCAATGCTGGGTTTCAACGAAACAGCACCGTTACGTTCATCGTAAAAGACCGTACAAGCACCAATCCTTACGGAAGTCAAGGAAGCAGAGGATTAACGGTTTACGCCGTGCCCTTTGCTCGTTAGCTGCCTCGCCTTATCTGTTCATCTCCCTGATGATCCCCGGTACATGCTGCGATACGCAGCGGTTTGCTAACTGCCAGGACGTGTTCACCAAGTTCGTGAGGAAGCTGGTCTACCGGTTCCCGGGCTGCTGGTTCGTGTACAAGCGCGAATGGACGAAAATGACAGGCTTCCACTTCCATTTGATGGGGAACCTTTTTGAGTCGAAAAAGCTGAGCTTTAAAGCCTCAAACCGTAGAAAAGTTTCCAAACTATGGAATGCCTCGATAACGGCAGTTCATGGGACGGTGCCTCCAGCTGGCGTGAAGCCATGCCTTGTCAAAGAGTGTAGCTTTGCCATGCATACTGGCTACCTTCTTAAGGATGGCAAGAAAGGGCAGGATATGGCCTTTATCAAGAAGTCCGGCGGTGCGCAGACGTGGAACTACATCAATAAGAAAAACATCCCGTTTGCGCCGAAAATACCGGCAAAGATTACTGAAAAGGCCTACTTCCTGTTCCTCGATATGCTGAAAGAGGAACTGGACGGTACCGGCTTCAACACCGAATATATTATGCGTATCAGGCCCAAGGCATGTGCCTCGTTGAGCCACATTGATAATGACATTCTGTTGAGGGCTCTCAAAGAAGCTTGCAAGGAGGCACACGATGGGGCAGCAGTGCATGACATATAAGCAGATAGCTGAGATCTTACAGATAGCACCAAATACGTTTAGGAAGACGTGGCGCCAGTATCCCCACTTCTTTGTGACCCCGCCCAGCACAAGGCCGCAAGGGGGAAACCTCAAAAGTGCCCGTTTCGACCCTGTGGAAGTCTTGAACTACGCAAAACAAGGAAGGTACAGCTATTATGGCTATCAACAAGATAGAGATGAAGACGTGCAGTCGGTACGAGGCAAGCGTCAAAGTAGGTGGTGTAATACGCAAGAAGCGCTTTCTGACGCTCCAAGAAGCAAAAATATGGGAGTTGGCGATGAGGCAAGCCCCAGCAATGGTAGCACAGCCCCGTTTGATGTATTCGCAGGGCTGTAGCCAGTACATAGCTGACTGCGAGCTGCGCATAGCTTCCAACACCCTTAGGGAGAAGAAGAAGCACCTGCGGGAGTTCGCCAGCTACATCAGGAAAGACTGCCGCTTGCAGGACTGCGCTATGGATGACGTTACTTTGAGCATGGCGCGTGCCTTTAGCAACCGCGTCATGGCCCGTAGCGGTGCCAAAACGGCCAACAGGCGTATACGTACGCTCAAGGCCCTTTGGAACTGGCACAAATCAGAGCTCAACGGCAATCCTTGGCAGGCGGTCAAGCCCTTCCCGGAAGAGGAGTTCGTCAAGTACGTCCCTTCAAAGGATGACGTTGAGAAAGTCTTCGCCGCTGCTACGCAGCAGGAAAGAGATATATTAACGTTCATCAGCTACACTGGGGCACGCCTCAGTGAAGTGCTTAACCTGAAGTGGGAAGACGTTTCAGACGGCTCCATCAGGCTGTGGACGCATAAAAGCCGGAATGGCTCCAAGACGTCCCGTCTGGTTCCTGTCGGCCATACGCTGCGTGACGTGTTGACGCGGCTTCATCCTCTATCAGAGGGCAGCCCGTATGTTTTCGTCAATCCCGCTACGCATGGGCCGTACAGACGGAATCAGCCCTCCATATGCCGCATGCTGAAACGGCTGTGCCGTGAAGCTGGCGTCAGGGAGTTCGGTTTTCATGCGCTGCGGCACTACTTCGCCTCCATGCTCGTAAGCACGAACAAGGTGACGCTGTGCGACATTCAGCACATGCTGGGCCACCAGCGCGCCACCACCACGGACACCTACTTGCACAGCTTGTGCCCCCCAGTAGATCACTTGGCGGGGGTGATTGAAGAAATGAACCAGCCCTTGAAGGCCAGCTAACAACCAGACAACCGAAAGGCCGGGGAGACGATCTCCGGCCTTTTTTGTCGGCTTCGCACACCGTACCACCGGCCGAAGCATTTCCCACGCTCAAAAAGGCCGCCATAGGCAAGTCTGGGCAGCCTGTTTACGTGCCCCCCTGGAAATGGCTGTTTCGGCACGCCAGTATACTCCTTGGTATACATCTTTGCCGGGGAGGCCATTTTTCAGGCACGAAAAAAGCCGGTAAGCTACATGCTGTAACCTACCGGCTTTGCTGCCTTAGTGGCGGAGAGGGAGGGATTTGAACCCTCGATACAGGTTTAAGCCCGTATACTCGCTTAGCAGGCGAGCTCCTTCGGCCGACTCGGACACCTCTCCGCTCAGGGAAGACTTCGTCATTCCCACGTGAGGCTGTACATTAGTCGGGAAGGGGCCGAGTGTCAAGGGAAAATCCGGCAAAGGCACAAAAAATCTTCGCCTTTGCCGGGAAGGCCCGGCGGGCGACGTTGACCCCCGTACCGGCTTGGCGTATCCTGCTGCGTTCAATATCTTACGGAGGAACAACGCCATGAGCGAAAACAAGGCCGAGACCGTGGCCGCTGCCGCGGAAAGCAACGACAATCCCAAAGCCGGTGTGGACTTTATCCGCGCCCGCATCATGGACGACAACGCGTCGGGTCGTTTCGGGGGTCAGGTGCACACGCGCTTTCCTCCGGAACCCAACGGCTACCTGCATCTGGGCCATGCCAAGTCCATCTGCCTGAACTTCGGCGTGGCGCGCGAGTTCGGCGGCATGTGCAACCTGCGCTTCGACGACACCAACCCCGTCAAGGAAGACACCGAATACGTGGATTCCATCCGCGAGGACGTGAAGTGGCTGGGCGGTGAGTGGGATGACCGCGAATTCTACGCGTCCAACTATTTCGACAAGCTCTACGAATACGCCGAGCAGCTCATCCTCAAGGGCAAGGCCTATGTGGACGACCTGAGCGCCGACGAGATCCGCGAGTACCGCGGCACTCTGACCCGTCCCGGCAAGGAGAGCCCCTGCCGCAACCGCAGCGTGGAAGAAAACCTGGACCTGTTCCGCCGCATGCGCGCCGGGGAATTCGCCGACGGCGAGCATGTGCTGCGCGCCAAGATCGACATGGCCTCGCCCAACCTGGTCATGCGCGACCCCACCCTGTACCGCATCCGTCATGCCGAACATCACCGCACGGGCAACAAGTGGTGCATCTATCCCATGTACGACTTCACCCACTGCCTGTCCGACTCGCTGGAAGGCATCACCCACTCCATCTGCACGCTGGAGTTCGAGAACAACCGCGAGCTCTATGACTGGGTGCTGGACGCGCTGGAAGTGTACCATCCCCAGCAGATCGAATTCGCGCGCCTCAACCTCACCCATACGGTGCTGTCCAAGCGCAAGCTCATCCAGCTGGTGAAGGAAGGCTACGTCAAGGGCTGGGACGACCCGCGCATGCCCACCCTGAGCGGCCTGCGCCGCCGCGGCGTGCCGCCGGAGGCCCTGCGCGAGTTCTGCAGCCGCATCGGCATCGCCCGCTCCGACTCCATGGTGGATTACGCGGTGCTGGAATTCTGCATCCGCGAATACCTCAACGCCCACACCCCGCGCGCCATGGCCGTGCTGGATCCCGTGAAGGTGGTCATCGAGAACTATCCCGAAGACCAGGTGGAAGAGTTCGAGATGCCCTGGCATCCCGAAGATGCCGCCTACGGCAGCCGCACCGTGCCCTTCTCGCGTGAACTGTGGATCGAGCGCGACGACTTCCGTCAGGATCCGCCCAAGAAGTACCACCGTCTGGCGCCCGGTGCGGAAGTGCGCCTGCGTTACGCCTATTTCATCACCTGCCGCGAAGCCGTGTACGACGATGCCGGCAATCTGGTGGAACTGCGCTGCACCTACGATCCCGAGAGCCGCGGCGGCCAGAGCCCCGACGGCCGCAAGGTCAAGGGCACCATCCACTGGGTCTCCGCCCGCCATGCCGTGCCCGCCACCGTGCGCCTGTACGAGCACCTGTTCTCGGCCGAGAACCCCAACGCCATGCCCGAAGGCCAGACCTTCCTAGATGCCATCAATCCCGATTCCCTGCGCGAAGTGACCGCCATGCTGGAACCGGCCCTGGCCGCCAAGGAAGTGGGCGCCAAGGTGCAGTTCGAGCGCGTGGGCTACTTCTGCAAGGACAAGGACAGCACCGACGAGCGTCCGGTCTTCAACCGCACCGTGGGCCTGCGTGACTCCTGGGCCAAGCAGGAGAAGAAGAACGCCTAGCCCGGCGGAAGCTTCAGGATGTCCGGTCGTGGCGGCGTTCCTGCATCCTACGGGGCACGGCCATGCCGTTGCGGCATGGAATGGCCGGAAAAACGGATTTGTGGAAAATAATCCTTGACTTCATGTGGGGATTTGTATATCTGAAACGTCTCAACGGGTCGTTAACTCAGTAGGTAGAGTATCTGCCTTTTAAGCAGAGAGTCGCAGGTTCGAACCCCGCACGACCCACCATGGCATGTAAGCCCCTGATGCGAGAGCGTCAGGGGCTTTTTGTGTCTGTGGGGCCGGGGTGTCCGCAGATGATGAAGACGGGCCGTCCCGAAAGGGGCGGCCCGTTGGTGTTTTCGGCGCAGGACGGTGCACGGTGGAGCGGGAAGCGGCGGAAAAAGCAAGGGCCCGGGAGGACACGGAGGACATCCTTCCCGGACCCTTGGGAGCCGTCGTCTGCAGCCGACAGGCTCCATGATCGTGTCTGCATGCTCAATGCTGGGGGGCGCCTTTCCCGGTCAGGGGGCGGGAATGTTCCCGCTCTTCCGTTGGCTCCGTCCCTTCCGTTTTCTTGCCCAGGGCCAGCAGGGCCACACCGCCGAAAAGCAGGCCCATACCGGCCAGCTCCTGACCGCCGACGGGCTCATGCAGCAAAAAGATGCCCCAGCAGGCAGCGCCCAGTGGTTCCACCAGGGCCAGTGTGGCGGCCATGGCCGTGGGGGTGCGGCGCAGCCCGGCCAGCGTGAGGCTGAAGGCCAGGGCCGCGGTCACGACGCCCAGATACAGGGCCATCCCCAGCCCCTGGGGCTGCAGCAGCCAGAGCGGCGGCGTGCAGAAATGGACGGGCAGCAGCAGGATCCCGCTGCCTGCACAGAGCAGGAGCATGATGTGTTCCGGCGCGTGGACCCGGCCCAGAGGCTTGCTGAAGACGAAGTAGGCGCCGTAGCAGGCCCCCGCCAGCAAGGGCAGGATCAGGGCCGTGCTGGCGCCCTGGCTGCCGCCCAGATTGAGCAGCACGAG
>ERZ772897.2289-NODE-2289-length-17140-cov-10.954112_pt1 | contig 17140 bp, 17 predicted proteins | sample MGYA00512125_ERZ772897 | MGnify/ENA primary metagenome ERZ772897 (study PRJEB29015, sample SAMEA2737660) | human gut metagenome | biome: human gut; feature: human-associated habitat; material: faeces | place: China | collected 2012 ... | reverse complement strand
AGATCTGTAAGGAGGGCGTGGATGCCATAGGCGCTGCGTTGCGGGAATTGGAGGCCGCCGGTTATATTGTACGGCACAAGCTGCGTGACCGGCAGGGACGCATCAGCGATACAGAGTATGTCATATACGAGCAGCCACAGCTTAGAAAACCGGATACGGATTCACCAGATACGGAAAACCCGTATATGGATAAACCGGATACGGAAAAGCCCGCAGAATTAAATATAGAGAAATCAAATACTCAAAAACAAAATATTTATGGATCAAGTACCGATTCCATTCCCTTCCGGGATTGCGCGGCAGATTGTCTGCCGGAACGGAAAGGAAGGGATGTGATGTCACTCACAGAGATAGAGAGTTATCGGGAATTGATTCAGGAGAATATCGGGTATGAATACCTGTGTCAGCAGTATGAAACTTATCGGGAGGATTTGGACGAAATTGTGGAGTTGATCGTGGAAACGGTCTGTGCAAAGCGAAAGACCACCCGTATTGCAGGAAGCGATTTTCCGCATGAAATCGTTCGTTCCAGGTTCTTGAAGCTGGATAACTCGCACATTGAGTTTGTCATGGACTGTTTACAGAAGAACACCACGGAAATTCGCAACATGAAGCAGTATCTTCTGACCGTTCTGTTCAATGCACCGACCACGATAAGCAATCATTACACCTCACAAGTAAATCACGATCTGTATGGCGGCTGGTAAATGGTCGCTTTTTTATTGCCCGGAACTGCCGGGAGAAAGGAGCAAGCATGATGTCTGAGGGAAAGACCATAGGGCAGCTGATGGAAGAAATGCGGGCAAAGGCAGGAGCGCAGAATTATCACGGTCATGGATATATGGACCTCCAGCGTTTTGCGGAGGACACCCGGCACATGATTATTTTTGATGTGCTGACGAACGATTCCCCTGTTGGCTGGAAAGGCGAACGAACCCGCCTGTTCCTGTCGGATACCGGTTATGAAAAAGCACTGGATAGTCAGGAAAAGGGGCAGATTAAGATTTTGAGCCACGCAAAGGTACGTCAGGGCAATCTGCACTATGACCGTTCTGACCAGTTACGCTAAGGAGGGCGGTATGAAGCGTTATCTTCTGCGGCGGCTGGTGGTTCCGCCTTAGCAAAAAAAGAGATTCCCTGCAAACTTCGTGGAAAGGAGGCGAGAAAATGCAGGAAGAAGTGGAAAACAGAACTTTGACGCTGGTTGTCAGTGGAACAAAGTTTACCGGCAGAATGTTTAAGGCTGCCATAAGCAAGTACATGGCACATCGCAAGGAAAAGAAGCTGGAAAAACAGAGAAGCCGTGATGCGCCGGTTGTTCCGCATGGAAAACAGACTGTGAAGCAGCTTGTCGGGCAGAATCAGGGAATATCCAACATTGAGATCACAGACCCCTCTATCAAGGAGTTTGAGAAAATCGCCCGGAAATATGGTGTGGATTATGCGGTGAAAAAGGACCGCAGCAGTTCTCCGCCAAAGTACCTGATTTTTTTCAAAGGCCGTGATGCAGATGCTCTGACAGCAGCTTTTACAGAGTACACCAACAAAAAGGTCAAAAAGGCAACGAAAACAGAGCGCCCGTCCGTACTGGCAAAACTTAACCAGTTCAAAGAGATGGTTAAAAATGCTGTGGTGGATCGCACCAAGCGAAAGGAGCTGGAACGATGAAAAAGACATTGGACATCAAAAAGCTCATTTTGCTGAATATGCCGTATATCCTGCTGGGGCTGTTTGCTACCAATTTTGGAGAGGCATGGCGAATGGCACAAGGGGCGGATGCTTCAGAAAAGTTTCTTTCGCTGGTTGCGGTTCTGCCTGGGGCGCTGCAAAGTTTCTGGCCAAGCCTGCATCCATTGGACTTGTTGGTAGGGCTGTGTTGTGGAGGCAGTCTGAGGCTGGCGGTGTATCTTAAAAGCAAGAACGCCAAGAAATATCGACATGGTTTGGAATATGGTTCGGCCCGCTGGGGAACCCGTGAGGATATTGCACCTTACGTTGATCCTGTATTTCAGAACAATGTGATTCTGACGAAAACGGAGAGCCTGACCATGAACAGCCGCCCCAAGGACCCCAAGACTGCCAGAAACAAAAATGTACTGGTGATTGGCGGCTCCGGTTCCGGTAAGACCCGATTCTGGCTGAAACCCAACCTGATGCAGATGCACAGCTCCTATGTTGTGACGGACCCGAAGGGAACCATTTTGGTGGAGTGCGGAAAAATGCTCCAAAGGGGTGCGCCCAAGCTGGGGAAGGACGGAAAGCCCATGAAGGATAAGCACGGCAAGGTCATTTATGAGCCGTACCGAATCAAGGTCCTAAATACCATCAACTTCAAGAAGTCCATGCACTATAACCCTTTCGCCTATATCCATAGCGAAAAGGACATCTTGAAGCTGGTAACAACGCTGATCGCCAATACCAAAGGCGAAGGCAAGGCCGGAGACGATTTCTGGGTAAAAGCAGAAACCTTGTTGTACTGCGCGCTTATTGGCTATATCCATTATGAGGCTCCGGTGGAGGAACAAAACTTCTCCACCCTCATTGAGTTCATCAACGCCATGGAAGTCCGTGAGGATGACGAGGAGTTCAAAAACCCCGTAGACCTGATGTTTGATGCACTGGAAGCCGAGAAGCCAAACCACTTTGCGGTGCGCCAGTATAAGAAATATAAGCTGGCCGCCGGAAAAACAGCCAAGTCGATTTTGATTTCCTGCGGCGCTCGCCTTGCCGTGTTCGACATTGCAGAGTTGCGTGAGGTCACGGCTTATGATGAGCTGGAGCTGGATACTCTGGGAGACAGGAAAACTGCTCTGTTCCTCATTATGAGTGATACGGATGACAGCTTTAACTTCCTGATCTCCATGTGTTATACCCAGCTTTTCAATCTGCTCTGCGAAAAAGCCGACGATGTGTATGGCGGCAGGCTTCCGGTTCATGTGCGCTGTTTGATTGATGAGTGTGCTAACATCGGGCAGATTCCGAAGCTGGAAAAGCTGGTGGCCACCATCCGAAGCCGTGAAATCTCTGCCTGTCTGGTGTTGCAGGCACAGAGCCAGCTCAAGGCAATTTACAAAGATAATGCCGATACCATCATCGGCAATATGGATACTTCCATCTTCCTGGGTGGCAAAGAGCCAACAACGCTGAAAGAGCTGGCGGCTGTTCTGGGAAAGGAGACCATAGACACTTACAACACCGGAGAGAGCCGGGGACGGGAGACCTCCCACTCGCTCAACTATCAGAAATTGGGAAAAGAGCTGATGAGCCAGGACGAGCTGGCAGTTATGGATGGCGGCAAGTGCATCTTGCAGTTGCGCGGTGTGCGTCCGTTTCTTTCAGACAAGTATGACATTACCAGACACCCTAATTTCAAATACACAGCTGATGCAGACAAGCGAAATACCTTTGATATTGAAGCATTTTTGTCTGCCAGACTAAAACTCAAGCCTGATGAGGTCTGCGATGTATATGAAGTAGACACGGAGGGCGTGTAATACGGTTCCGCTGAGAAAGGAGTGATCGTATCTATTTGCCGCAACTGCCTCTGTTGAGGCCATTGGCGTACAAAGCGGACAATCGCAAGAAAAATAATGAAAAAGGAGGACAGCCGGAATCATGCCCCCGGAAACCGGGCGGCAGATTGTTCCGGCTTTTGTATGCCTATGAAACATGACAAACCTATTTTTTAATCAGATTCCGGCTAACAAACTATATGGCATTTTTTGAACAGGCAATTACCGTTCTTCAGACTCTCGTTATCGCTCTGGGCGCTGGTCTTGGTATCTGGGGTGTCATCAAAAAGAACTTAATGTAACAATAAATTTAGTAAGTATTAGAGAATTCAAAAAAATTCAAGGTTTAAATTTATTCTTGTGATGCCACAGTACTGTATTTAAATGGTTCTGTGGCATTGTCACATTCATCTAAGGGAAGCAGTTTTTATGCTTCAACATAAAAATTTATTTAAAAAGTGTAGAAAATTTATCTGAATAGTTATTTATGACTTTTGATGTGATATACCTTGACAGAAATGCCTTATTATGGTATATATTTAGATATACTAAATATTATGGAGATAGAAATTGACAGAAAGCGATGTTAAGCAAATAAAAAAAGGGATATTAAAAATTCTCATACTTAAATTATTACAACAAGAAAAAAAGTATGGATACGAACTATTAGTGGAAATGTCCCAAAAAAGTAAAGGCTTTTTTAAAGTTAAAGAAGGAACATTGTATCCGATTCTATATAAGCTAGAAGAAGATGGTTTAGTAATAAGTGAATGGGAAATTCCACATGATAAAATGAGGGTCAAAAAATATTATTCTATAACGCAGAAAGGAAAAGATGAACTCAAAGAACTAATAGTGTTTTGGAATTTACTTTCTACAAAAGTACAAGATTTTTTGTTAGAGGATAATGAGTATGAAGAATGAATTAAAACGCTACATTAAGGAAATTAATAAGGGGTTGCACCTACCTCATAAAATGAAAAAACGCATAACAACGGAATTATTGTCAGAGATTTACGGCAGGATAGATGATGGAGAGGAGCTAAATTCCGTTCTAACATCTATTGGTACTCCTCAAGAATTGGTTGAAGAATTGGAAGCAAATTATGAACATGAATATGTACAGTTTAAAAAAGGAAACATTTTAAAATTAACTATTTATTCCATAATTGCTTTTGGTATTTCTGCACTTATCATATATTCAGCAATAGTTATCATTTATCCTCAGTTTATTCTTCCCACTATAATAGGTGGAGCCAACGGAAGTACCGCTGTTTTTATCGCATACAAATGGTCTGCAAAAGAATTGATTGGTGGATTAATTATACAAATAATTATACTTATTTTTGTGTTATCACGAATTGTTCGGATATTCACGTTACTTAAAAATAAAAAGGGTGTGCCAAGGAAAAGGAGGAAGATGTTATGAAATTAAGAAGAGTAGTGAGTTTATTGATGTCCGTGTGTCTGCTGGTAGGCGCAAATTGTGTATCGAGTTTCGCAAGTGACGCTGATACTTCTGAAACGGCTACAATTCGTGTTTATGACAAAAATACAGCTGATATTCGTATGGCGAACAATGATCGGATATTGCTGGATACATGGACGGTAAGTATTTCTGCAGATGGTTCTGTAAAAGAAGTCAATGCTAAATAGGCTCGAATTGATGATCCTGTCGTTGCAACTTTTAATTACTACTATGATGGGATTAATAGCAATGATGAGTCTCAATATACTGTAACAATGGAGGCAGTGGGACAAATAAAAATCAAAAAATCAAAGTTACAGACGAAAGCAGAAGGAGTATCTACATGGGCGAGTAATACAGAAAGCCATAATTCCTATGTAGCGTCAAATTCTATTACTTATAGCTATACCAGCAACCCTCCATCTGAGCCTGCCGCGTATCGGACAGCCACTACACAAAGACCATCCAGTTTCAGGACATCAACTATCAGCTCTCCCAAAACGAAGATAAGACGGCAATCTTTGAGGGGTGGTGTGATTTCCTCAATTATTTTGACAGCTCGATTCATTTCCAGCTGTCTTTTTTGAACCTTGCGGCATCGGAGGAGACCTTTGCTAACTCCATTTCAATCCCGCACAAAGGTTATTCCAGCGTCTTTCCATTCCTTAAGATGGGCGCGGACTGCTGCCTCGCAGAAACCATCTTTATGAAGTGCCACTGCTGCTTTATAATTGATTCCGTCCATGATTACATGGGCATGACATTCTCCGAATATTGCTTTCGCCTTCTTTTTCTATCTGTTTTTCCAGTTATGCATTTTTTTCAAAAGAAATAAAGACAAGGGAACTGATGAACAACATATACGGGTAAAACAACCTTGGCAGAATATCAAATGCACTGACTGTCTCACCCAGGCCGGAAGCCGCTGAGATGGCAACCAGCATCTGTGCTCCATAAGGAAGAATTCCCTGAAAGATACAGGAAAATATATCCAGAATAGATGCTGCTTTCTTATTGCTGATTCCGTAGTTTCCTGACATTTCTTTTGCAATTGGATTTGCCATAACAATTGCGACTGTATTATTCGCCGTTGCAATATCCATCAGACCTACCAACAGACCCATGCCAAGGAGTCCGCCTTTTCTCCCGTTAAACACTTTTTTTATCCAATATAGCAGAGCAGCAAATCCACCATATTCTTTGATCAGTGCACAGATAGACGCTACCAGAATGGCAACCATGCTGGTTTCAAACATGCCTGCTGCCCCGTCTCCCATATTTCCAAGCAAATCCGTCGGCACGATCATCCCTGTCGCAATCATGATGATGGAGCCACTTATGATTCCTGTAATCAGTACCAGGAACACATTTAAGCCAAGAATGCCTCCCGCCAGTACCAGTATATAAGGAATGGCCTGTATCAGATGATATTCTTCCTGCACAACTCCGCCACTGTAATTTTTCACAGACAGATTGTAGATAATCACCAGACTGACAATTGCTGCCGGAAGTGCAATGAAGAAATTTTCCTTAAATTTATCTGTCATCTTACAACCCTGTCCATTACACGCGGCAATTGTCGTATCAGAGATAAAGGACAGATTATCCCCAAACATTGCACCACCCATGACTGTCGCAATACAAAGCGGCAGGTCAAACCCCGATGCTCGCGACACGGCTATTCCAATCGGGGTAATTAAAGTAATGGTTCCTACGGAAGTCCCCATTGCAAGTGATACAAAACAACTTACTACAAAAAGCACCACAACCGCGAACTGAGGCGGTATCAGTGACAGAATAAAATATGCCACACTGTTTGCTGATGTTCTTCCAACAACACCCACAAAAATTCCAGCCAGCATAAATATAATGATCATGGTAATAATGTTCGGATCGCTGATTCCAACTCCCATTATTTTCAGTTTATCATTCAGGCTTAATTTCCGGTTTTGCAGACATGCAACAAGCAGTGCAAGCAAAAATATAATCACAACAGGAATTTTGTAAAATCCCATCTCGATATTCAGGCCATATTCAAACAGAATCCCCAGTCCCAGATATAAAACCACAAACACCGTGATAGGCAATAAGGCTTTTGCGTTTCTTTTTTCCATTTCTTAATCCCTCTCTACCCCTTTTATTTATCCCAAACTATACCATGCCATGATACCGCAAATGCCTTAAAAAATCAATGACTCTACTTCCAGTGAATCACTGCTTCCACCGAATCCGTATACTGATCATCAGTGATGGACTTGTAACGGGAGCCGTCATACCAGTCGGTGAAACCGTTGTCAATTTTGTAAATATTTCCAGTTTCAGTGTCCACGATGCGCTCGTAACCCAGGGTAGCGTCACTCTGTTTCTGGCTCATAATATCCTGGCTCCGGTTCCGGTTTTCCCAGGAAGACATGATGCTGTCGGACATCTCACTGGCTGACTGGCTGAGAGACTGGGAGGTAGAGGCCGCCTGATTGCTCTGGGACATGGCAAAGCTCTGGAACTCCGGCGTATAATTAAGACTGCTGAGAACTTTATTCAAAGTAGGCTGCCAGTCCTGAAAGGTTCCCTTTTCTGCACTGAGGACTGTCAGATTATAGACAGAATAATATCCCATTCCCGTGCCCATGGCAAAGGGAACCACATCCGCCGTGAACATTCCTTCTCCCGTTGTGCCATTCTGTGTAAAATCCGCCCGAAGAATGGAGGGGGAAATAGCAACGCTGCTCATTCCCTGAGTACTTTCAAAGCTCTCTGTCACAGAAAAATCTGCAATGTACGGTGTCTGAATATCCGCATAGTCAGCGGTTGCATTCATTGCGTCTGCAAACTGTGGGAATATTTCAAAGACTCCCTGTGTCGGTACATTCGTAAGAATGGGACATTTTCCAAACAAATCACTGGAAAGCGCCATCATCGCCCGGGAATTTTCATCTGAAAATAATGGTTCCATTTTTAGCATAAAGAAAATCTGATTTACCGGATTCTCCGGATCAAAAACATGAATTGCATGAAATATACCGGTGTACATGGCAGAAGATTTCACGCTCCAGCCTTCCGGAATATTCGTACTGAATTCTGTACAGCTATAAGGCACCAGCTCCTGAGCAGACGCCAGCGGAACGACTGTCCAGCTGTCCTCTACCGATGCTGCTGTGCTGGAGGCTGTTTGCTCACCCTCTTCTTCATCCGGTGCAGTCACAGCTGCTACGCTTCCTGGCCGTTCAAATACCATCTCTGTATCGGCATTTGCCAGCATCAGCACACCGTCCTCCAGGAGATCCAGAGTCATGGCAGTTCCCATCTCTTCCAGATCCTCCTTGCCGACAGTCATACCGTTATAGGTCACGCTCACAAGCTCCCATGTTCCTGCCGCAGTGTCTGCGGCAGCAGTCGTTACAGTATCCACTGCGGCATCCGTTCCCACATTTGATACGCCCTGTCGGCGTTGCTGCGAAAATGCGGTTGCCACAGGAAAGGACAAGCACATTTGAAGCAGCAGGAAAACAGGGCTGTGATTGTGTGGCGTAGAGCCGCAAGCGCAGGGCTGGTTTCGTCAGCAAACAGGGCGTATATGAAAACCCCCGTCCCTCGTCCTACGCCGAACTTGTGGACACACTCCCGCAAAAATTGAAATGATCGAGAAGCCATTTTAGGGCTTTCCCGCCTGGATTACCCATCAGCAAAGGCGGGTGGTACTGTCAACGGCGGCGCAATTTTTGCGCCGTTCATCTTGACCGTTGACTGGCTCGGCTGACTTTGCTATGTTATAGCTTCAAAGCATTTTGGGGACATTTTTCCACGCATTTCATGCACAAAATACATTCTGTTGCGTTTTTCTTATTTCGGGAATTGCATGGAACTTCTACATTCATTGGACATATCTTTTCACACTTTCCGCACGAAATACATTTCTTCTTGTCGACTTTGATGCGAAAAAGCGAAAAATAACTCATCGGTTTCAAAAAAACTGTAATTGGGCAAATATATTTGCAAAAAGCTCTGTTATCTTTACATTTGTAGGCTATAGCAATTCCAACGACATAGTAGAGAATATTTCCAATGATGAAGCTCCGCCACATAATTTCCTCTTTGTTTGGGACTTTAAGAATAAAGAGCAGACTCACAAATACGAGAGAAGCTCCGAAAACAAAATAGCGGATCATTCCCCATTGCTTGCGTGGACTGGAAGGTTCCTTGAACGGAAGCAAATCTAAAACCATTGCTGTCCAACAAGCATAACCACACCACCCACGCCCAAATAGCAAAGGACCAAATATTTTTGCAACAACATAATGAATTGTAGCGGCTTCAAATACACCGAGGAAAAGATAATACCAGAAGCCCTCTATCTGCATATTTTCTCGACAAAGAAACCCCAGATACACAATCATATACAGACCAACAGCAAATTGTACTACATTCCGGGCATATTTTTTCTTCTTCCCATATAATACCAATCCAACAGCAATCGCAGTGCCAATATACGAGAAATTGAAAAGATAGAATATATTATCTAACGCAAACCATAATGTCACCGCAATCACTTCAAAAACGAGCCACATAACAAACGGCGGTAAATATTTTCTAATCATCATTTGATTCCTCCGCTTGTTCCATCATCTTTTTTGCAAGTGTTTGAAACTGCTTGATGGTTTCCTCGTCCATCGGAAGAAGCTGCCCAATCTGTCCGGCAATCATAGCAGTTACATCGTCTATACTGTTTTTTAACAGATTGACATTGCACTCTTGCACGCCGGTCAGGTTGGATACGCTTTTTTGTACCCTAGCTTGGCAGGCCGCACAAGTCATGCCTGTGACATTGTACTTTTCCTGCATATTGAAACCTCCTTCTCTGGAAAGTGGAATACCCATACGGGATATAGGTCTCTCCGGTTCTCAGTATAGTCCCGCAAGGAGGTTCTGTATTTCCCGTTCAGAAGAATTTTTGTCCCAAATGGAAGCGTTTCTGAAAGTCGATCCGTCATAAACGCTGCAAGGGCATCCCTTCCAACTTCATGTGATATTGTTCCAGCACATCTTTCAGCGTGATTTCTTGCATTCTTTGTTCCGCTGTTTTTTGAATGTCCAAGTAAAAATCCCGCAGCACCAGTTGGATATTTACACCCACGCCACAGGCTGGATTGGTATGGATGTCCTGGTGGAGCAGGGGCTTGTTGCCCTCCACTGCCCGATAGGCATCCAGCAGAGTGATTTTCTCCGGCTCACGAGCCAGAGCGGGTCGGGGATGTCCCTTCACACTGACCAGCAGCCCTCCTTTCCGCAGGGCGGACATGAGCTGGCGCACATAGGCAGGATTCGTCTGAATGCTCTCTGCCAGCTTGTTACTGGTCAGGTCGCAGTCTGGGTACAGAGCGATAAAAGCCAGAATATGAACAGCATCGCTAAGGCGGGTGGGATATTTCATGGTCTGATCTCCTTTTTTGCTTGATGTTATTTTTATTATAACAGCATATTGACAGTAACGCAAGAGAATGATAAGATGGTTTGAAGTAATAATAAAAATAACACCCACTCGAAAGGAATGGTGAAAATGAACTTCTATGATGATTTGGTCATGCAGACCCAGATGAATTATTCCAAGTACCATCCTATCTATGCTTCCGGCAGTACGCCTTATCAGCTGACTGACAAAAAGCCGCTGCCGTATAGCGAACAGATCCATCGTTTGGTACAGGAGGTAAAGGAAGCTGACTGTGTGGTAGTGGGCGGGGCCTCCGGCCTGTCCGCTGCCGGTGGCGGAGATTTTTACTACGAGGACAACGACTCCTACCGGAAATACTTCCGGCCTTTTGCGGAGAAGTACCACTTCAAAGGTGCTTTTGCAGGGATGATGCACCCCTGGAAGACAAGGGAAGAGTATTGGGGGTATCTCGCCACCTTCCTTCACACCACCCAGACCGCACCTGTGCGTCATCCCTATCTGGATTTAGACGCTTTGCTGAAAGGCAAGGACTTCTTCATCCTCACCACCAACCAGGATACCCAGTTTGTCAAACTCTACCCGGAGGAGAAGGTGGCGGAGATCCAGGGAGATCACCGGTTCTTCCAGTGTGCCGCCTGCTGTACCGATGACACCTGGGATGCGGTAAAGCCGGTGGCTGATATGGTGGCCGCTATGGGGGATGGCACGAAGATTCCCACGGATCTCATTCCCCGATGCCCCCACTGCGGCGGTGAGGCATTCCCCTGGGTGCGAGGATATGGGAATTTCCTGCAAGGAAAGAAATATGAAGAACAGTACGAGAAGATTTCTCGCTATGTACTGGAACACAAAGACAGCAAAATTCTGTTCCTGGAGTTGGGCGTTGGTCGAATGACTCCCATGTTTATCCAGGAGCCTTTCTGGAACATGACCCTCAGCTTTCCCCATGCTCGGTATATTGCTGTCAACGACAAATATGACTTCCTGCCCAAGCAGTTGGAGGATAAGGGCATGACCATTGTGGCCGACATTGCTCAAGTGCTGCGGGATGCACGGAACACCATGAAAAGCGGAGATAACGATCAATGAGGGTTGGAAACCAAGCGGCGCTTCAGGAACTTGCCGAGCGTATTGCTCAAGCAGATGCCGTTGTGATCGGAGGCGGCTCCGGCCTGTCAAGCGCAGCTGGATACGACCACTACCATTGGTCCCCGGCACTTTCGGAGGCGTTGGCTCCCTTTCGGGAACAGTATGGATTTACCTCCCCACTGGCTGGATTCTACCATTGCTTTTCCAGCTATGGGGAACAGTGGGGATATTATAGTCAATATATCCGCTTCATGTGGGAGGCCCCCACGGGGCAGCCATATCTGGACCTGCAGGCACTTGTTGCGGACAAACCTGCTTTTGTGTTGACCACGAATGTGGATCAGCAGTTTTTTCGGGTATTTCCCCAGAAACAAATTTGCGCCTTTCAGGGAGACTTTAGCTACTGCCAATGCAGTCAGCCCTGCCGGGATGATATTTGGGAAAACCGCGAGCTGGTGAAGGAGCTGACTGGTTGCTTGGCAGGTGTTCGCCTGCCGGAGGAAGCTGTTCCTCGCTGCCCGGATTGCGGGCGGGTGCTGGTGCCTTGGGTACGAGATGATACCTTCCTGGAGGGAACCTTCTGGCAGGATAGTCTGCACCGCTACCATAGATTCCTGCGACGCTGGATAATGGATCAGTCCGACAAAAAAGTCCTGCTGTTGGAACTTGGCGTGGGTGAGATGACGCCCAGTATCATCAAACTACCCTTCTGGGAACTTACTGCCAAAAACGAAAACGTCTTTTATGCATGTCTTAATCGAGAGGCATCTCATAGGCCAGAGCATCTGCGGGGACGCAGCCTGTATCTGCAAGGAGATTTGGCGGAAACTCTAGCTGCCCTCCGGCAGGAGCGATCCATCGCAGCAACCATAAAATAGAAAGGGGCGAACGAATATGATAGATTGGAACCCTATTGCGGAAAAATTCAGAGAAGCGGACGCTATCTTGATCGGGGCCAGTAACGGCCTGTCCATCACCGAAGGATTGCATTTGTTTGCAGATAATGCAGCCTTTGATGAATTGTTTGGAGATTTCAAACAAAAATACGGCTTACATTGTATTTTGCAGGGCATGATGGCTGGATGGCCCAGCGAGGAGGAAAAATGGGCCTTCTGGGCCCGGCTCGTCCATCATTACTGCGGGCAGTACCAGCCTACGCCGGTGATGAACGATTTGAAGGCCATTGTGGGAGAGAAAGATTACTTTGTCGTCACATCAAACGGAGAAGGTCACTTTGAACTGTGTGGCTTCGATCCGACGAAAATCTATGAGATTGAGGGCAACTGGTTTACGATGCAGTGTGCCCGCCCCTGCCACGACACCCTCTATTCAAGTTTAGAGGTGGCCGAAAAATTATCGGCTGCCGAACAGGGCGGCCATGTGCCTACAGAATTGGTGCCGCGCTGTCCCAAGTGCGGCGGTCCCATGGACATCCACATGGGTGCGGGTCAGAGAATGATTCCGGATACCGCTGCCCAGGCACGGTTCCAAAACTTTCTGAAAACCTACCACGGGAAGAAACTGGTGGTTTTGGAGCTGGGCATTGGCTGGCGCAATCAGCTGATCAAGGCCCCGATGATGCGCCTGGTGGCCAGCGAGCCAAACGCCACTTATGTGACCCTCAATCTTGGTGAGATCTACATTGCGGACAATATCAAAGAGAAGTCCTTCGGACTGGACGGGCGGCTGGATGAGCTGCTGCCTGCTCTCCGGGAGGCGTGCGAGGTATGACGATTTCGGAGCAGATTCAAAATGACTATACGAATGCATAAAAAGATTAAAATCACCGTGCTGCGCGCGGAATACGATCAGGAGCTGGCAGAACAGTATGCGATTCCTAATTTGGAAATGTGTCCTTTTCATCAGAAAGGTCAAGTGCTGTACAGCGATGGCATCAATCCGCCGGATGGGATGTGTGGTGCTGCTTGGCAGGTCATCGGCCCCATGGTTCGGCGATTGTCCGAAGGTCAAACGGTACAGTCTACCGGCACTTGGCTCAATGATGATACGATTGGTGTGTTTGCATGTCCAGACGGCATCCGACCTGTTATTTTTCTCTTGGAGGCGGAGTAAGGAATGCAGTGGGCAGATGGAAAGATCCGATGCCATTGGGTGAACCCGGCTAATACCACTTATCTGCGATACCATGACGACGAATGGGGCAGACCGGTCCACGATGACCATATGCTGTTTGAAATGTTGATTTTGGAGAATTTTCAGGCAGGCCTCACCTGGGAATGTGTCTTAAATAAACGGGAAGCGTTTCGCCGTGCTTTTGACGGGTTTGATTTACGGAAAGTGGCATCTTATAGCGAAGAAAAATTGACGGCTCTGCAAGCTGACTCTGGAATCATCCGTAACCGGCTGAAAATACGAGCTGCAGTGGTCAACGCACAAGTGTTTCAAAAGATACAGCAAGAGTGGGGCAGTTTTGACCGATACTTATGGCACTGGACAGATGAAAAAATCATCCAAGAAGTAGACAAGGTCAGCTCACCATTATCTGATGCCATCTCAAAAGACTTGAAAAAGCGGGGCATGAAGTTTGTGGGGACCATAATCATCTATGCCTATTTGCAGGCGGTGGGAGTTATCAACTCTCATGAATCAGGTTGCTTCCTGAATCCTTTGCAGCAGTAGAAAATGCAGAAAATAAAACGCCGGGAAGTTGACTCAAATTGTCAATGCCTCCCGGCTTTTTACCGGGTACTGGAATGTGCCGATAAAAGCTGCATTTTGCCCAAACAGAAGAACCCTTTTCCCGAATAGCAGGATATGGGTTCAAACCGTTGACGAGGACGGTTTTCCTGCGTATGATGAAGATACAATTAAACGATGATTTAATTGTTCTGACAACAGGAACAAATTAAGAGAGGAGATTTTCAAAATGAAAAAGACTTACAAAATCGATGTGGATTGCGCTAACTGCGCCAACCTGATGGAAGATGCCGCCCGCAAGACCAGCGGCGTACAGAGCGCTACGGTGAACTTTATGACCCTCAAGATGAACGTGGAGTTCGAGGAAGATCAGGATCCCAAGGCTGTTATGCAGGAGGTTCGCAAAGCCTGCAAGAAGGTGGAACCCGACTGCGAGATATTTCTGTAAGCCAGCGAAACGAAATGCCCTGTCGAGCGGCAGCTTGCAGGGCATTTTTTCTCTTAGATAAATAAACGAATAAGCAATTGTGAAAGGGGTAAAACGAAATGCAGGAGTATATCATCAACGGTCTGCTGATCGTGGTGGCTCTGCTGGCCGTGATCCTTCAGATCATCGGCATGCGGCCCTCCGCCGGTATGACTAAAAAACAAAAAGTGATGTTGTGGCGGATTCTGACTGCTACGGTTCTACTGTTAATTTTGCAGGTCCTGGGCGCAGGCGCATTTGAAGTGTTTGGCGCGGCAGGCCGCTGGGTACGTCTGGCTGTGTTCCTGGTGGATTATCTGGTTATTGGCTACGACATTCTGAAAAAAGCCGGAAAAGGTATCCGTAACGGTCAGGTGTTCGATGAGCACTTTCTGATGGCGGTGGCTACGCTGGGGGCTCTGGCACTGGCTGTATATGAAAACGGCGACTATCTGGAGGCCATTGCGGTGATGCTGTTCTACCAGGTGGGCGAATGGTTCCAGTCCTACGCTGTGGGCAAGAGCCGCCGGAACATCAGTGATCTGATGGACATCCGTCCTGATTATGCCAATATCGAACGGGAGGGAAAACTGGAACAGGTAGACCCGGACGAAGTGGGTATCGGCACCATTATTGTGGTACAGCCCGGTGAGAAAGTTCCTATTGACGGTATGGTGGTTCAAGGTGAATCGACGTTGAACACCGCCGCGCTCACAGGCGAGAGCTTGCCCCGCGAGGTCAAAACCGGGGATGAGATCATCTCCGGCTGTATCAACATGACAGGCTTGCTCCATATCCAGACCACCAAGGAATTTGGCGAGTCCACTGTCTCCAAGATTCTGGATCTGGTGGAGAACGCCTCCTCCCGGAAGTCCAAGTCGGAGGACTTCATTTCCCGCTTTGCCAAGATCTACACTCCTGCGGTGTGCTATGCCGCGCTGGCGCTGGCTGTATTGCCGCCGCTGGTACGGATGTTTGCCATGGGGCTGGATGCAGGCTGGGAGACCTGGATCTATCGTGCGCTGACCTTCCTCGTTGCCAGTTGCCCCTGCGCTTTGGTCATTTCCATTCCTTTGTCCTTCTTTGCAGGAATTGGCGGAGCCAGTAAGGCGGGCGTTCTGGTGAAGGGGTCCAACTATCTGGAGACCCTGTCACAGGCTAAGATCGTGGTCTTTGACAAGACCGGCACACTGACTCAGGGCGTATTTGAGGTGAATGCGATCCATCACAATGAGATGGACGAACGCAAGCTGGTGGAGTACGCGGCCCTGGCAGAGAGCGCTTCCAGTCATCCCATCAGCAAGAGCTTACAGAAAGCCTATGGCATGGAAATTGACCGCAGCCGTGTAACCAATATTCAGGAGCTCAGCGGCAACGGTGTCATCGCCACAGTGGATGATCATCAGGTCGCGGCTGGAAACGACAAGCTCATGAATCGTCTGGGGGTCCAGGCTATTCCGTGCCACAGCGTAGGCACCATTATTCACATGGCGATTGACGGGAAATATGCCGGGCACATTGTTATTTCCGATATCGTGAAGCCTCACTCCAAGGAAGCCATTCAGACATTAAAGTCGGCTGGGGTTCGCAAGACTGTGATGCTTACTGGTGACGCCAAGAAGGTGGCTGACAGTGTGGCCTCCGCTTTGGGGTTGGATGAGGTTTACAGTGAACTGCTTCCTGCCGACAAGGTGGAGAAAGTGGAGCAGTTGATTCAGAACAAGCCGGAGAAAGAAAAACTGGCTTTTGTGGGAGATGGCATCAACGATGCCCCGGTGCTTCGCCGGGCAGACATCGGCATTGCTATGGGCGCTATGGGTTCTGACGCTGCCATTGAAGCTGCGGATGTAGTACTGATGGATGACGATCCAATGCAAATTTCCAAAGCAATCAAAATCTCACGCAAGTGCCTTGGCATCGTCTATCAGAACATCGTGGTGGCCATCGGCGTAAAACTGGTCTGCCTCGTGCTGGTCGCTCTGGGCTTCGCCAATATGTGGCTGGCCGTGTTTGCGGATGTGGGCGTGATGATTATAGCCGTCCTCAACGCTATCCGGGCACTGTTTGTGAAAAATCTTTAAAGTTCAGAAATAAACAAAAACAAAAGGGGGGACCCTTCCCGCATGAAGGCTTTATTTTAAATTGGTCCCTCAGAAGCATGTGTCAGTGAAGTTGCAGACAAACTGAATAGGTCAGAGTCCGCTGTTTCTCACCATATCCGTATTTTACGCATGAAAGGTTTGGTTCGCTGGCGCAGGAGTGGAAAGGCTATTTACTATGTTCTAAAACGCTTATTTTCACTACGCATTATCCGGAACTGCTGGATGAATATGACCGAAATGACGGAATTTGTATTGTAAGAAACCGTAATGGCATTACAGCAGAAAATTTGAGCCATATATTGAAACGTAATGATATTAAAAAGAGTGATGCCTACCAGAGCGGTTTCCTTGAGGGAACAACGCCAGCATATGAAGCGTATATGCGCTTGAAGAAAAGCC
>ERZ772897.2278-NODE-2278-length-17195-cov-3.070712_pt1 | contig 17195 bp, 14 predicted proteins | sample MGYA00512125_ERZ772897 | MGnify/ENA primary metagenome ERZ772897 (study PRJEB29015, sample SAMEA2737660) | human gut metagenome | biome: human gut; feature: human-associated habitat; material: faeces | place: China | collected 2012 ... | reverse complement strand
GCAAAATTCCCACTGGCTGCATCGAGACGCTGTCGGCTTCCCTGTCGCGCCAGCTCAGCAGCATAACCTCCGTCAAAGCGCCGTCCCGCCACTTGGCGGATACCCGCACCGGGCCATCCGCCATCAAGCCCTCAAAGCAGCCCTCCGTCCACGCCTCCGGCAATGCAGGCAGCAGGTCAATTCGGTTTTTCCGGCTTTGCAGCAGCATTTCCACAACCGCCTGCGCTGCGCCCGTGTTGCCGTCCAGCTCCCAGACCGGCGCAAAGGAGGACGCGCCCCGCGTGGGCGGGTGCATCACCAACAGGTTCGGCATGGTCAAACGGCGGCACAGCTCCGAGAAATGGAACAGCGCCTGCTCTCCATCTCCCAGACGCGCACTGTAAAGCGTCAGCATATTCCGCGCCCAGCCAGTATCCTCCCATTTTTCATAAGGCGTAAGCCGCTGGCGGATGCTTTTCCGCGCCGCGTCGGCTAATTCCGGCGTTTCCTCCGGCGTAATCTGATACAGCGGATACAGTCCGACCATATGGCTCATGTGTCGATGCTGTCTGTCCGCCGGAGGCAGATTGTGCGACCATTCCGCCAGCGTGCCATCTGGCAGCGTGCGCAGCGGCGGCAGCTTTGCCAGCGCCTCCCGAACAGCGCGCTGATGTGCGTCCTCGGGAAGCCGAAGCGCCCTATGGGCTTCCAGATCATCCGTCAGAAGCGCACGGATCATGCTCAGCTCAAACGCTGTTCCAACGGAGGAATAGCATTTTCCGTTTTCCGTCACGAACGCATTTTCCGGAGAAATCGACGGGCCGCAGGTCAGGAAGCCCTCCTCGTCCTCAAAAAGATACGCCAGAAAGAACGCCGCCGCTTCCCGCAGCGCCGGAAGCGCCTTCTCCTTCAAGAAAGCCTCGTCCCCTGTGCGGCGATAGTAGGTCATGTAGTCCAGCGCCAGCCATGCGCCGCAGGCCGGACAGGGCGCAAGGCTCTTGTTCCAGTAGGGCTGCGCATAGCCCCATGCGTTTGCAACCAGCTCCGCTGCCCATCCCGGCAAGCCGTAGTGACGCTGGGCGTTCCTGCGTCCATGCGGAATCAGCCGCTTTTCCATCCATGCGAACAACGGCAGATGGCTTTCACTCAAGCCGCTGGATTCGCACAGCCAATAGTTCATCTGGGTGTTGATGTCCAAGTGCATATCGCACGTCCAGCCGATGCGGCAGGCAACGTTGTCGTTCCACACGCCTTGCAGGGACATGGGCAGCGGCGCGTCCGCTCTCGCGCCGCTGACGGTCAGATAGCGGCCGAAGGCAAAGAGCATTTCCGCGTCGTTCGCCGTATCGTCGCCCGCCAAATGAAGCCGTGCGGTCTGCGTCTGCCCGGAAAAATCCGCAGCATGGTGTGCGCGAAGCATGGCATAGTCCGCCAAGGCGCAGCGAGCGAATAGCCGCTCCTTGGCGTTTTCCGTCCAAGCTGCGTCAGGAAGACGCACTTGCTGCTCCTCCGGCGTAAAGTCGGATACCATCGTCAGCCGCAGCAGCCATTCGTGACTTCCGTGAATTTCCAGCGCATCGCCGGTACAGACGACCGCGCCATCCCCTGCGTCCACCGTAACAAGTCCCAGCAGATGCGTCCCGCACGTCCCGTCGCTGTGGCGGTTTTCATGCGCCCACGCATCCAGCAGTAAGCCGCCCTTATACGCGCTTGCCTTCGCCGCGCCATCTCCCATGGCAATGCGCACGGTCATGGGCGCATCATCCGTTGCCCGAAGGAAGAACGCCCGATCCGGGTAAGAACAGAAGCACTCCCGCCGCTGCATACCGCCCTCGTGGCGGAAGCTCAGCTGCATCAAGCCCTCTTCCAGATCCAGGCTTCGTCCGTAATCCCGCCATGCGCCCAGCGTCTGCGTAATTCGCAGCGTTCCGACCGGCATCGAGGTGCCGTACTGTTCTTTGCTTCCCATGAAGCTTTCAATCTGCCGATCCGCCGCCGCATAATCGCCGTCAAGCGCTGCCTGCCGCGCCAGGCGGAAGGACTCCGGCGCGGCGGCGTCAGGCGCATCCTCATCCGGGGAACCGGAATAAAAGGCGATGTGGCTCAGCTCCAGCGTTTCATGCTCCGGCTGACCATGTATCGCCTGCCCCATCCAGCCGTTGCCCAGCAGCATGCTTTCGTGGAAAGCCGTTCCGGGGGCGTCCAGCCGCAGCACATGGTGTTGCATGTCAGAATCGACCTCCTGCCTTGCATTCAAGCGTCAAAATAGGGAGCCAGAACGCGTGCGTCGGCTCCCCATGATGTGTCATCTCGTTCGATCAGCCCTTGACGCTGTACCCCTCAGCTAAGCACCATCCGCGTCTGCCGAAAGGAGCTGGGCGTGACGGTGGTTCGCACGCTGCTTTCTCTGGTGGAGCGCGATATGCCCTGCACCATTAAGACAGAAATCGGCGTAGACGTCGTTATGCGCGATTCGGTGCGCATCAAAAAGCAATAATACGATTTCCAGATAAAACGCTGCCCGGTTTGATTTTTTCTCAAACCGGGCAGCGCCTTATATTATTTCCAAATGAGAATGCACCAAGGCGCGAGCAGATGGCGCAGTTGAATCAGGAAATCGTATTACGCATGATCTCGCGAGCGTTCCCGATACTCCTGCGCGGTGCAGCCCATCCATTTCCGGAACCATCGGGCAAAATAGTTGGCGGTATTGAAGCCCGTCTGCTCCGCAATAGAGGCGATGGACTGGTGGGTTTCGCTGAGGAGGCTGCACGCCTTCTTCAGCCGGGACTGTGCAATGCTGTCGCTGAACGACACGCTGCTGCATTCACGGTACACACGCGAAATGTAGGTGGGATGGAAATGCAGCGCGTCCGCAATCGCGGTGAGCGACAAATCGCCGCTTAGATGCTCGGCTATATACTGGTCAATCTGCCGCACAATGTGTCGCTGACGGTGCATTTGCTTTTTGGAGCGTGCATTGAATACCTCCTGCGCCAGATGGTTCAGCTTGCGCTGTAGCTCGCTGAGCGGCGTTCCGGGCTTAATCACCAGCCTTTCCAGCGCGGGCGACGCAATGTCGCCCGTCAGGAAGGCGCCGCTGCAATCGCGCATGAACTGCGCCAGCGCCTCGTAAAGCTCATCGGTGCTTCGCTTATCGCTGGTATCTGCCAGAAGCTGAAAAAAGCGCGGGGTTTCTTCAGCAAAGAGATCCTCCTGACCGGTAAGCAGGTATTCCTTCATGCGGATAAGGCTTGCCTGTCCGTCGCTGACGGATACCAGCGGCATCGAGGACGTTGGCTGCGCTTGCGTCGCGTGCAGCGTGACCAGTTCGCCGGACGCGGGGCTGACCTGATTGATCAGCTCCAGCATCTGCGCCGCTCCCTTCCCCAATGCCTTCCATTCTGTTTCGCAGTCCATCAGACAGACCGTCAGCTGCTGTCCCTGCTGCTCGATCATCCGCTGCGCATTCTCCAGGTGTCCCTCCAGCAGCGCGCTGTCCTCCTCCGAGGGCTGAAACACAATGGAGAAGCAGCGGGCATTCATGTCGGTCAGCAGCATCGGCAAATGGGGGCGCATCAGCTCCTCGATCAGGTTCATCGACTGATGCAGAAGCTCGGGGCGCATGGCTGCGCCGAACATGCCATATCCCATACGCACCGGTCGATGTGCGTCAAAGGGAAAACCGCTGTCCTTGATGGCGGCAAGCAGCGATTCCTCTTGCAGCTGTCCGCCGTGCATGGCATGGAACACCAGCTGCCGCAGCTGCCTTGCATATTCGCTCGCCACCGCCGCCTGCCGCATCAGCCTCGCGCTTTCCTCCTGCAGGTTCTCTACCGCTCTTTCCACCGTGCTGATAAGCACTTGGTCGCCCTCGCTTTTGAGTACATACGCAAACGCACGCTGCTTCAGCGCTCGGCGCGCATAATCAAAATCGGAATAGCCGGTCAGGTAGATAACGCGGGTCATCGGCCAGCGTTCGCGCACCATGCGGTGAAGCTCCAACCCCGACGCTCCGGGCATTTCAATATCGGTCAGCAGAATATCCACGCGGTTGCGGTTCATCACGGCGCACGCCTCGTCGCAGCTGTAGCAGCGGCGAACCTCCAGCCTGTCCTGAAACACTTCCTGAAGCATATGGTACAATCCGTCGGCAATGATAACCTCGTCATCGACAATAAGAAGCGATTCCACGCCGCCTCACCTCCCTGTCCTCGGGAACAGGATTGTCACAGACAATCCGTCCGCAAAGCTTTCCAGTTTCAGCTCATAATGATCACCGTAGAGCAGCTCCATGCGGCGATACAGGTTATACAGCGCGCTGCCCTCCGCCAGTTCTCCGGCGCGCATTCGCTCGTCCAGGCGGCGCACGTTCTCCGCATCCATCGTTCCGCCGTTATCATATACCGTTACGCCGAAGCGATCCTGCTCCATGATAAAGCTGACCTCCACCACGCCGCCGCTTTGCTTGTTCTTCACGCCATGCACAAAGGCATTCTCCACCACCGGCTGAAGAATCAGCGGCGGTATGTTTTCCTGCGCAATTTCCTCCGGCAGTTCGTTCATATGCACGCGCACCCGCGGAGAAAAACGCATCCCTTGAATTTCCAGGTACTGCCGGATATGGTTCACCTCGTCGCGCAGGGGAACGTCATGCTCCGGAATGGTCGTGATGTAGCGGTAATAGCGGCTCAGATTCAGGCTCAGCCGCGCAATGTCTTCGTTGCCGTCCTGCTGCGCCATGCGGTAGACCATAAAGAGCGTGTTGTAAAAGAAATGCGGATTGATTTGCATTTGCAGCTGCCGAATCTCCGCCTGCTGTGCGCGCAGCCGTTCCTCATAAACCTGCGCCTTGAGGCTTTCCAGATTCTCCATCATGGAGTTAAACTGGGCATAGAGGTCGTCAAAGCCCGCATCCGAGCGGTCAATATGGAAATGTCCCGTTTCGCCCGCCTGACGCAGGGAATCGGCAATGGTGTCCAGCGGCTGAAGGATATATCGCCGGAAATAGGTAAGATAAATAACCAGCAGCACCAGCGCCAGCGCGGTCAGCAGGCAGACCCACATACGATGGCGCATCAGCGGCTGCAATTCATCCGCTATCGTGCCGACACAGCGAAGCGTAAGATGCAGCAGCGGTATTTCCGCCTCTGCGGAAAAAGTGCTTTCCCCCTGCACGCCCAAAAGGCTGCTGCCCTCCTTTCCGGCGGACAGCAACCCATTTTTCGTTCCGGCACTGAAAAACACCGTGCCTTCCGGCGTATACAGCGTCATGTCCAGCGCGTTTTCGCTGGCCAACAGGCGCATTCGCCGTTCGAGACGTTCCGGCGATATGCAGACAGAAATGAGGAACATCGGCTCGCCCCGCGTTACAGGGCTGCAAAGCATGTACAGATTGTCCCCATGCTCTGCGATGCGCAGCAGCTTTCCGTCCACCAATTGCCGGAAAATCGCGTATTCACTCCGATCCATCGTATCATAGATGGATTTTTCCGTCGAGATAACGCGGTCGATCTGCGGCAGCAGGATCTTTGCGTTTTCCAGCAAATCACACGAGCGCTTCATGCGGAGCAGCTTATCAGACAGCCCGCTAATGCTGGCGATGCGCTGATAGGCGCTGAGCCGCGGATAGGCGATGACATACCGCAGCAGCTCCTTATCCGCCGCAAGCTCCTGACACTGGGTAATCAGATTTCCGACCTCCAGATTGATTTGCGACGCAATATAGCTGCATTCCCGTTCGCTAAGCGCCTCCATGTTCCCATGAAGGGTCTGCAATCCCATATGGTTCAGGTAAAGCCCGATGGCATAGAACACCAGCACCACGGCGACCGTGATGGCCAGCAGGCGGATGAACCCACGGCGATTTAGACCCAGCGGCTGTTTATGCATGCGCAATTATCCCTTCACAGACCCCAGCACCATGCCCTTGACGAAGTAGCGCTGCAAGAAAGGATACAGCACCAGCATCGGGAAGCACGCTACAAAAATCATGGCGCATTTCACGGTTTTGTCGGATACCAAGGCAAGCGCCTCCCAGTCGCCGGCGCCCATCTGCGTGAGCTTCTGGTCAATAACGATGGTTCTCATGTAGCTCTGCAAAGGATATTGCTCCGGACCTCTGCTGTAGATGATGCCGTTGAACCATTCGTTCCAGTGATACACAGTGGAGTACAGGGCGACGGTGGCGAGCGCCGCCTTGGAGGTGGGCACAAAGATCTGCCACAGAATGCGCCACTGGCTGGCGCCGTCCATGATGGCGGCCTCCTCCAGCTCTCGGGGCGTCTGACGGAAGAAATTCAGCAGCAGAATAATGTTGTACACGGGGACAGCGCCGGGAATCACCAGCGACCAGAAGGTTCCCTTGAGTCCAGTAAGGTTAATGACCATGTACAGCGGAATCATGCCGCCGGAAATCAGCATGGTAATGAAGAAATACCATGCATACGCCGTGCGGGCGCGGAACTGGTTCGTTTCCTTGCTCAGCGGATAGGCGCAAATGATGCAGAAAAACATGTTCAGGCTCACGCCGACCAGCACACGCTTGAGAGAAACAAGCATCGCCGTCCAGAAGGGAGCGCGGTTGATGACATACTTATAGCTTTCCAGCGTGAAATTCACCGGCCACAGCGTAACCAGTCCGCCGGAGGCAGAGGACTTATCTGACAGGGAGATGGCGAATACGTGAATCAGCGGAATCAGGCAAGACGCGGCCAGCAAACCGATTACCAGGGCGTTGAGCACAACGAATACCCGGGCTCCGAAGCTCTTTGACTTAACCATACCACGCGCCTCCTCATCAGAAAACTCTGTAATCTGCGAACTTGTAGGCACACAGATAGCTTACAGAGATAAAGAGTGTCGATACAACGGATTTGAACATGCTCACAGCGGCGGACTGTCCCCACAGACCGTTCTTAAAGCTCAGGCGATAAATGAACGTATCCAGAATATCGCCGGTGGAATACACAGCCTCGCTGTACATGTTATAAACCTGATCAAAACCGGCATTGAGCACGTTGCCAAGGCTCAGCACCATCATCAGCACGATAATCATGCGCATATTGGGCAAGGTGACATGCATGATCCGCTGAAAGCGGTTGGCGCCGTCAATGGTCGCGGCTTCATACTGGGTGGGATCAATGTTGGTAATAGCAGCCAGATACACAATCGTACCAAAGCCAAATTCCTTCCATACGTCGGTAAACACCAGCGTAAATCGGAACCATTTGTTGCTGCCAAGGAAGAAAATCGGTTCAGCGCCGAATAGCCCCAGGAGGCGATTGACAAGACCGCCGTTGGGCGACAGCAGGTCAATCAGAATACCCGCCAGAATAATCCAGCTCAGGAAGTGGGGCAGATAAATCAAGGTTTGCGAGATGCGCCGGAAGGCATTGCTTTGAATCTCATTGAGCAAAATGGACACGATGACAGGCACGAGCAGATGCAGCGCCATTTTCCACGCCGAGATGATGATCGTGTTGCGGAGCGCAGGCATCGTCTGGGGATTTCGCAGCAGCATTTGGAAGTTCCTCATGCCGACAAATTTCTGAGGACCAAACAGTCCCTTCGCCGGAATAAAGTTCTCAAATGCGATCTTCAGCCCAATCATGGGAAGGTACATATAGATGAAGACAAGAATAACGCCGGGCAGCAGCATTAGATGAAAGGGCAGCTCGCGCCACAAGCGTTTTCTTCTCCGAACGCGCTTCAAGTTGACGTAATTTTTGCTTACAATGCTTTTTTCCACAGTCGTCGCCCCCTGCTGGGATTGATTTGAAAGCGGGGGCTGATGTTGTCACCAGCCCCCGTTAGTCAATCGGTCAGATTACTTCAAGGAAGCATACCATTCGTTGACTTCTTCAGTAATCGCGTCGCCGCCGTTGGCGTAGAAGTTTTCCACAAACCGGTCGAAAGCGTCAATGGTTTCCTCGCCGGTGATGATCTTCACGAAGGTTTCGTTCTGCAGGTCCTTGAGGTAGCTCATGTACAGGGTCATGCTTTCGGTGGGTGCGCCAACGAACATCATGTCCTGCGTCAGATTGTTTTCCTTGTAGTAGTTCAGCACGCCGTAAGCGCCTTCCGCACCGTAGATGCGCTCCCAGCCCCACAGGGCGAAGCCTTCCTCGGAGCCGGATTCAAACGCCTGAAGCTTCTGAAGGATGGAGTAGCCTTCACCGGTGACCTGAGAGAAATCGCCGGACTGACGCGCCGCTTCCAGATCGAGGAAAGCGTTCAGGTTCTTGTCAGGCTTGGTGGGGGTCACAGGGGACAGCTTCCAGATGGATTCGGAATCCAGGGGCGCATAGTACACGCCGTTCTCGTTGTTGGGGCCCCAGCACTTGTCGATGAAGAGGTTGTACATCTTCACAACGGCTTCGGGATGCTCGCAGTCCTTGCGAACCACGGTCCAAGCGGTAGTGCCAACGTCCGTCTGCGCCTTCGCCTTGTGGTCGGTAGCCGTTACGATGGGGAACGCCTGCCACTGTCCTTCGGGCTCAAGGTTCTTGCTGTTCTGCAGGGGGTAAATAGAGTTCCACTGTGCGCCAAACATGATGCCGCACTTGCCGGAAGTGGTCGCTTCCGCCACCTTGCCGTCGTCCTTAACGGCAAATTCAGGATCCAGCAGACCGTCCACATACATCTGATGCAGCGTCGCCAGCGCGTCCTTGGTACCGGGCAGCGTAGAGCCATACACCAGCTTGCCCGTGCCGTCGTCCACCCAGATTTCGGGATAGGAATCGAACGCATTGAAGAAGCCCTTCAGCGTGAACAGCTGATCCCAAGGCGTCTTGGACACGGCCATGCCGATGGTGTCATTCACGCCGTTGCCGTCGAAGTCAGCCTCAGCGAAGGCCTTCGCCGTAGCAATCAGCTCGTCCATGGTGGTGGGAACGGGCAGGTTCAGCTTTTCCAGCCAGTCCGTGCGAATCCACATCAGGTCGGCAATCATCAGCGTTTCGCCAACCACGGGCAGCGCGTAAAGCTGACCGTCGAAGGTGACCGCGTCAAAGGGAGAAGTGCCGGTTTCCAGCATGACGCGCTTGGTCTGCTCGGTTGCGTACTCGTTGTAGATTTCGTCCAGCGGCATAATCAGACCCGCCTCATACAGCTGCTTGGCTTGCAGAGCGGTCACGTTCACGAACTCCGGAATGGCGCCGACGGCCAACTCCGCAGCCAGCTTCTGGTCGTATTCGTCGCCGCTCTTCACGATCCAGTCGTATTCCACGTTGATGTTCAGCTCGTCGCGGAACAGATCGCACCAGAGGTTGTCGGTCATGGTCTTGTCGGGATGCTGCGAGAAGTAGTTCGCGTCGAGCGTGTCGTCCGTGGAACGAACGAAATGCACCGTCACGGGTTCATCATATTTCTGTTCGTTCGCCAGCGCGCTGGTGCAGAGCATCATGAGCGCCATCAGCAGAGATACGACGGAGAGGAATTTCTTCATAGGGAAGCCTCCTTTGCAATTGTTGAACCGAATTCCTATCGGTTCTATTGATAATAGTATAGCACAAGTTTTCACCAGAAACAATAGAATATCTTTGACACAATAGCACAAATGAACACAAAATAACATATTCGCGCAAAGGGCGTTTTTGTTTTTTTCTTTGCTTTGCTTCACCAGTTGCGACATTCTTTCATTATTTCGCGCAAAACGTCCGCGTCACACCGAACCTGCGCAAAAAAGGCGGCGAACAACGTCGCGCAAGCAAAAAGCAATTCTATTATAGCAAAACGCCCTGCGAAAAGAAAGTCCCGCGCCGAAGAGCAATATCAAGTAAGTATTTTTCCCCCTTGGAAAATGACGCATGCATAGCCATCATGGAACTATACTTTCAATATTTGATTGCAAAAATGAAAGTTTCGCTGCTTTTTTTGCAATATACAGTCAGCCTGTATTCACTACCGCACCAGTCTACATCGACTGGCTACTCAGTCAGATTAACTTGTTGTTTTCCAAAGTTGAAGAATATTTTCCAGTAATTTCATCGTTTTTCACATAGGAATGTCAAGTCCATTGCAATGCAACATGGAAAGTATAAGAGCAATTTTATTATTCCGGCAAATGCCAGTTTGAGGGCGTTGGCGCGAGAAATGCCAGTATTGGATTGCGACAACAGGGAATGACGCATATCTGGAGAGCATTTTCAAGAGTTGATAATCCTTGAATGCCCGTAGACATCGGCATTGGAGTACAACGTATTATGGTGAACACACGACCACGGTGAATGGCAATGGGCGTGACCCCGGCATGAAGGACGTATTAGCAGTAGGACGAGTGGCTGGAATGCCGACAAAAGTATGCAAACAGATTGCAGAGGAAATTCGGGAGAAAACGGAAGGACTGGAGCGGAAGTATCGTGAGGTGCGGTCATGAAGAGCAGCGCAGGATGCACCATCAACGGCTAAAGAATATATCTTTTTTCATAAGCCAATGCTGATGATGGCGGAAAATCCAGAAATCGCAGCTTAATAGCAGTTCCTTACGTCTTGATTAGTATTTCAATTGCCTTATGCAATTTTGCAGCAGAAATCTTCATCTTTGTCGGCAAACATTCTAACTATACTTTCAATCATTGCTTGCAAAAATGAAGATTTTCCCCGTTTCTTTTGAAATATCGTTGCAGATTGCATTCCTTCGTATTGGAAAATTGATGCTGCCCGTCGTCTGATTTCCTTGCTATTTCCCGAAATCAATAGTAAAATAAGAGCAGGCTAAGGGGTGATTTCATTGAGCAGTCGTGGAAATCAAAACCTCAGCAAACATCCTTCGGAAAGGAGCAGAGGCAATGGGGCGCTTTGTGAATCCGAACAACAGCGCTTTTCAGGTCGCGCTGAACTCGCAAATTTATGTTGACAAAACCGGACTGATTGCATACACCAATAATGTTCTTGCTACAATGCAAGGGTATATTTGTAACAGCCGTCCGCGGCGGTTCGGGAAGTCCATCACCGCCAATATGCTGACGGCGTATTACAGCAAGGGCTGCGACTTGAAAGCAATGTTCGCCGGATTGGAAATCAGCAAGTCTGCTGACTTCAAGAAGCACCTGAACAAATACGACGTGATTCACATCGACGTTCAGTGGTTTCTGGCAAACTGCGTTGACGCGGCGCATGTTGCAGCGTACATTACAAGCAGCGTGCTGGCTGAACTCCGAGAAATCTATCCAGCTGTTCTTCCAGAGAATGTTGCAACACTGCCGAATGCCCTTTCACAGGTGAATGAAAAGACAGGACAAAAATTCATCGTTATTATTGACGAATGGGATGTTCTGATTCGTGACGAAGCTGCCAATGCGAAGGTACAGGAAGATTACATCAACTTTCTTCGAGGCATGTTCAAAGGAACGGAGCCGACGAAGTATATTCAGCTGGCTTATCTGACAGGCATTCTTCCTATCAGGAAAGAAAAAACGCAGTCGGCGCTGAATAACTTTGATGAGTTTACCATGCTTCAGGCATACGGGCTTGCACCTTATGTCGGTTTTACGGAGAATGAAGTAAAAATCCTTTGCGATAAGTACGGCAGAGATTACGAGAAAGTAAAGAAATGGTATGACGGGTACTTGCTTGACGGATACCAGATTTATAATCCGCGGGCAGTCGTCAGTGTGATGACCAAAGGAAAATTCAGGAGCTACTGGTCTGAAACCGGCTCTTATGAGGTGGTCGTTCCGCTGATTAGCATGAATTATGATGGCTTAAAGACTGCCATCATTGAAATGCTTTCTGGCGCAGAAGTAGCAGTCAACACGGCAACCTTTAAGAATGACCCGGCAAAAATCGCAAGCAAAGATGATGTGATTACTTACCTGATTCACCTTGGATATTTGGGATATAACGAGGATTCCGAAACTGCATTCATTCCCAACGAGGAAATCAGGCAGGAATTGATTACCGCCGTAAAAAGCAGCAATTGGAATGAACTGATTGGCTTCCAAGAAGAATCGCGGAAACTGCTGATGGCAACTTTGGCAATGGATACCAAACGTGTTGCTGCTCAAAAGGAATAAGCAAAAATGCCCGTCAGCAGGCGGCGAATAGCACGACTGCTGATGGGCACTTTTGATATTTTACAAGAATTGCTGCAAGGAATATTGCCTTACGCTTCAGCCGTATTCTCAGCCGCATCAGCGCTCTTCCCCTGCGTCAGCCACTTCTCGAACACCGAGTTGCCGCTGTACGCTGCAAAAACAATCGTCGCGTAGTTGATGTACGTCCGAACCGTACTAATCAGCGCGTCCGTGTCGCTGCGGAAAAAGCACAGCACCACCGCCAGCAGCGAAATCACTGTCACTGCAATAGTGACCAAAAGAACAATCCGTTTGCTGAACTGGACGTATGCTTTCTGCTTCGTCATTTGCCTCGTCTTCCTTCTGGCGGCGTTTCCGGCAGAGCAAGAATGTCCTGTTCGTAGCTTGCGGACAGGTGATTTCGTCCTTTCGCCGCGTAACTTTTGTGCATGTTCAGCACCTGCTCTTTTTCCGCGGCAGTACACCAACCCTGCCGCGTATAATTGTCATGCGCATTCTGCAAAAACGCCCATGTCAGAATCGCAAGATCTTCCTCCTGCTGCTGTTCCCTTGCAATCAGCTGCTTCATCGGCTTCCGAAACCAGCCGTACATCAGCGTCAGCGCCGTCACAAGTCCAACGATGGTTGTTGCGTGGTCGCGCAGCTGTTCAAGAATCGCCCACATCTGCGTTCGCCACCTTCACCGCAAAATCACCCACAGGTTCAAACACCTTTCCGGCACTATCGACGATTTGGATGCTCATCCGCGCCTGATTATCCGCGTTTTCCTGCTTCGTGAGGAACTCCGCCGCGCACCAGCCGGTGCTGTTTTTGTACTGCACGCGCCACCAACCATCCGCTTCCATAAGAACAGTTACGGTCGCGCCCTGCGGGATTTTCGCAATCACTTCGGCGGACTTGCTCGCCGTTTTGCGCATGTTCAGGCTGCCGGATGCCGTCGTCACGACTGCCAATTTCGGTTTATACTATTTTCGGATGAAAATGAGCCAAGATGCGCCGCGAATTTTTGTATTCTGGCTAACGCGAATGAAACGCAGCGTAGCAGCGCTACGCTAAGTGGAATGAGCGGACGAGAGAATCAAAAAGGCGCAAGCAGATGGCGCAGTTGAATCCGAAAATAGTATGACTCATTGCAATTTGTTCTCCTTTCTCGGCGTAATCCACGCCTTTCAGCTCGCCCCAATGCGTCCATCCACTGCCGATTTTCGACTTGACCACGCCATACGCCGTGCCTTTGGCTTCGATGACTCCGCCCTCGCCGATGTACAATCCGACGTGGTGATACCCCTCCGAGGCGTTGAATTTGTAGACGGCAGTGCCGGGTTTGAGCGGCTCGCCATCGGTTCGTTTTCCGGCGGACAGGCTGCCGGATGCGCTGCTGTAACGGCGGAACATGGTGTTGCTGCCGTGGTAGCAGTACCCGCCGAGCTGCCGAAACGCCCACGCAAAAAGGCCGGAGCAGTCCGCCACGCGGTGTCCGACCCACTTTTGACCATATTTCTTTGTCTGTTCACGGCTCGCGGCGTTCTGCTGTGCCTGCGTCCAGATTTCGCCCGACGCGCCGTAGATGTACCCCCAGCCATCACGCAGTGCCGTTTGAAACTGCGCAATCAGCTCAGAGGATAAAATGTTTGACATATAACCTCCTGTTATTTATAGAAATGGCTGCCCCCTATATCGAGAGGCAGCCACCCCGTTTTCTTGTTCACCGTTTTGGCTTTTGTAATTCTCTATTTCTTCTCCTGCGTCATTGAAGCTGCTTCCTCCGGGAAAAGGTCACGCAGCAGCTCATCCAAATCAAACCGCACTTTCTTCGTCCGACACCGCACCGCAACAACTTCCAGCGAATCGCGGATAATCTGCTTGCACCGCGCCATCCGTTTTTCCTTCGGTGCCTGCACAAAAGGCAGGAACGGGACATGCAGCCGAATATCCGCATAACGATGCTTCCAGCTGATATATTTGCGGTCTTTGCCGCAACCGAATGTGCGTAAAAATTCTTCTGATAGACATTCTGGAATGATGCCGATGCTGTCGAATGCGTCCGTATACTTCGCAAGCGACGTAACCCGCATGTTCTTTTCGATTAAGCAGAAGTTGTCCATGATCATTTGTGCTGCCGGTGATTCCGATTCGGTTGAAAAGACAAACGGCGTCATGTACGCATCCGGGAACATGTCATACAGCAGCGATTTGCACTCAAAGCGGAAGTTCTTCACCTCACTCCGATCTCGGATGATTTCCAGCGCCCGCGTAATGGCAGCTCGCACCATGTCTCGCTGTTCGTCCTGCGCGGATTTCATGAAGGTATCGCCGTCCAGCCTGACGCGGATTTCCGCCTCTCGCCACTTCAGGCTGATGTGCTTCCGTTCTTTTTCATCCGGCGCAGTGGAAAGAATAATCTTGATGCTGTCCAGCACTTTGCAGTATCTCGGCAGTCGAACCACGTCCATCCGCGATTCAAAATACTGAAAGCAATCGGAAATTCGCTCGGCGGCTGATGGTTCTGCTTCTGCGGAAAAGGTGATGCCTACCATATGCTTCCTCCGGTCAGTAGGAGCTTTCCATTTCTCTACTGATATTTTACCACCAACTGCCCTTCGCTGTCAACCATGCCATTCCGGCGCTTTTTCGCTTGCTGCCTTGATATTTTTCAAAAATCGTGGTATACTATGTATGAAAGTTCGGACATTTTCGTCCCAAGTTTGAGGTGGAATGAATGATTCAGCGAGAGGCTTATCTCAATCGGCTCATCCACAGTATGTGGAACGGTGAAATCAAGGTCATCACAGGCATACGCAGATGCGGAAAATCCGTGCTGCTTTTTGAGCTGTTTTTCGAGTATCTTCTTTCGCAGGGTGTCCCAGAAAGTCACATTCTGAAAATCGAATTGGATCAGCGCCGCTATTATCGTTTCAGGAATCCTATCACGCTATGCGAATATGTAGAAAGCATCGTCCAGAATCAGAAGGACGAGCATTTCTTTCTGTTTATTGATGAAGTGCAGCTGACCACCAAAGTAGTGGATCAGGCAAGCGGCGGCATCGAAGTCACCATTTATGATATGTTGAATGAACTCAAGGCATATAAAAATCTTGATGTTTATGTCACAGGCAGCAACTCCAAGGGGCTGTCCAAAGACATCGCCACAGAATTCCGCGGGCGCGCCACGCAAATCCATGTATTCCCGTTGTCATTTGCGGAGTTCTACGCTGCTATAGGCGGCGACGAGCGAAAAGCACTGGATACCTATATGCTTTACGGCGGGATGCCAAGGCTGCTGGCGTTAGACGACGACAAGGACAAGAAGGATTACCTGATTTCTCTTTACAATGAACTGTACATCCGGGATATTGTGGAGCGAAACGGCATTGAGCGTGAGGATATTCTGAATGACATCTTGAATTTTCTTGCCTCGCAAATCAGCTCACTCACGAATCCAACGAATATCGCAAATACCATTTCTTCCATGAAGAACGAGAAGGTCAATACTGCGTTGGTTTCCAATTATGTGCAGTATATAATCGACGCTTTCCTCATCTCAATGGCGAAACGGTATGACGTCAAGGGAAAAACCTATTTCAAGTATCCGAACAAATACTACTATACGGACATTGGTCTTCGCAATGCACGACTGAATTACCGCCAGTACGACCCCGGTCATATCATGGAAAACATGATTTACAATGAACTTTTGCGGCGTGGATATTCCGTTGATGTCGGTGTGGTTTGTGACCGTTCTGACGGCAGCAAAGTGCAAAAAGAAATTGACTTTGTGGTAAATGATGCCGACAAAAAAATCTATATTCAATCTGCTTTCCGCATGGATACCGATAAAAAAGAGGCTTCCGAGCTGTCGTCTCTGATGCTCACCAAAGATTTCTTCAAAAAGATCATCGTCCGCATGGATATACCGCATCATGTTTATGACGATAACGGCATTTTTCATTGCAGTTTGATTGACCTGCTGCTGGAACGAGTTGAATTATTCTGAAGAATCTATTATGCAGCTCACGTTCACTGCATATTTCGGACGTTTTTGTACCAAGTATGCGGTGAGAATCTGTTTTTAGGAAAAGATCACGCTCATGCGTTCCCATTCGCCCTTGCTGCACTGCGGCAAACTATCCACCGCAACCTCATCGCCGTCGCTGTTTTTGTAGGTAACGCGCAGCTGCGCCACGGTATCCGCAAGCGTCTGAAAGAATGCAGAAAACGTATAGGCTTGTCCCTTCGGCAGCGTCACATCTTGGCGGGCCGTCATCCAGCCTGTCTGATTCGTCTTGACCATTTTCAGCGACTTCGTGCCCATGTAGTGCGCATCCGTCGCATAGCTATATGTGCCAGTCCCATCGAGGCTCTCATTCGTCCAGATGCCTGCCGTCTGCATGTTGTGACCATTCAGGAAGTTCACCACGCTGCGCTGCATCTTGGAAATCGTTTCCGGATGGTTAATCGGATTGCTGTCCGTGTATTTCGCAAAGCAGGCATATCCCAGCTGGTCATTCACAGAGATGCAGTTGCCGTAATCATTGAAATGATAGAACAGCTTCTTGCCGCTCAGGTTGTCCGTGACTACCGTCAGGCAATCCTTATACGCATACCATGTGCTGTTCGCCTCCATGTACTGATAATCCAGCGTTTTGTCGTTCAGCGCCGGGGCGTTGTTGTAGGTGATGGTCTGGCTGTTCCAGTCCCCCAGCACTTCTTTCAGGTAGACGGAGGCCTTCGTTGTCGGTGCCGTTTTCGTTTTGACATTGAAAATCGCTTTCGTGATGTAATACGACGAATCAATTTCCGGCAGTCCCGACGGAAGGAACTTATACTATTTCCAAATGAGAATGCACCAAGATGCGCCGCGAATTTTTCACGCTGTCTAACGCGAATGGAACGCAGCGTAGCAGCGCTACGCTAAGTGGAATGAGCGGACGACAGCGTGGAAAAGGCGCAAGCAGATGGTGCAGGCGAATGCAGGAAATAGTATCAATAAACGAGCGGCTGGTTCCCCAATTGCCTCTGTTGTACGACACCGTCATCCCCGTTGCGCCGTAGCTCTGTACCTCATCCGCCTTTTTGCTGCTCACAAAGTTGTCTTCCATTGCACTGGAATGGTTCTTCGTGATAACCGCCGGATCCAGCACAACCGGGAATTTCGCCTTTTGCAGCCATTTTTCGTCC
>ERZ772897.2277-NODE-2277-length-17217-cov-4.237560_pt1 | contig 17217 bp, 12 predicted proteins | sample MGYA00512125_ERZ772897 | MGnify/ENA primary metagenome ERZ772897 (study PRJEB29015, sample SAMEA2737660) | human gut metagenome | biome: human gut; feature: human-associated habitat; material: faeces | place: China | collected 2012 ... | reverse complement strand
AATTATAGCAAAAGAAAATTAAAAATGCAAGAATTTTTATATAGAAAATTAAGAACTTAGAAAATAAATTGGGACTTGAGGCCAAATCTCATGAGAAGTTCAGATATTTCTAAGTTCATACCAAGGAGATCATTATGGAAACAAGAAAAATGTTTTTCTCTCGGCGCAATCTTCTCAAAGGTTCAGCGGCTTCCCTGGCCGCTACCGCGCTCGGTTCATCCTCCACAGCTTTTGCACAGCAGTCTTCTGCTCCCACAATCCGTCCTTTAACCGGAAAGATGACTTATGAAGAAGTCAGGAATCGCGCTCGTGAAATGATGATTCCGCGCTGCTATGTTTGTCCGGAATGCAACGGACGCGGTCCCTGCGTCGGTCAAGTACCGGGTTTCGGCGGCATGGGTGCTTCCCGCGGTTTCCAAGCTAACTACGATTCTTTAGCTGCCGTGCAGCTGAACTCCAGAGTAGTACACAGCGTTCATGTTCCGGATACGTCCATCGATTTCTTCGGAACAAAAATTTCTATGCCTGTGATTGCGGCCCCGACAGGCGGCACGACCTATAACATGGGCGGCAAATTGACCGAAGAAGAGTTTGTCAATGCGATTTGCGGCGGCTGCAACAAAGCCGGAACCTTAGGTGCCGTTGCCGACGGTATCGGAGACCCGCTGCTCGTTTATGAAAAACGTCTTCAGACCTTGAAAGAACACGGATACAAGGCGATCGTCGGACTGAAGCCCAGACTGCAGAAAGACATCATTGAAAGAATGCGTCTGGCCGAAGAAGCCGGAATCATCGCGCTCACCATTGACTTGGACAGCGCCGGCCGCGCAGCGAGAGCAACAAAAGGTCAGACAGTTGAACCGAAGACTTTTGAACAGCTGAAAGAATTAGTCAAAGCCTCCAAGCTTCCTCTTCTTTTCAAAGGCATCATGACGCCGGATGAAGCAGAACTCTGCATTAACGCCGGCGCTGCCGGTATCGTGGTCTCCAACCACGGCGGCAGAACGCTTGCCGACACCCCGGGAACGGCTGCTGTACTTCCTCGGATCGTCGATAAAGTCAACGGACGCTGCTTCGTTATGGTAGACGGAACTCTGGCACGAGGCACGGACGTAGAAAAGTATGTCGCCATGGGCGCTAACTGCACGCTGGCCGGGCGCCATTTTGTTCGCGCGGCTCACGGCGGATTGGCTGACGGCGTGGCCTTGTTTGCTAATAAGATGAAAAACGAACTGGCGGTCGCTATGGTCCTGACCGGAGCTCAGACCGTCAAAGACATCAACCGCTCTATGGTTGTGATCCCCGACTATAAGGCTTGAACCCTATGAAAGCTCTCTATCTGTCTTTCATCTGCCTTTTGACTTTGTTTAGTTCGGTCGCTTTCTCAGCCACGATAGCTCAAAACCATCAAGTCAAAGGTCTTAATTGCGAAGGCTGTCACACAACCATGCCGATGGCCGATTACAGCAAATGCATCGCCTGCCACGGAGGAAAGGAGCGGCTGGCTGCTTCAAATCCTCAGCACTCCGCATTGAAAACTGCTGAAGTTCCCTGCTCTGTCTGTCATAAAGGGCACATAGAGCGCTAACAAAAAATCCTCGGCTCGACCGAGGATTTTTTGTTCAAAGAGGGGCTTTTCGGACCCCTCCTCTCAATTAACTGAAGAACTGAGCAGCCAAAAGAATCGCGCCGCTTCCGATGATAGACATAACGGAGGACACAGCGATGATCTTTGCTTTATCTTTCTGCTCTCTTTTTCCTTTTTCCATTTTTACCCTCCTAAAGAAGTGCGAGCAATATACCGATAACTTCTGGGAAACGCAAGCCGCTTTTACACAAAATAACTTATGTTTGGGATACTATTTTTTCTTTAAAAATCCGAAAGTTATGAAATCCCATAGAAGGTCGGAAAAACGGAATATTTTCCCGCTTTTTACTGAGATCTCGAATAAGCCGACAAAAACTAATTTGTAACTTGAACTGCGGCCTTCAACACCCGACTTCCGAAGCTCCTAAACTTCTCAAGTCTTAACTTTCGAGACAGAGACTTCGCGTCTGCTTTCTCCGTATTAACAAAAGTTTTTAGGAAAAAAATTGTTAATGACGGAAATAAGGCGAGGAATATCTAACTAATTGAATTTTTTAGATATTTCGCTATATGCAAATATCGGATGATGAATTTTCTGTATTTAGTTGTTTTTATTCAAATAGTTAGACGACGAACAAGAATTTTAAAAGTACATATCTCATTGAGTGAATGACTATTGCACAATATGAAAACTTACTGAACCCACGGATTATTTTCAATAAAATGGCGGATACAGTCAAATTTTAGAGACTCCCAAGGATTACTAAGGAAAAGAATTTATGTCATATCTGGATAAAATCATGTGTCCTCACAGCCTCGCTGTGATTGGTGCATCTAATAAAGAACACACTATCGGTTCCGACATTATGAAGCGCCTCGTTGAGTACGGCTTCACCGGTAAGATTTTCCCGATTAATCCTAAAGACTCTGAAATTCAAGGCATGAAAGCCTACCCCTCCGTCTTGGAAGTCCCGGAAGAGATCGATATGGCGGTGATCGTTATTAACGCCAAATACGTGCTTTCCGCCGTAGATCAGTGCCACCGGAAAGGAATCAAAGGCATCGTCGTCATCAGCGCCGGTTTCAAAGAGACCGGAGCCGCCGGCGCCGAACTCGAAGCTCAGCTTGTCAATAAAGTCCGTGAATACGGTATGACTTGCGTCGGCCCGAACTGCCTCGGCGTTGTCAACACAGATCCGAAATTCAGACTCGATGCCTGCTTTGCCGAGTCTCTGCCCGTCCGCGGCGATATCGGCTTCGTCTCCCAGTCCGGCGCTTTGGGCGGCGGTATCCTGAATATCCTGCAGGATTTAAATTTAGGTTTTGCTCAATTCATTTCCATCGGCAACCAGGCTGACGTCAACGCCGACTCCGCGATCGAGTATTGGGAAAACGTTGACGACGTTAAACAGATTCTTCTTTATATGGAATCCATCGCCGATCCGAAACGTTTCCGCACATTGGCTTCCCGCACGACTAAGAAAAAACCGATCCTTGCTTTGAAAGCAGGCCGCAGTGCAGCCGGTGCCTCTGCCGCCTCTTCTCATACAGGTTCGCTGGCCGGCGCCGACAAAGCCGCCGATGCATTACTGAAGCAGTCCGGAGTGATCCGCGAGTTTTCTCTTCAGGATCTCTTTAACACAGCAAAAGTGTTCAGCCACTGCCCGATTCCCAAAGGCAATCGCGTTGCGATCGTGACCAACTCCGGCGGTCCCGGCATTATGGCAACCGATGCGGTTTGCGAACACGGAATGGAAATGGCTCAGCTCTCCGATCAGACCAAAGAAGCTCTGCGCTCTTTCCTGCCGGCGGCGGCCTCCGTTAAGAATCCGGTCGACATGATCGCCTCCGCTCCGCTGGAACACTATAAAAAGACTTTGGAAACGGTGCTCGCTGACGACGGCGTCGATATGGTCGTCGTCATTTACCTGCCCTTCCTCGGCCTTAAAGATATTGATGTTGCCAAAGCTGTCATGGAAATCCGCGCCGCCCATCCGGACAAACCGATCGTCGGCGTCTTCATGACAAAGAACGAGTTCTTTGCACACTTGTCTGAAACCCAAGTCAATGTTCCTTTCTTCATGTTTGCCGAACAGGCTGTTGAAGGTCTCGCTCGCTTAAATCAGCAGCGCTTGTGGCGTAAACGCACCGACACACCGGCGCCTCGCTACTCCGTAGATACCGAAGCTGTTGAAGCTGTCTTCAAACAGGCAGCTGCTGACAATCGCGAACAGCTCACAACCGGAGAATCGCTCCAGGTCCTGACTGCTTACGGGATCCGAGTCTGCCGAGACGGTGAGGCCAAAGATGCTGATGAAGCCGTCGCTTTAGCCGACAAGATCGGATATCCGGTGGTAATGAAGCTCAACTCCAAGAAGATCTCTCACAAGACTGACATCGGCGGTGTTCGTGTCGGCATCAAAGATGCCGCCCAGCTCCGCACTGAATTTGCCGACCTCGTCACTAAGCTCACAGAGAAAGGTCTCATGGACGGGTTTGAAGGCGTCATCATCCAGGAAATGGTCAAGAGCGACCGTGAAATGGTCTGCGGATGCGCCAAGGATCCCCAGTACGGTCAGATGATGATGTTCGGACTAGGCGGCGTGTTTGTCGAAGTCATGAAGGACGTGACATTCCGTCTTGCGCCTCTCACCGTCGAGGACGCTTCCGACATGATTCATTCCGTAAAAGCCTATAAACTTCTCGCCGGCGCCCGCGGGGCAACTCCCGCACAGATAAATAAAGTTGAGGAGACATTACTTCGTTTGTCTCAGCTCGTTGAAGACTTTGCATTCATCGACGAACTCGATATCAACCCGTTAATGATTAGCGATAAGGACGGTGAGCCGATCGCAGTCGATGGAAGAATCAAATTTAATGCGACAGAAGCGCTCGTTGCTTTGTCAATCGCCTAACAATTTATAAAAGGAAGATAACAAGTGTTCCAAATCAGATTACACGGCCGCGGCGGTCAGGGTGTTGTGACTTCAGCTGAAATGCTGTCGCTCGCCGCCTTTACCGAAGGCCATTACGCTCAAGCTTTCCCAAGTTTCGGCAGTGAACGTACCGGAGCACCGGTTGTCGCTTTCGCCCGCGTCAGCGACAAACCGATTCGTCTTCGTGAACCGATCATGGAGCCGGGTGCCGTCCTTATTCAGGACCGCACACTGCTCGAAAGCGTAAACGTCTTTTCCGGTCTGACGGAAAATGCTTATGTTCTTCTGAACAGCTCCCAGTCACCCGAAGAACTCGGTCTGGAAGACTTGGTCAACCGCCTGCCGAAGGGACACGTCATTACGCTGCCCGCGACAAAATTCGCCCTTGCCCGAATCGGACGCCCCCTTCCCGGTGCCGCTATGCTCGCAGGCTTCGCCGCGCTGACCGGCAAACTCAAACTCGAAAGCGTCCAACAGGCTTTCCAAACTCGCTACAAAGGAAAAGTTGCCCAGGCCAACGCCGACGTTGCAGCTGATGCTTATTCCTTTGTTTTAGAAGCTAAGAATCGTTTATAAGGATCGCTCCAATGCTCAAACAAATTGAAGGCTCTTTAGGCGTTGCTGAGGCTGTGGCTCTTTGCCGCCCCGAAATCATCTGCGCCTACCCGATCTCTCCTCAGACCCATATCGTCGAAAACCTCGGCGCTATGGTCAAAAAAGGATCGCTTGAAGACTGCGAATTCTTAAACGTTGAAAGTGAATTCGCAGCCATGAGCGTGGCTATCGGCGGTTCCGTCGCCGGCGGCCGTGCCTACACTGCTACCGCTTCCCAGGGTCTGCTTTATATGGCTGAAGCGGTTTACAACGCCTCCGGTCTCGGTCTTCCGATCGTCATGACGGTTGCCTCCCGCGCCATCGGTGCGCCGATTAACATTTGGAATGATCACTCCGACTCCATGAGTCAGCGTGACTGCGGCTGGATTCAGCTCTTTGCCGAAGACAACCAGGAAGCCGTTGACCTCCATATCCAGGCTTTCAAGATCGCCGAAGAGCTTTCTCTTCCGGTCATGGTCTGTATGGACGGTTTCGTCCTGACCCACGCCTTCGAAAGAATGGACATTCCGTCTCAGGAGCAAGTGGACCAATTCCTTCCTCCGTACGATCCCCGCCAGAGCTTGGATCCTGAACAGCCGGTTTCTATCGGCGCGATGGTCGGCCCCGAAGCCTTTACCGAAGTTCGTTATCTCGCCCATGCCCATCACCTTCAGGCGCTCGGCGTGATCGACAGAGTCGCCAAGGAATACGAAGAAATCATCGGCCGCAAAAGCGGCGGTTTGGTTGACCTTTATCGTGCAGAGGATGCCGAAGTCATGGTTGTCGCTTTGGGTTCTGTCATCGGTACGATCAAAGATGTTATTGACGAAATGCGCGAAGACGGCAAAAAAGTCGGTCTTCTCGGCATCAAGTCCTATCGTCCTTTCCCTGCTGCCGAAGTTTTTGCCGCCCTTGAAGGCGCTAAGACCGCGGTTGTGATTGACCGTTCTCTCCAGGTCGGTATCGGCGGTGTCGTCACTGACGACGTGATTCGTTCGACTCGTAAACTCTCCGACCTCGACATCTGCTGCGTCATCTCCGGCCTCGGCGGCCGCGCTATCACCAAGCGCAGCCTGCACAAAGCTTTTGACGCTGCTCTTAAAGGCGAGCTGCCTGAACTCACATTTCTGGATCTCGATAAGAAAGTCGTTCAGGCCCAGCTGAAGCACGAACAAGAAGAACGTCACTCCGGCCCGATGGCCGAAGCCATTGTTAAGGCCGTTGCCGACCTTCACAAAGGAGATCTCTAAGCCATGAGCGAACATCAGATTAAGTTTTATCAGACCGGTACTTTCACGGTCGGCAACCGTCTTCTTCAGCCCGATCAAAGAAGCGGACAGGCCAATATCGAAAGATACAACTCCTTGAACTCCGGCCACAGAGCCTGTCAAGGTTGCGGTGAAGCTTTGGGCGCCCGCTATGCGGTTGACGCTGCAATGCGCGCCACAGAAGGCCGCTTAATTGCCGCCAACGCCACCGGCTGTTTGGAAGTATTCTCCACCCCTTATCCGGAAACCAGCTGGCAGCTGCCCTGGTTCCATTCTCTTTTCGGCAACACGGCTGCTGTCGGATCCGGTATGGCAGCGGTTGCACGCGTCAAGGCTAAGAAGTCCGGTAAACCGCTGGTTCGAGTGATCGCTCAGGGCGGCGACGGCGGTACAACCGACATCGGTTTCGGCTGCTTGTCCGGCATGTTCGAAAGAAACGACGACGTGCTTTACATCTGCTATGACAACGAAGGCTATATGAACACCGGTGTTCAGCGCTCGTCGGCCACGCCTCCGGCTGTCCGTACGGCAACCACCCAGATTGTCGGCAAACATCCCGGCAACGCCTTCGGCCAAGGTAAAGACGTTCCTCTGATCGCTATGGCCCACGGCATTCCTTACGTTGCCACCGCGACCATTGCCGACTTGAGAGACCTGGAAAGAAAAGTCGCTAAGGCAATGACTTTCCACGGTGCTCGTTATATTCACATTCTCGTTCCTTGCCCGCTTGGCTGGGGAGCTAAATCGGCTGACACCGTCAAATTGGCTCGTCTCGCTGTTGAAACGGGTCTTTTCCCGGTATTCGAATCCGAATACGGCGAAATCACTAAAGTCACTAAGATTCGTCAGCTGCAGCCGGTTGAAAACTATATGAAACTTCAGAAGCGCTACGCTCACCTCTTCGGACCGAAGGGAGACGCCGATGCCTTCGCTCGTATTCAAGCAATCGCTCAAAGAAATATCAGAAGATTCGGCCTTCTCGGCGAAGAAGAACCTGAAATCATTCCGCCGTCTGTTCAGGCTGACGAACGAGCCGACAAAGTTTAAGGATTAAATCCCATGAAAAAACCTTTTGCTATCACATTAGATGTCGGTACATCCTTGGAAAACCGTACCGGCTCGTGGAGAACGCTTCGACCGACTTATGTCCACAAGCTTCCTCCCTGCAACCATCAGTGCCCTGCCAGTGAAGATATTCAGGGTTGGTTGTTCTATGCCGAAAGCGGCAACTATGAAAAAGCCTGGCGTCATTTAACCAGGCGCAATCCGCTTCCCTCCTGCATGGGACGTGTTTGTTATCACACTTGTGAAGGCGCCTGCAACCGCGGCAAACTCGATGCCTCTGTCGGCATTAACTCCGTCGAACGCTTCCTCGGGGATAACGCTCTGGAAAACGGTTATAAATTCCAGAGGCCCGAAAAGAAGACAGGCAAGCAAGTCCTGATCGTGGGTTCAGGTCCTGCCGGCCTGTCCGCGGCTTATCAGCTCGCCCTCAAAGGCCACGATGTCACGATCAAAGAAGGCAGCCCGGAAGCCGGCGGCATGATGCGCTACGGTATCCCAAAATACCGTCTCCCCCGCCGTGTACTGGATCAGGAAATCGCACGAATCCTTGATCTCGGCGTCAAACTCGAACTGAATACAACCGTCAAAGACATCGAAGAAGAAAAGAATACAAACGGATATGATGCCGTCTTCCTCGCAGTCGGCGCCGGAATGGCCAAGAACGCCTATATCCCGGGCGGAGACGCCAAACACATGCTTGACGCTGTTTCCGTTCTCCGCTCCATGGAAGGTGAAGAAGAGCCTCTGCTCGGCCGTAAAGTTGTGGTTTACGGCGGAGGCAACACAGCCATCGACGTTGCCCGCTCCGCGAAACGTATGGGTGCTGAACCTCTGATCATCTACCGCCGTACCCGCGAAAAGATGCCCGCTCATGACTTCGAAGTTGAAGAAGCCCTGCAGGAAGGCGTTTCCGTAAAATGGCTCTCTACCATTACGGAAGCAGAAAATCCGAAGGAAATCCGCATCGAGAAAATGAAACTCGATGAAAACGGCAATCCTCAGCCCACCGGCGAATTCGAAACCGTCGAGGCTGATACCGTTGTTCTGGCCCTTGGACAAAACGTCGACCAGAGCCTGATCGACAAGATTCCCGGACTCGATATCGAAAAAGGCGTCGTTAAAGTTGACCGCTTCATGAGAACCGGTGTCCCCGGCATCTACGCCGGCGGCGACATGGTTCCGGGAGACAGAAACGTTACCGTTGCCATCGGCCACGGTTATAAAGCGGCTTACGGCATCGACTGCTACCTGAAAGGCCAAGAACCGGTTGATCATCCGAAGAAAGAAATTGCTACCTTCGAAAGCCTCAATACCTGGTACTACTCCGACGCGCCTAAAACCGTTCGTCCCATGCTCGACCTCGTTCGTCGCCAGAGCACTTTCGACGAAGTTCAGCACGGCTTAACTGAAGAAAACGCTTTGTTTGAAGCTCGCCGCTGCATGTCCTGCGGCAACTGCCTGCAGTGCGACAACTGCTACGGTGTATGCCCTGACAACGCCGTGATTAAGACCGGAGACGACAAGGTCCCCTACATCTTCAATTACGACTACTGCAAGGGCTGCGGTGTTTGCTCCAGCGAATGCCCCTGCGGTGCAATCAAGATGGAAGCTGAATCCATCTAATATCTCAATTTTGAGTTAGACCAAACGGTCGTGTTCCTGATTGAAACACGACCGTTTTTCTATTTGAAGAGAATAGGAAAGCGCCGAGATATACGGAACATCAGGCCTTACCTCTTTCCGCTCTCTACTTCAGCTTCTCTAATGTTTGCAGCAAGAAGGCATCCGCACCTTCAAAAATCATTTGGGCTGACAACGCCGCCAGAATCAAGCCGGTAAGTTTGCTCAGGACCACCAATCCGTTCTTTCCGATGGCTTTCTGAATGTAATTTGAAACCAGCAGCAGCGCACCGACGCAAATCACGGCTGCACTGATGGAAAGATAAGCCAGGAAGAATCCCAAACCGGTTTTAATTTCGCCGCCGTACACCATCAGTACACCGATAGAGGCCGGTCCCAGCGTAATGGGAATTGCCATCGGCACAACCGCTAAAGACTGGACGGAGTCTCCGGACGGAACGCGAATGGAGTCTCCTCTGACCAGCGAAACAGCTGTTAGAAACAGCAGCGCGCCCGTACCGATTCGAAATGCGTCCAGCGTGATTCCGAAAATCTTAAAAATGAATCCGCCGAAGAAGAGAAGCACACCGCTGATAATCAGAATCCACAATGTGATCCAGATCGCCAGCGTGTTTCTTTCTTGAATCGTGTTGTCTTTAGTCACCGACAGGAAAGCCGACATCACAAAAGGCGGTGTCAGCAGGAAGAAGAACTTCACAAAAAGCGCAAAGCAGTCAGAAAGAGTCATTTTGACAATTAGTTGAGTTCAGAACGATATCCCGGGCGGCTGCGGAAAAAATTCTCGCCGACAAAAATTAGCACGCCGGCCCATATAAGGATAAATCCAATTAGACGGTCAACTTGCAATTCTTCGCCGAAAAAGAATAATCCGATGAAAAACACCATCGTCGGGCTCAGATATTGAATAAAGCCTACGGTCGAATAAGGCACCTGCTTTAAGCCATAGGCAAACAAGATCAGCGGGATCGTGGTTATCGGTCCGGCCATAATCAGCCAGAACTTATCCCAGCAGGTTCCGTTAACGAAGGTCAAGTCTCCTTGTCCCGCAAAATAAAATGTCGCCAACAGTGCGACGGGGAAGGCAAAAGCTGTTTCCAGCGTCAGTCCCTCAAGGCTGCCGAGAGGCGCCATTTTGCGTACCAGACCGTAAAACCCGAAACTTAATGCCAGCGTAAGGCCAAGAGCCGGAAATTCTCCTTGTTTAAACGTCACCCACATCACGCCTGCACAAGCAAAAAGAATTGCAAGCGTCTGAGCCTTATTCAGTTTCTCTTTTAAAAATACCGTTCCCAGAAGCACCGAGACCAGCGGATTCATAAAGTATCCGAGCGAAGCCTCCAGCGTCTGGTTCGTAACAATCGCATAGGTATAGGTTGACCAGTTAGCAGTGATGAGCGCCGAGGACACTAAAAATACTGCGACCGTTCGTTTGTCCGTCACCGCCTTCTGTATCCATCGCCAGCGCCTTGAGCAAAATAAATAAACAGCCAGGAGCGCAAACGTCCAAAGTACACGATGAATCACAATCTCCGCAGGCGCAACATGCTGCATCGCATGAAAGTAAAACGGATAAAGCCCCCAAATCAAATATGCAACTAAAACGGAAATCACGCCTTTATTCATAAAAATCCTTTTAGTTTTTACTTTCCGAATTATGCTAGCTTAAGGCGCCCTTTGCCGTAATCTTCTAACTCTGCCATGATCGTCGGAACGTAATTGTGTTCTTTCCAGTCTTCGTAATTTCCGATAAAAATCACGGTTTCTTTTGCTCGGCTGACAGCGACGTTGAGTAAGTTAGGCGTAGATGTCGCCCAATTTCTTGCTCCGAACCCATCCTTATTCGTCTTTGAACCTAAAACTACAATCACAATATCGCTTTGGCGCCCCTGAAGCGTATGTACTGTCCCGATGCGTTCAACTTCAAGCCAATTGCCCGTCTTCTTAATTCTCTTTCGAAGCGTTGCCGCAGCAGTGCGGAACGGCGTGCAAATCAGGACGGATTTCTTTTCAAAAACTTCGCCCTGAAGATGTTTCATGGCAACTTGCGCGTCGATATGATTAAGCACGTCCTCAGCCGCATCAACCTCTTCGGAGACACAGTTGGAGAGGCTCGGTCTTGGCGGAACAACATCCACCCAATAGCTCTCGATAAATCTTTCCGGTGTCTTATTTACTTTCATCTCCGGGGGCAGCACCATCTGTCCGGAATACGCAATTCGATTGCAGATATTGAACATCGGAGGATAACTTCTTCTTTGGAGTCTCAAAGGCAGCCCGGACCAAATTTTATGTTCTTCAGGTCCGACAAATGCACCGAAAGGATTGGCACCGTCCGCGAGCTGCTGAAGACTATGTAGGTGCGGTGACCATTTCCTCAGAAGCTCGTCTTTTCCGCAAAGAAGTTCGGAAAGAGATTCCGGCAAAGTCACAACCGGCGTCAGCTGTAAAGGATCTCCTACCACCAAAAATCGCTTGGCTTTCTGCATGAGCAGCAATGCGGACTGAGGGGTAGCTTGAGATGCCTCGTCCACAATGACCCAAGGCAGTGAAGATGAAAGAAAATTATTAAATCTAAATGCCGCCGAAGCAAACGTCGTCGAAATAATCGGTATCAGAAAAGACAGCGTTCCCAGGAAGGGCAATCGATGCGGAGAAACCAAGTCGTACATATTGGCGGTAATCGAACCACGGATACCGTCGATAAAATCCTTTTTCTTGGCTAAAACCGCCAAACGATGCAGCTTCAAAGCAGAAAGGAACAAGAGCGTTCTTGCTCTGTCCAGTTCCTCGTCTGTATAAAGACGCCTCCCGTGATTTTTCTCCTTTGAGCTTCCGGAAAAATCAAAAGGATTTTCTTCAAATTCTCCTTTCTTGGAACCGAAAGCACGAAGCACTGACTCCCTGAAAGAACGGGCTGTGACAGGCTTTTCTTCATAAGTTTGTGCAAACTTCTTTATATCGGCCTTGTAGTCAGGCATTTTTGACGTGATGCGCTCATGAACCTCACAATAAAGTTCCTTGAAACGCAGCGTCTCCTTTTTCCAATTGGCTCGAATTTCGGCAATGCCGCCTTCCTTTCGAATCTCTTCTTCTAAGACATGCTGAAAGTAAGGGATCGTCCCTTTGGGCGTTTTGTGATTACTGAAAAGCGTCTTCCAAAGACGCGTCCAATTTTCTGCTTTTCCCAGCGGTGCGGAAATCAGTCCCCAAGCCTCTTTACTTCTATTTAACTTATTGGCAAGGCCAGAGAAGTAATCGAACGGCTCTTCGAATCCATAGTCGAACGGAAGTTCCTTCGTGATATTTTCCACCGCATTATTATTATTCGAAGCAACGATAATTGGGTAGTCCTCCACGTATTCTTTGAGAAGGACAGGAACCTGCTCCCCTTTCCAGCCGGCCTTGACTTCAAATAAAGGTGCCGTTCCGATATCTTCTATGTTAGCGAGCACTGCAGCCCGATTAATCACAATCTCGGTGAGCAGCTCCTTTAAGAGCATCGTTTTTCCGGTTCCAGGGGGCCCGTTTACAGAAATGATAGGATCTACAGGAGGCGCCCAAATCATGGTTGAAAGAGCGACCTGCTGACAAGGGACAAGATAATTTTTTATATCACTCGGCCAGCGCCCGAAAATCATCCTTTCCGGATTGGCCATCTCCAGAAACTTCTTAGGATTTGCCAAAAGGTCAGTTCGCTCGGGGTTGTCGTAGGCAAGGGAAAAGAATCTCTCGGAAACCGGACTCAGCACTCTTGAAGGCGGCTCGGTCTGAATACGCTTTTTGATCTTCTCCAAAAATTCGATGTACGGAGAATTCATAAAATCGAAGTAGAGGGGCTTCGGACGCTCGTAGTAGTTAACGACCACCCAAATACGGTAAGAAGGACCAAGACCGGCTTTCTCCAGCCAGTTCTTACAAAGCTCATCTATTTTTCTGGGATTGAGAAAGTTTTGAGGAGGATTCAAATCTTTAATGAGTTTATATCCCCTTGTTTCATCCGGCTTTAATTCCTTCTTGTTCAGATTATGGATGAGCATTCCATAAAACTGTCGGTCCTTTTCGCTGATTTTTTGGGCGGTAGTTTCCGAGTCCAACGAAAGCTGGCGAACAGCCGAGGTATGAAGAATCTGAGCTACATCGGTCAGGAACTCAAAGCTCTCGGCACCCTTCTGCTTATTTGTCAGGTTAACCAGTTCGCACAACGCATAGGACGGCTCTACCGTACCCATACTGATTTTGCCGAAATGGTTCGCGCGCAGGACTCCTAAGCAGATGAGGTCATCGGTTCTTTGCTCTTCGGCGCTGAAGTCTGAGAGGTCTTGAGATATATCCAACAGATTAGATCTCAGAAGGTGTTCTGCCCGGTCAATGAATTCATTGCGGTTAACGATACCTATGCAAACTGTAAACATCCGAAAAAAGTCTGTCCTGTCTTCTTCTTTAGGAAGCTTCTGGAGTTCGATTTCCAAACTGTCCCGCTGCGTTTTATCTTCGTTATCCCATGTAAAAAGAGAGGACCGGGGCTGATTCAAGCTCCCCGGCATCTGTTCGATAAGATCATTCTTGTCGAGGTCAAACGGCGTTAACGCTTCGACGTGAAGCCAAAGCGAAAGAATTTTGGCGAGATTGTCCTTATCTAACTTCATGGCAACGGTTGAATCTAATTCTTCTTTGAGGTCCATAACCTCATTTTATGATTTTTACCGAAAGCCATGAAATTAGAAAAGGCCTCGTTTAACCTCTGAAAGCTAAAGGTAATAACGCCAATATGTCCAAGCTGAGAAAATTAAAATCATCAACAGTGAGAGCACACCGCACTTACCGATTGTTTTCCAAAGACGGCTCTTAAAGTATTCCACTGTAACCAAAATACAAAGATGCGTCGGGGTCACCATCTGTCCGGCCATACCGTAAACCATTGCAATACCGACTAGAACAATGTTGCCCGGAGCCATAAGAGCTACAATCGGCATCACGATCGCAATATAGCCTTGTCCCATGCCTGTCATCACTCCGAAAATAAAGGAAAGGCAGGCAATGATCACTGCCTGAGGCAGCGCGGAATTATTAAAGACGTTGACGATTTCATCCAACGTACCGATTACCGTCAGAAGCTGGATGAAGTACAGAATACAGACGACATTGAAAAATAATTTTTTATCCAGGCTTTCTGTAAAAACACTCTTGACGGAGATCGGACGCTTGAACCAGAAATAAAGCGGAATAAATGCCACGACTACAAGGCCCATGGCTAAAGCTGCCTGAACATCAAAAGCAACGATTAAAAGGAAGCTCGTGACGATCGGACCGAAAGCCAGAATGAGACTCTTCCAGTCAATGGTGCGATCATGCTGGGTATTCGTAGCCTTTTCCGGATCCGTAATCTTTAAAGGAACAATTAAAAAGATCCAGCCGAGAACAAAGCAAAGAATGGTGACCCAGCCGACCTGATCAATCAAATCTCCGATCGAAACGTTCGCGATACCGCAGGCAAGAATGACGCCCGGCATCAAGGGGTTTGAAAACTCGAAAATATGGCGGAACCAAAGGTTGATCGCACTCTTTTGTTCATCGTCAACGGCAATTCCTTCACTAGCTTCCTGTACGATCGGAGCGGAAAATCGAGCTCCTCCCAAGGAAGGAAGAAGACCCAAGAACGCCGGCATAAACGCCAAAGTAACTTTGTTGCTGGAGAAGATATTTCTCAGCGTCACCACCATACCGTGAAGGGAGCCGCTTTTGCGAAGTTCAACCTCAAGACACATCACAAAGTACAAACAAAGCAGCAAATCCCAAGTTCGCTGCATTGTTAATGTCTCAGTGAAAGCAACCCAAAGCTTTTCGAAGGATCTTGACTCAAAGAGCCAAATTAATAGACCGCCGCTCAGAATCGCGGGGCCGATAAGAACTTTAAAACGAAGAAGTACAACGATGAGAATCATCGCTGCAATGACAACTAGGAAAACCGAATTCATCCTGGGACTCCGGACCGCAGGCTGCGGCCCATAAAATTATTTACTCTTAGCTCCGTCTCTCTCATGTAGTTTTGAGGAAAGAGACGATTTCTTATGGGTAGTAGTGTATTGGATTTTCGCTCGGAAAAAAGAAAACCCGATGCTTGACACCGGGTTTTCCAAACTTACTGCGTTAAGTATTAAGCTTCAAGATTCACAGGGAAACGGGGCTTCAGCTGTTTAAAGAAGTCATTGCCCTTGTCATCAACCAGGATGAATGCAGGGAAGTCAACAACGTCAATTTCGTAAATAGCTTCCATACCGAGCTCAGGATACTCAATGCACTTGATGCTGCGGATGGACTCAGCGGACAGGTCGGCAGCAACACCGCCGATCGTGCCGAGGTAGAAGCCGCCGTGTTTCTTGCAGGCTTCGGTAACGACGTCTGTACGGTTGCCTTTGGCGATCATGACGTGAGAGCCGCCGGCAGCCATGAACGGATCGGCATACGGGTCCATACGGTTGGCAGTTGTCGGGCCCATAGAACCGCAGGCGTAGCCTTCCGGAGTCTTAGCAGGACCTGCGTATAGGACAGGATGGTCTTTGATGTACTGCGGAAGCGGTTCACCCTTATCGAGACGTTCCTGAAGCTTAGCGTGAGCGATGTCACGAGCAACGATGATCTTGCCGGTCAAAGAAACACGTGTAGAAACCGGATGTTTAGACAGCTCAGCGCGGATCTTTTCCATCGGCTGGTTCAGGTCGATCTTAACGGTTTCGCCTTCTTCCATATTTCTGAATTCTTCTGGAATCAGTTCAGCAGGTTTGTCGTCGAGTTTTTCGATCCACAGACCTTCGCGGTTGATCTTGCACTTAACGTTTCTGTCTGCAGAGCAGCTGACGCCGATACCGATCGGGCAGCTGGCGCCGTGACGAGGCAGACGAATCACGCGAACGTCGTGAGCAAGATACTTGCCGCCGAACTGTGCGCCCAAGCCGATGTTGTTGGCCAGTTCAAGAAGTTTGTTTTCGAGTTCTACATCGCGGAAAGCGCGTCCGGTTTCATCACCGGTTGTCGGTAAATTGTCGTAGTACTTCGTAGAAGCCAGTTTTACCGTCAGCATAGTCTTTTCAGCAGAGGTTCCGCCGATGACTACTGCAATGTGATAAGGCGGGCAAGCGGCAGTTCCCAAGCCCTTGATCTGTTCATAAAGGAAGGGGATTAAAGCTTTCGGGTTCAGGATTGCCTTAGTCTTCTGGAAGAGATAAGACTTATTGGCAGAGCCGCCGCCCTTAACAACGCAAAGGAAGCGATATTCTTCACCTTCTGTGGCTTCGATATCAATTTGTGCAGGAAGGTTGCAGCGAGTATTGACTTCTTTATAGAGTGTTAAGGGAGCGTTCTGAGAATAACGGAGAGCGTTCTTGGTGTAAGTGTTGTATACACCGCGGCTGATAGCTTCTTCATCAGAGAAGTCGGTCCAGACTCTCTGGCCCTTTTCACCATGAATAATGGCTGTACCGGTATCCTGACAAATCGGCAGAATGCCTTTGGCAGAGATTTCGGCGTTGCGAAGCATTGTCAAAGCAACGTATTTATCATTGTCAGAAGCTTCCGGATCTTTCAGGATCTTTGCTACGCATTCGTTATGAGAACGGCGAAGCATAAAGTTGACGTCCGTAAAGGCGCGTTCGATAAGCATCGTCAATGCTTCCGGCGTAACCTTGAGGATTTCTTTGCCTTCAAAATTACCGAGAGAGACATGTTCGGAGGTGAGGTGATAATACTCTGTGGTATCTTCCCCGACTTGGAACATCGGTGCATATTTGAACTCAGGGGCTTGAGCCATTCGTATCTCCTTTGTATAAGTTTGTAAATTTGCGGATAAGAAGATACGCTAAATTCAATTCTGCGTCGATACTTTATAAAGTTTATTAGGGTTTTTACTGATAAGTAAAATAGCCTAATTTTTAGACTGATTTTATCTATTTGATTATAAATATTTATATTGATAAGAAAATTTTTAGTTCATCCGCCTTCATTAAGGGTTTTTACTTATTATTTGTCGTTGAGATCGACCATAAAAGCGGCGTAGTTAGCAAAAGTCACAGAAAAAACAAAACCTCTTGAACGTTTAAGTCCAAGAGGTTTGTTTTTTATGGAGAGCCCG
>ERZ772897.2272-NODE-2272-length-17251-cov-14.120609_pt1 | contig 17251 bp, 16 predicted proteins | sample MGYA00512125_ERZ772897 | MGnify/ENA primary metagenome ERZ772897 (study PRJEB29015, sample SAMEA2737660) | human gut metagenome | biome: human gut; feature: human-associated habitat; material: faeces | place: China | collected 2012 ... | reverse complement strand
ACATTCAATTGGGGAAAACTTCAACTTTTGAATGTGGATTTTTTTGTTTACATAAAGTTATCCACATTTTTATGTCAAAAAGCTGTGAATCCTTGTATTTCCTCACTTTCGTACGTTTTTCACAAAATGAGGTTTTCCTGGAACTCTTTTTTATCCACATTATCCACACTTTTGAAAACCCTTGATTTTACTGGGTTTGTTGGCAATTTTTTTCTTCTCTTTTTTACATTCCTGTGCTATAATTTGGGACGAGCTGATGGATAGGATATTCCATCCAGCTTTGTATGAAAGGAAGGAACATAATGGCAAATATAACACTTCATAGTGACAGTCAGACCTCTGCCACCAGTGTATCGAATATTTTCATTGATGAATATATGTCTGATGCCAATGGAGAGTTTGTAAAAATATATCTTTATCTGTTACGGCAGTTAAACGCGCCGGATGCTGCGTTTTCCATTTCTGCCATGGCAGATAAATTCGAACATACCGAAAAGGACATTAAGCGTGCTTTAAGTTACTGGGAGCGTATGCATCTGCTCCGCCTGGAATATGACTCCAGTGAGAATCTGACCGGCGTCTGTTTTTTAGACACCAAGCGCAGACCATCTGAGAACGAAGACCCTGTGACAGTATCCACACAGGAAACTGCTTCTTCTGAATATTCCGCAGCCGTATCCCCGGAAGAATCTTCTTTGAAGCCAACTGTTCCGGAACCGAAGAACTACTCTGCTGAGGATATCTCCATGTTCCGCAAACAGGAATCTGTGGCAGAACTTTTATTTATTGCTGAGCGTTACCTGGGACGTATTTTAACCCCAACGGATATGAACAGCATTTTATACTGGTACGACGGTCTTGGTTTTTCCACAGATCTCATTGAGTATCTGGTGGAGTACTGCGTGAGCAAAGGACACACCAGTATCCGCTACATAGAAAAGGTTGCCCTTGCCTGGGCTGATAATCATATTACAACTGTAGAACAGGCAAAGCTGACTGCCGGTCTTCACAGCCAGCTTTATTTTTCCGTTATGAAGGCACTGGGAATCAATGGACGTTCCCTTGTTCCGGCAGAGACAGCCTATATTGATAAGTGGCGGTCAGAATACGGATTTTCATCTGAGGTCATCACGACTGCCTGTGAACGCACCATACAGGCGATACATCAGCCAAAGTTTGAATATATTGACTCTATTCTGACCAGCTGGAAGAAGAATCACGTAAGCACTTTGGAAGATATTGCAAGACTGGATGAAGCTCACCAGAAGAAGAAAAAAACTGCGGTTCCAAACACCGCACAGACATCCCAGCCGAAAAACCGTTTTAATAATTTTGAACAGCGTTCCTACGATTACGATCAGCTGGAAAAAATGCTGCTCACAACTTCTGCACAACACTAGATGATGCAGTATCCTCATCTTACAGGACAACAGGGAGAATCCAATGGCATTGAATAATTCGCAGTATGACGAAATTTTTCGTTCTTACGACGCAAAACAGCTAAAAGCACAACATCAGTTAGAAGAGCGCACAAAAGCTGCCTATGAACGTTCCCCGGAACTGAAGGCATTAGATGCCTCTATTGCGGAGATTTCCGTGGCATCCGCAAGACGTCTCTTAGATGGGGACAGCTCTGCTCTCACCGAATTAAAAGCGGAACTGAAAAATCTCCGCACAAGAAAGAAAGCTCTCATGAAAGAACTCTCTCTCCCGGAAAACTATTTCGAGCCGGTTTATGAGTGTCCGGACTGTAAAGATACAGGCTATATCGATGGTAAACCATGCCACTGCTTCAAACAGCAGGCGATCGATCTGATCTATACCCAGTCCAATATTAAGGACATTCTTGCAAGGGAGAATTTCAGTACGCTGTCTCTGGATTATTATTCAGATTCCAACATCAACCCTGCGACAGGACTTACATCCCTTGCCACTGCCAAAGCCGCGGTTGCAAGATGCCATGAATTTGTAGATCAGTTTGATACCACTTTTGCTAATCTTTACTTTTTTGGAGATACCGGAATTGGGAAGACGTTTCTCTCAAACTGCATTGCAAAAGAATTATTAGATTCAGGACATTCCGTAATCTACTTTACGGCGTTCCAATTATTTGATATATTAAGCAAAGGTGTGTTTGAAAAAGATGCAGATGCCATCGCCACACACCAGAATATTTTTGACTGCGATCTGCTCATCATTGATGATCTCGGTACGGAGCTTTCAAACTCTTTTACCACATCGCAGCTGTTTCTGTGTTTAAATGAACGTATCTTAAGACAGAAGTCCACGATCATTTCCACCAACCTGAATATGAACCAGGTTGCCGATATTTATTCAGAACGTGTACTTTCAAGAATATCCAACAGCTATACCATCATCAAACTGTTCGGTGATGATATCCGCTTGAAAAAACGTATTCACTAGATGCTCTGGATATCCCCTTATCCAGCATCTATTGAAATAAATTGTTAATGTTTAATTTTTATGGAGGAAAACCACTCATGCCAAACGATGAAAGAATTCTAGAAACCATGCCAGACGGCGCCCTCGGCTTAATTCCCTTAAAAAGCTGTGAAGAATTAGGTGCCAAAGTTGACCAGTACTTAGTAGGCTGGAGAGAGAAAAGAGAACATGCACATAAGAATGAAGCTGCATTCAAAGGATACCACCGTGACTCTTACATCATCTCCACATCTGTACCTCGTTTTGGAACAGGTGAAGCCAAAGGTGTGATCAAAGAATCTGTCCGTGGATATGATCTTTATCTGATGGTAGACGTAACCAACTACAGCCTCACTTACTCTGTATCCGGTCACGAAAACCACATGTCCCCAGATGACCATTACGCTGATCTCAAACGTATTATTGCTGCTGTCGGCGGTAAAGCAAGACGTATCACAGCAATCATTCCTTTCTTATATGAAAGCCGTCAGCACAAACGTACTGCACGTGAGTCCTTAGACTGTGCACTTGCATTACAGGAACTGACTGCTATGGGTGTTGACAATATCATCACTTTTGATGCTCATGATCCTCGTGTCCAGAACGCGATCCCTCTCAAAGGATTTGAGACTGTTCAGCCGGCTTACCAGTTCATCAAAGGTATCTTAAAGAACTGTGATGACTTAAAACTCGACAATGACCATTTAATGATCATCTCCCCGGACGAAGGTGGTACAAACCGTGCTGTTTACCTTGCAAACGTACTTGGTGTCGATATGGGTATGTTCTACAAACGTCGTGATTACAGCAAGATCGTAGACGGCCGTAACCCGATCGTTGCCCATGAGTTCTTAGGAACTTCTGTAGAGGGAAAAGATGTTATCATTATCGATGATATGATCTCCTCCGGTGAGAGTATGATCGATGTTGCAACAGAGTTAAAGAAGAGAAAAGCAAACCGTATCTTCGTAGTCGCTACATTTGGTCTCTTCACCAACGGTCTTGACCGTTTCGACAAGGCAGTGGAAGATGGTACTATTTACAAAGTAGTTACCACAAACCTCACTTACCAGACACCGGAACTTCTTTCCAGACCATACTACATTAACTGTGATATGAGTAAATACATCGCTTACATCATTGATACTTTAAATCATGATTCATCCATCAGCGATCTGTTAAACCCATATGACAGAATCCAGAAACTGGTATCCAAATACAAAAAAGAACATAAATAATATCGTTTCCAGAGGAACTGTTCCGTACAGTTTCTCCGAAACACACAAAAAAGGAATTGCAAGATGCAATTCCTTTTTTGTGTTTATAACCACTCTGTTATCTTCTGATCTTATGTATTAAAATAAGTCTACTCTTCCAGCATGTTTCTGGTTGATCACATAATATGCTGCATACTCTTCCGGTTTTAAGTATACCTGAATGCTCTTAATGGAAGATGCTCTGTGACCTTCTGCTTCGAACTGTTTCTTTGCTTTCTCGATCACGTCAGCAACAACTGCTTCCTGTCCCTGGAACTGGATAAATACTTCTGGTTTCAGTTCTTCTTTCTTAGGAGCTGCTTTCTTTGCTGCGGCTTTTTTCACTACCGTTTTTGTTGCTGCTTCCACTTTTTCTGTTGCTTTCTTTGCAGTATCTTTTACTGTTTCTTTGGTCTCAGCGACCTTTTTCTCAACTTCTTTGGCAACTGCTGCTGCCTTTGTCTCAGCTGCTGTCTCTTTCACAGATTCTTTTGCTGGTGCAGATTTTACTGCTGCTTCTTTTACAGTATCCTTAGATGCCTCTTTCGCTGTTGTTTTTACTACTGGTTTTGCTGCTGTTGTCTTCTTTTCCATAATTGGTTCCTCCTTCAGACAAAAACTACTCACAAACTAAAAACTTCTCCATTGCTACTAATGCTTCCTGCTCATCTTCACCGTTTGCCTCGATATTAACTGTCATTCCTTTTGATGGGTTGAATGCCATAATTCCCATGATACTCTTGGCGTTGATCCTGCGATTATCACTTTCTAAAATAATCTCGCTATCAAAACGACACGCAACCTGAACTAATTCAGCAATTGGGTTATTATGTTCTTCTGAAACATTGGATACAATAATCTCTTTTTTGCTCATGCCATTCACTTCCTCTTTCACAGTACTTCGATATCTGTTTTTCCCTCCACAGATACATCAACTTTTTCCATACTCTTCAAAATATATACCATTACCCTTAAATTTGCAAGGCATCCCACAGAAAACTGTTAAAGTTCAACGAAGGAACTGCGGAACCGCCTGAAATTTTATGCATTTTTATGTATTCTTTTTACTTTTGGTAAGTAAAGAATATATTTCCTGCATTAAAAAACATTTCATCTGCGTCTGCAGTCGTCCGCTTATAAGTCTGCCCCATCGCCGGGTCATAAAGCACAACATTATTTGCATCATATCCCACCACAAGAACCGCATCATTACTTCCTGTCATTGCAAATACCGGATACCCGTTGCTCACATAGTACAGGATTTCATCTACCGTACAACCGGTAAGATCTAAAACAGTTGCATCCTTTAAGGTGTTAAGAAGAATCTGCTTCGGTGTCTCGCCCTGGGAGATCAGCGCACTGACGCTGATGTTGATTTCCTCTTTTTCCAGGATTGCATTCACACACTGGGCTATGCTTCCTGCTCCACGATCCTCCTCGCCAACTACAATATCATTAAATGCCGCCTGAGCCGTCTTTCTGGAACGTTTCCATACATACTGCTGATTTTCACCGATCACGACACCCATCTGGCTGTTTGCCATAATAATCGCTTCAGAGACACTGTCTGTCGTCAGCACGACATCCCCCTTTACATAAACATAATAACGTTTATTGTCTTTTTCTTCTTTCAGGGAGACTTCACGTTTCTGCTCTAAGATCGTCTCTTTCGGTGTCAGAATCTTCGGAGCCTTTTTTTTCGCCTCATCCTGCAGTGTGATCAGAACCTGCGTCTCTTTTTCATCCGTATTTTTTGTTGCGGTATCTACCACTTTCAGGCTGTCACCTTCACGGTTCATGATCATGTCCTGATCTGCATCCACATAGGCAGTTCCATTGTTCTGAATACGGTTTAAGTATATGGTGTAACCACTGATGGCAATGTTCTGTACATAGTATCCCTGTTTCTCATAAGTCTTTAAGACCTCATGCTCCTCTGAGGATGTATCCATGATTTTTACCTGATACATAGGAAACAGCGTATTACCTGCTGCATCTACCACGACATCGGCTGATTTTGCCACACCATACACAAAATCCTCCTGCATAAAGCCCAATGGTTTTACATAATCAGAAGCACTCCCGGTCACATCTGTCACTTTCTCCGTGACAAAGTCTATCATGTGGATCGTATCACTGCCACGGACCGCAGAAGGATCCACCCATGCCAGAAAACGGTTTGACTCAGAAATTGCGACCGCTTCGTCGGAAAGTCCTTCTACCAGCACTTTCGTATCCAGTGAATTCAGATCGATGCCATAGACATTTCCATCCACCATAATATAAAATGCGCCACTCTCGGTCACATACATCAGCTGTCCCAATTCCGATTTCATCACCTCATAGGACTGGCTGGATGGGATAAACACCTGCTCCTCATTCGTATTTGCAAGACTGTCATAATGGTAAACCGCAATGCCCACCGTACCCTCATGGATTCCGCGGTTCATGTAGCCATACACAATATAGTCAATGCTTCCCGCCTCATCAATATTTACGATCTTAATGTCATGCTCACCATAGTTTTCCCGGTCATCTACCCCTTCATATCCCCGGAAACTGAACACTTTTGCAAGTGTGTTTGCCTCCTGATTGTAACTCCAGAGTTCTCCCTCCTGCACAAAAGTGACCACTTTGCCGGATTCATTGGTCTGATACTCCACATCCTTCGAGCGGATTCCAAGCAGGATGCTGTTTCCTGAGATGCTGTCATTTTCCCCCCGGAAAATCTCTTCCATCGTCCGTTCAAAATTCAACAGATACATTCTTGTATTGGTATACCGCACTCTGTAGTATTCCTCAACGTTATAGTATTCGCTCTGTCCATTCTGTCCTACCCGAGTCACAACATAGTCCAGAACGATCACGTTGTAGGTGGGAGTAATCTCCTTGACAGATGGAACCGGTGTTGTCAGCCTTGTGCCATGAAACTCTGCCCAGCTCACCTGATTCAGTGAATTGTTTAATGTCACATACTGCAAAGTCGTGTTATCGCCGGTCGTTTTTTCCATATAAGTGCTGAGAGATGCCGCTTTCTCACTGTCAAAAGTCGTATCATTGAACTGTCTGACAAAATCAATGCACTCCGACACATAACTGTTCTGGGATTCTATGATTCGCGTGTAGTAGTAGATCATGCGGTCTCCGCTTTCCAGCTGGATCACGAGCAGATATTCCTCATTTTCCTCCAGCAGATTCTGGATTGGAAGTTCCATAGAGATCATTCCCTTATTCTCCGTGTAGGAAGTGACATCTGCATTTGCGATCAGCCTTTTTGCATCCAGGCTCCGGATCTCATAGGAGATCTTATCCACTGCGGTCTGATAAGTCTTCACCGTCACCGGAAGAAGTCTGTCTTCCCCGATCGGTGTGATCGTATCGCGCATATAGGCTGCATCCATTTTCTCTGTGTAACCATATAATTCATTGATCGCCGTTTTCCCATCATATAAGGTAAGAACCGGCAATGTTGCCTCCGACATCTCTGTCGTCAGGTCTTTATTCGTCTGATTTGTCATAAAACTGAATATAATCACTGCCAGAACAAAAACGACTGGCAGAACAATTGCTTTTATTGTACCTTTCTGCACTGTAAGCCTCCAAAATCATCCATACGACTGTTTTCCCTCTTCTGTGTGCCTCAAACTGCACACAAAAATAGCTACCGCCAGAACGGCGATAGCTATATTGTATGCAGTTTTTGCCTTTTCCGCAATATTTTCTTTGGCTTCTTTTTAAATTCTTAAGAAAATTGATGGTGAAGAATAACGAAAATCACCACCATCTTCTGCAGCGGCGGTGGCGGCATCTTCTGCGGTACATCTCGTTGTTTAACATAACACCGATCAGGCTGCGCCACGGATCATCCGGCCGTGGCGGTGGCGGCGGCATCATTCCGGGTCTGCCCGGTGGTGGCGGCATGCTTCCCGGTCTGCCCGGTGGTGGCGGCGGTGGATTGTTTCCTCCCCAGAATTCCTCTGCCATCACGGTATCTGTTCCATTTTTCACAGTCTGATAAATGCGTTCTGTCACCTGCTCTAACATAAGCCGGTCCGGATATTCGTCGAACATGAGACTTCCCTCATACTCCATTTTATCGCACTCATCCTCGATCACTTCCATAATACGGGCAACATCCTTTGGATACAACTCTTTCATCCGGTCCATATCCTTTTCATATTCCATCTCTGTGAGATACAGATTCTGCATCGGATAGCTCATATAAAAAGGCACTTTCGGAGTGTCAGACTGCTGCATACGTAAAAACTGTTCCTCTCTATAGTCCACGCGATACTCCTTATTTCCATCACATCACTATAAGATATGCAGCAATTTTTTCCCGGGTTCCTGCTTCTGCCTTATTTGCCCACAAAAATGTATTCGATCTTTTTGTAAGGTCTCTCATAACCTTCCTTCATCATCTTCATGGTCACTTCCCCATTTTCCTGCTGTGTGAATGCGTACTGATTATAGGCTCCACCCTGATAAGCAAAATCACTTCCGTTGTCCTGATAATGCACATATGTACCCTCACCCGGAAATACGAGCATATTTAACGTATCATATGGCTTTTCCCCTACATACTGCATCACTTCATAAGCCGGGATCATACTTCCTGCTTTGGCAAACATCGGACATGTATCAAGCGGTGCATCCACAAGATAATACTGTTTTCCCTCATAACGTTTTCCGGTATTGAAATCATACCAGATCCCTTCCGGCAGATAGACCATCTTTTTCGTCTGTCCCTGCTCTAATACCGGTGCCACAAGAAGATGTTCTCCAACTAAAAATTCATCATTTAAGTTCCACGTATTTTCATCCTTTTCATAATGAAGCACCAGTGGACGCATGATCGGAAGTCCTGTTTTCTCACACTCCGCAAACAGATCGTACAGGTATGGAAGCAGGCGGTAACGCAGTTCCACAAATTTGCGGTAAATATCGACCGTCTTCTCCCCGAACTGCCACGGCTCCTGATAAATGCTTCCGTTAGACGAATGGTTTCGGAACAATGGAGAAAATGCTCCGACCTGTACCCAGCGGCATAAAAGTTCTGCCGTACAGTCCGCACCAAATCCACCGACATCCGTTCCTGCAAATGCCAATCCACTCAATCCAAGATTGCACAACTGTGGCACTGCCATCTGAAGATGTGACCATAAACTCTGGTTGTCCCCGGTCCAGACTGTTGTATACTTCTGGCTTCCTGCATAGCATGCGCGGGTGATCACAAATGGTCTTTTTCCGGTCTGTTCCTTAAGTCCCTCATAGGTTGCCTTGGACATCAGATGTCCGTATACATTGTGCATGGCTGCGTGGGTAGATTTCTGATCTTCATCCGTAAACACGACATCTGATGGCAGTTCTCCGTGAAAACTTGCCGGTTCATTCATGTCATTCCAGACTCCGGCAACGCCTATATCGGTCAGGAACTTCTGATTTTCTGCCCACCATTTACGCACCTTTGGCTGTCCAAAATCCGGGTATACAGAATCTCCCGGCCATACAGCATTCACATAGACTTCCCCTTCCGGTGTCTTTGCAAAATAATCTCCGGCAATTCCCTCATCGTATTTCTCATAACCCGGATCTAATTTCACACCCGGATCGATAATGCAGACTGCCTTGAATCCATCGTCTGCCAGCTCCTGAATGGTTCCTGCCGGATCGCCGTAATCTTTCTCATTCCATGTAAAGACACGGTAGCCATCCATATAGTCAATATCAAAATGCATCGTATCACATGGGATATTCAGTTCTCGGTATTTCCCTGCTACTTTTTTAATGCAGTCTGCGGAATCATATCCCCAGCGGGACTGATGATAACCGAGTGTCCACAGCTGTGGAAGCGGAGTCCTTCCGGTCAGGTAGGTATAACCGCCCACAATGTCCGGCATCGTATCCCCTGCGATAAAATAGTAATCAAGGTTTCCGGCGTCTGCACCATAGTAAAAATATGCCTGATTTTCTTTTCCAAGGTTTACATAAGATCTGTATGTATTGTCAAAGAAAATACCGTAAACACTTTCTTTTTTCAGGGTGATCAGAAACGGAATGGACTTGTACAGTGCGCGGTAAGAATCCGTGTGTGCCTGTGGGATATCGGAGTTCCAGTTTTCGTACTCATAATCCCGCTTATTCAAAAATCCGGTCTTGTCCCCAAGTCCGTAAAACTTCTCATCCCCGTCCATTTTTTTGACAGTCTGCACCGGATAGCTGCTGCTTACACCTGCGGACACATCATGTCCCTCTGCCTTTAACACTTCGAGAGATTTTTCACTTAACAGCGGTCTTAAAATACGCCCGCTGCGGTAATCTTCACAAATGCTCTTTCCATCCCGGTAAAAGTCCACATAAAATCCGTCATAAACTCTCGCTTCCAACTGTTTTGTTGCAACTGAAACATAACTGCCGCAGTCTTTTACCGCAAAATCTGTCCGGACTGCCTTCTCCCCTTCGATCGCCTTGGAGCGGTGTCCTTTTGTCTCATAAGGAACAAAGACATTCATAATACTCTCAGTAATGACCTCTAAAAATGCCTCTTCTTTTTCAAAGAAAAAATGGATTTTATTTTCTTCCACCTGATAATCCAAACGTTTACCCAACATATGTGCATCCTTTCTTACGTATAAATTTTCGTATTTTTTCGTAAGAATATTTTAGCATGTGCAGACGTTTTTTTCCATAGATATTTACTGATTTTTTGCCATGTCCTGAAGTTCACGCATCAGATCCAGATCCGACTGCTGGATCTTCATATTGGTCGTCATCGGCTCCTCACCCGGTCTGGTGAGTGTGATCTCGATCACAGTGCCCTCCTCCATCTCTCTGGAGAATACCGCACTTAAAAAGGCCACAAACTTCGGATGGTTTGCAGTAAATTTATTTTTTGCATTCATAATCTTCATAATATTTGCCGGGTTCATCATAATCTTTTATCCTTCTCTTTCCAGATGCCTAAAGCATCTTCTTTTTCTTAAAATAAATAATTTCCAAAATGATCACTAAGACACTCACTATTATAACTGCCGGATACGCATATTTCCACCCAAACTCCGGCATATTTGGGAAATTCATTCCATACCAGCCGGCGATCAGCGTGAGCGGCAGAAAAATCGTTGTCACAACCGTCAAAATGCTCATCACCTGATTCTGCTGCACCGCAATGAGTGACTGGTAAAGTTCCCGGATCTGCACGAGATATTCCCGCAGCATTTCCACATGGTCATGCAGCCGCTCCGCCCGGTTGGAAAATAACTGCCACTGTGCTTTTTCCTCCTCCGACAGACCGCCGTTCACAGAGGTCTGCATCACATCTCCCATATTCATCAGCTGTTCATAATAGGCATGAAAAATATTGAACCGTTTCCGGTATTTCATGATCATCTCATAAAAATAGTCCGGTATTTTCTTTAACAGTTCCTCCTCCAGACCAGCCAGATGTTCCTCCTGTTTCTGCAGATACAGTACTTCATCCTGCAGCAGTTCCTCGAATAATGCCAGAAGGATCTGCCGGAAGCTGTAACCCTCGTAGGTGCCTTCCGCCATCTTGTTCAGATACTCCATCAGGAAATGGCTTTCCTCCACAAGATATAATTCCTGCTCTGACAGGTAAAATCCAAAATTATGGATACACACCTGCCCTTTATTTCCCTTTGGCACACGCATTGTTCCCTGCACACACTCCCGGTATTTTTCAATCTTGCAGTACTGGATCGGTGTCATGCTGTGGATAAAATTATTTTTCCGCACAAGTTTCCGCGGATGGCTCAAAAACTCATCCAGACTCATGAGATAAATGCTTTTTCCTGTGTTTTCACTATTTTGTACTGCTTTCTTTTCCAATGTGATTTTTCCAGTTTCCTCATGATAGCTGTATTGTTCCATATGATTTTAACCTCGTAATTTTTTTTGTATATCATTCCTTACAACCTGCATACTCCCAGGTAACTCCGTTATCCTCAGACTGAAAAATAATCCCCTGCTGTTCCATTGCGTCGGTCTGCAGATAAATCTCCATTTTTCCGTCCACGATCTGCGGCATGGTGTGATAATCATAATCTTCGATCGTAAATCCCAGTTCTTCTGCTTCAGATGGAAGTTCTGTCACCGTATCCAAAGGAAGTTCCAGCCGTTCAAATGTCTCTCCGCCGTCCTTCGTCACATAGAGCATGGAGAAATCCTCACTTGCATACGTCAGTCCTGCAAATCCGAAATCATTTGTAAAAAAGAGCAGACCTTCGGCAACGCCCATATTCTGGTCAAACGGATCACCGTTGACCTCCGTCCAGGTCGTACCGCCGTCCTTCGTCTTTTCAAAGTTATAAAAGCGGCTTCCACAGGCAGCGTCTACCACATTCAGCCGGTAACCGGTAATATCATTGATGAAATAATACATGTCCCCGTCTTCTGCATTAAATTCCCACGTATCCGAATTGCGGATATTCTCACTGGTCTTTGTTTCCGTTTCTGTCTCTGTTCCGCTGAAAATTTCTGGCTCGCTTTCTTCCTTATTAGTATCACTATTATCTTTGGAAGAACTCTCGTCATTTATTCTCCGCCACTCATCAATTTTCCAGGAGAGTGCCCCATTGTATGGGATTGCCGTGCGGATCACCGCAGCGCCACAGATGATCGTTGCCGCTGCTGCCGCCACAAGTTCTGCGATCCACAGATATTGTTTTTTCCCTGCCTGCTGTTCTTTTGCCTTTTTTCTGGTGATCAGCCAGATGAGAAAACCAACTGCCATGACCGCTGCTCCCACAGCCATTTTCTGTCCGTGGTAGCGTACTCCTCCAAACTGGCATAAAAAATAGCCTTCGTATAAAATGTAAAAATAACCTGCTAATATCAGCACCGGACTGATTTTGTGTATGACTTTCATTTTCCTTTTCCCTCTTTTTTCAAAATGGATGTTACGGCTTTTCAGACCAGACTGTTTCGTCTTTCTGCTGCTTGCATTATATTGTTTTTGTGTGCATTTTTCAATCGTGAAAAGCGGGTTTGGATCATATTTTTCCACTCAGATCTGTCTGTATCTCTGTCAAGCGCAGATGATGACAAATTTTCCTCCATAAATTGCTAAATTTTTAACAATTTTTTTATTGATTTTATAACCGAGATATGTATAATTATGGTAGAGAAAGTTGGCAATTTGCTTATGTTTCCTGCATTTCACAATGTGGAACAGAGCGATCAGAAGTCCGGCTTCCAAAAAGATATGTACAGTCTGTTTTTACAGATTGATACCATATTACACACAGCGAAAGGAAAGAGGTAATTAAAAATGGCAAAAATTGATTTAAGCAAGTATGGCATTACCGGAACAACAGAAGTTGTTTACAATCCTTCTTATGAATTATTATTCGAAGAAGAAACAAAACCGGAACTTGAAGGTTACGAAAAGGGTCAGGTCAGCGAACTTGGCGCAGTAAACGTAATGACAGGTATCTATACAGGACGTTCTCCAAAAGACAAATACATCGTTATGGATGAGAACTCAAAAGACACTGTATGGTGGACTTCTGACGAATACAAAAACGACAACCACCCAGCTACAGAAGAAGCCTGGAAATCTGTAAAAGATTTAGCGATCAAAGAACTTTCCAACAAGAGACTTTTTGTTGTAGATGCATTCTGCGGTGCTAACAAAGATACACGTATGGCAATCCGTTTCATCGTTGAGGTTGCTTGGCAGGCTCACTTTGTAACAAATATGTTCATCAAACCTACAGCAGAAGAATTAGAGAACTTCGAGCCAGATTTCGTTGTTTACAATGCTTCTAAGGCAAAAGTTGAGAACTACAAAGAGTTAGGATTAAACTCTGAGACAGCAGTTATGTTCAACATCACAAGCCGTGAGCAGGTTATCGTTAACACATGGTACGGCGGAGAGATGAAGAAAGGTATGTTCTCTATGATGAACTACTTCTTACCATTAAAAGGTATGGCTTCTATGCACTGCTCAGCTAACACAGACTTAAATGGTGAGAACACAGCTATCTTCTTCGGACTTTCCGGAACAGGTAAAACTACACTTTCCACAGATCCAAAACGTCTCCTGATCGGTGATGACGAGCACGGCTGGGATGACAACGGTGTATTCAACTTCGAGGGTGGATGCTACGCAAAAGTTATCAACCTTGATAAAGATTCCGAACCAGATATCTACAATGCAATCAAACGTGACGCACTCTTAGAGAACGTTACATTAGATGAGAATGGTAAGATTGATTTCGCTGATAAGAGCGTAACAGAGAACACACGTGTGTCTTACCCGATCAACCATATTCAGAATATTGTACGTCCAATCTCTTCTGCACCAGCTGCTAAGAATGTAATCTTCTTATCTGCAGATGCATTCGGCGTACTTCCTCCAGTATCTGTTCTTACACCAGAACAGACACAGTACTACTTCTTATCTGGATTCACAGCAAAACTTGCTGGTACAGAGCGTGGTATTACAGAGCCAACACCTACATTCTCTGCATGCTTCGGACAGGCTTTCTTAGAGCTTCATCCAACAAAATATGCAGAAGAACTTGTTAAGAAAATGGAAAAGAGCGGAGCAAAAGCTTACCTCGTAAATACAGGATGGAACGGAACTGGAAAACGTATCTCCATCAAAGATACACGTGGTATCATCGATGCTATCTTAAACGGAGACATCAAGACAGCTCCTACAAAGACAATCCCATACTTCAACTTTGAAGTTCCTACAGAGCTTCCAGGCGTTGATCCAGCGATCCTTGATCCTCGTGATACTTACGCTGACGCTTCTGAGTGGGAAGTAAAAGCAAAAGACTTAGCTGCAAGATTCGTTAAAAACTTCGCAAAATACGAAGGAAACGAAGCTGGTAAAGCATTAGTTGCTGCTGGTCCTCAGGCTTAATGATCTGTTAATATCCATTAATTTGTTTTTTAGCTTAAAAGAAACCGGATGTCACATTGCATCCGGTTTCTTTATTACACATATTTGGAGTTCTATCATGTTAAAGAAGTTCATTAAATACGTCTCTCAAAATATGCTTGGTATGGTAGGTATGTCTGTTTATATTCTTGCAGACACCTACTTTATTTCTGTAGCGGTGGGTGCCGACGGTATCACTGCCTTAAATCTGGTTCTGCCAATTTATAATATTATTTTTGCGATCGGTGCGATGATGGGCGTTGGTTCTGCGATCCGTTTTGTTGTGGAACGCAATAAAAAAAGCCCGGATGCAGATGGATATTTTTTCCATGCTCTTGTGTGGGCTTTTATCATCAGTCTGTTTTTTATTTTTGTCGGCCTGTTTCTTCCGGATAAATTGATCGCACTGTTAGGCGGTGATGCCCAAATCGTTGCCACCGGGAAAAATTATACAAGAATTTTTATGTGCTTTGCTCCCTTTTTTATGTGGAACTACATTTGTAATGCTTTTGTGCGAAATGATGGAAATCCTTCCATTGCGATGTCCGCAACTTTATTCAGCAGTCTGTTCAACATCGTGTTTGACTATATCCTGATGTTTCCACTGGGGCTTTCCATGGAAGGTGCTGCACTTGCAACCGCCTTCTCCCCGATCATCGGCATTGCGATCTGCTGTATCCATTTTCAATCAAAAAAGAGTACGATCCGCCTGAAACCAATCCTGCCTTCTTTCCGCAGACTGCTGTACTGCTGTCAGGTCGGCGTTTCCTCTTTCGTCGGTGAGATTTCTTCCGGGGTTATCACAGTCGTCTTTAATATGCTGATCCTCGGTCTTGCGGGAAACACCGGAGTTGCCGCCTACGGCGTCGTCGCCAACACCTCACTGGTCGCAGTCGCCCTCTTTAACGGCATTGCGCAAGGCTCCCAGCCGCTCATCAGTGAAGCTTACAGCAAGGGAAATCACAAGAATGTAACCACCTATCTGAAAATGGCAGTCACGACCACCATCGGCGTTGCTATCCTTCTGGTTGTCTGCATTTACCTTTACGCCCCTGCGATCACCGCTGTATTTAACGGAGAGGGAAATCAGGTGCTTGCCTCCTACGCAGAAAACGGTTTAAGGTTATATTTCATTGGATTTCTCTTTGCCGGAATGAACATTGTCGGAACTGCCATTTTAAGCTCGATAGAATCTGCAAAATATGCATTTTTTGCGTCCATCTCACGCGGATTTGTTGCGATCATCATTTTTGCATTCGTGCTGTCTGCACTGCTTGGATTAAATGGTGTATGGCTTGCTTTCCCTGCTGCGGAGTTTGTGACGATGTTAATTACGTTGTATGGGCTGGTGAAGGCGATACGAAAATGTAACTATTCAGAGCCAAGGCAATTTTCATAATTTGCGAATCATGCTTGCATGAATGAGCATAATTTTGAAAATTTCTTTGGCGAAGTAACCACATGAGCAAAAGGAAAGCATCGAAGATGCGGTTTTGCGAATGGGGTGCTGAATAGTTACATGAGAAAGTTATTATAACGCCTTCTTAATCGCTTCCATTAATTCATCATAAGTCTCATACGCTGGCAGCTCCGGATTATCCTTTTTGATCTGTTCTGTGCTTTTGAATAAAAAGCCTGCCTTGCTGGCTTTGATCATTCCAAGATCGTTATGGCTGTCTCCACTTGCGATCGTCTCGAATCCAATCGACTGGAGTGCTTTTACTGTTGAATACTTGGAATTTTCTACTCTCATCCTGTAACCTGTAATCTCGCCGTTTTCTGCCACTTCCAGTGAATTGCAGAAAATAGTCGGCCATCCCAGCTTTTTCATAAGTGGTGCTGCAAACTGTGTAAATGTATCACTGATGATGATCACCTGTGTCATGCTGCGCAGTTCATCTAAAAACTCTTTTGCCCCTGGCATCGGATTGATCTTTGCAATTGTCTCCTGTATCTCTTTTAAGCCAAGACCATGTTCTTTTAAAATTCCAAGTCTCCATTTCATCAGTTTATCATAATCCGGCTCATCCCTTGTTGTTTTCTTTAACTCCGGGATTCCTGTCTCTTCCGCAAATGCAACCCAGATCTCAGGCACAAGAACACCCTCCAGATCCAGACATACGATATTCATATCCATTTTTTTCCCTCCTCAAAGCTCCATCGTGTCATTGAAAAACAGTATATTGTAATTCTATTATATTTCGTGCTGCACTTCAAGAAGTGATTGTAACAAAGGTGCAAATTGCAATATCGCAAAGTCTTGCAATTTCTTCATCACTGCAGCTTGTATTTTTTGATTGTCAATGGAAGCTATATGCGTCATAAGATTCCATAAGTATTTGAGCTGCCTCTGAATCGCTGACATCCACAATATCACTGACATCTATCCATTTGAAATGTGCCCGATGTTCGGAAGCTTGCTGTGCTTCATAATAGCGCGCCGCATAAGTGCGATACTCATCCTCTGTCAGCTCTGTCCCATTGTAATCCTCATAGCTTATCGTTGCTTCGTAATCCGGACCTTCATATGTTTCATATTCAATGGCGAGTTTTGTTTCTGTTACAACATCATCAACGATTGCAAGTGAACTGACACGGTATACATAACTGCTCGGTGACTCCTTCATGAGATCGTACACGA
>ERZ772897.2257-NODE-2257-length-17332-cov-3.335764_pt1 | contig 17332 bp, 14 predicted proteins | sample MGYA00512125_ERZ772897 | MGnify/ENA primary metagenome ERZ772897 (study PRJEB29015, sample SAMEA2737660) | human gut metagenome | biome: human gut; feature: human-associated habitat; material: faeces | place: China | collected 2012 ... | reverse complement strand
AAATGCGAAGCCACGGCAAATTCCGTTACTGGACACGTATGCGTGTACAGTAACAGCCGGGTTACTGTTCGCGCATACGTGCCTTGCATTGGTTGACCCGTGTGGAAAAGAGATGCTATAATAAAATATAGGTAATTGTGGAGAGAAAAGCGCTTATAGACAGGATACAGGGGGTATTTATGATACGCAGATATACAGTGGCATTGATGCAGATGGATACACAGAATGATAAAGGAAAGAATCTGGAGACGGCATGCGCCTGGATTGACGAGGCGGCGGCAAAAGGGGCGAAGCTTATCTGTTTCCCGGAGGTGATGAATCTGATCGGCAAAAATATCGGTGAAGGCGGCGGACGCGAGGAAATTCCGGGGTACACGACCGAGCGCCTCTGCGCGAAAGCGAAGGAACACGGCGTCTATATTCACGGGGGCAGTATCACGCAGGCACTTCCGGGGGAAAAACGATCGGCAAATACGAGTGTGCTGATTTCGCCGGAGGGGAAGATTCTGGCGACATACAGCAAACTGCATATGTTTGACATCACGCTGGCGGACGGCACGCCGTACCGGGAGTCGGACCGGGTCAAACCGGGCGATTCGATTGTGACGGTGGAGACGGAGCTGGGCGTTTTTGGAATGTCGATCTGCTATGATGTGCGTTTTCCGGAGATTTACCGGCTCATGGCGCTTCGCGGGGCGCAGGTTATCTTTGTTCCAGCGAGCTTTACGATGCCGACGGGAAAGGATCACTGGGAGGTTCTTCTGCGGGCACGGGCGATCGAGAACGGCTGTTACATTGTGGCAGCGGGACAGATTGGACAGAAACCGGCGTATGCGGCATACGGCAACAGCCTGGTGGCAGATCCGTGGGGAACGGTGATTGCACGGTCAAAGGATGCACCGGGGATCACCTATGCGGAGATTGATTTAGATTATCTGGATAAGATACGGAAGCAGATTCCGTCGCTGGAAAACCGGCGGAGTGATTTGTATGAAGTGAGTGAGAAAAAGTAAGGTGTGAATATTTTCAGTCGGCAAAATGGCGTGTGGACGGAAATGAAAAACGGGTGTATTCGGGCAAATGGATAAAAAGGACAGAGAAAAATGGAGTCCAGGGGGGAAAACCATGGTAAAGGTGTTTCTGGTAGAGGATGAGGCGATCATCCGGCACGGTATACGGGATAATATTGACTGGGCGAGCCACGGATTTGAATTTGCGGGGGAGGCGGGCGACGGCGAGTACGCGTATCCGCTGATATTGAAGGCACAGCCGGATATTCTGGTAACGGATATCAAGATGCCGTTTATGGACGGGCTGGAGCTGAGCCGTCTGGTGAAAAAGACGCTTCCGCGCACGCGGATCATCGTGCTCAGCGGCTACAATGAATTTGAATATGCAAAAGAGGCGATCAAGATAGGAATCAGCGATTATCTGCTGAAGCCGGTATCCTCGGCGGGACTCATCGATGCGTTGAAAAAGGCGGCGGACGAGATCCGGGAAGAGCGGGAAAAATCAAAGCTTCTGGAGAGGTATTTTGTCAGCTACGAAAAATATACGGAATTTCTGGATAAAACGGATTACAGCGGTGTTGACCGGAAGCTCATCAACGATTTTTTAAAGCTCGGCTCAGTCGAAGAGTGCAGTCCGTTTGTCGAGGAGTATTTTGCAGCGATCGGTGAACATAATTACAAATCGCTCTTGCTGCGTCAGTATATGACGATGGATATTTTTTACTGTGTGCAGGAGTTTTTGAAGAAATTGAAAGCGGAGCCGCCGGAGGTTCCGGAAAGCGTGGTTGACATAAAACGGGTTCCGAAGGTGATCGAGAGCGTGGAGATGACGAAAGCCTATCTGATCGAGGCGTTTACGGCTGCCCTGCAGGCGCGTGACCGGGCGTCGAACGACCGTTATGGCAGCGTGATCCGGGATGCAAAGGAATATATCCGGGCAAATTTCAGCCAGAGCGACCTGTCGCTGAACCGGATTGCCGTGCACATTGGCGTCAGTCCGAGCTATTTCAGTTCGATTTTCAAGCAGGAGACGGGGCAGTCCTTTGTGGAGTATCTGACGCAGGTGCGGATGGAACGGGCGTGTGAACTTTTGAAATGTACCTCCTACCGGACGTCCGAGATCGGGGAGCAGGTGGGATACAACGATTCACACTATTTCAGCGCGGCATTCAAGAAAGCGATGGGGCAGTCGCCGAAAGAGTATAAGGCGAGCCAGACGCGGCAGGAGTAAGAAAAGTGTCAGTACATAACTGAAAAAGGGAGGAAAGATATGGGAGTGGAGCAGGGGCAGATTGGAAAAACAGAAGGGATGGCAGAGGTAAACAAAAATCAGGATCCGGGCGCGGATTCATTATCCGCTGCCCGTCCATATCGCCCTCTTTCTCTCCGCGCCCGTCTGATCCTTCTCCTCTTCGTGATTGCCATTCCATTAACAGGCATGGCGCTCGGATTCCAGAAGATGATCGCCTCCTATTCTGCTTCCTACGACGCGATTCTGGCAAATCTCAAGACGGCGAATGAGTACAACATAAAGTTCAAATCGGATATGGAGTATTCGATGTACCGTGTTATGATCGGGCTGATTGACGCGGAACAGTTCGAAAATGGAGATATTGTCGAGGGCGAGACGAAGTATGCGACGGTGGTCAAGAATCCCCACAGCCTGATTGCGTCGGCGAGACAGGCGTTCGGAACGACGATCGAGCGGGAACCGGGGTCGGACTGTGATATCAAGATAAGAGGTATCCTCTCCTGTCTGGATTCCCTGGAGCGGGCAGTGGATAAAATGATTGGAAATGCCGCCGCCGGTGGATATTACGATGAAAATGTCAATATCTGGGAGAATGACATCCAGGGTCTGTGCTCGATGATTCAGGATTACATCACGCAGTATACCTATTATGAGATGATCAACATGGAGCAGCTTCAGAAAGAGCTGAAGGTGCAGATGGCGGATCAGATGCAGAGCTATCTGGCGCTTCTTCTGGTGGTGCTGGTGGTCGGTATGTTTCTGGCAGTCACGATCACGAAATCCATCACGGAACCGCTGCAGCAGTTACAGAGGACGGCAGAACAGCTCGGCCGCGGGAACCTGAATGCGAGGGCGAGAACGGGCGGACTGGAAGAGATCAACGTGCTGGCACGGGCGTTTAACCAGATGAGCGACCGCATCCGGCGGCTGCTTGATAAGACGAGGCAGGAGCAGAAGAACCTGCGGGAGCTGGAGCTGCGCCTCCACCAGGAGCAGATCAGTCCCCATTTCCTCTATAATACACTTGATTCGATCGTATGGATGGCAGAGGGCGGCAACAACCGCCAGGTCGTGGAGATGACGACGGATTTAAGCGACTTTTTTCGCACGGTTTTATCGGGCGGGCGCGATTTCATCACGATCGAGGAGGAAGAATCACACATCCGGAGCTATTTAAAGATTCAGAAGATCCGGTACGAGGACATTCTCGACTATTCGATCGAGATCGAGCCGTCCATCCGGCACCGGATTGTGCTGAAAATGCTGCTGCAGCCGCTGGTGGAAAATGCCCTCTACCACGGCATCAAAAATAAGCGCGGCGGCGGATGCATTGTGCTCCGCGGCTATGAGGATCGGAATGGGCTTGTCTTTGAGGTGGAGGACGATGGGATTGGCATGGATGAGGCGGAGCTTGCCGCCGTGCGCGCCAAGCTGACACTGGAGCCGGAAGAGGAACTTGCCCCGATCGGCAGCGGCGGATTTGGGTTACATAATGTGGTGCAGCGGATTCAGATGTATTATGGCGATCAGGCTGAGATCCTGGTTGAATCTGAAAAGAATATCGGCACCTGCTTTAAGGTTTATTTGGGAAATCAAAAAAAATCATAACTTTTTCGAAAAAAATTGTAATTTTTTAAAGACATACCCGGAAAAACACAGAAAACGACAAACATCGCAAAAAAATAATATACCTTTTTCCAAAGATGCCCCGTATCCATGATGCGGGGTACTTTGTTATAATAAATACGCAAAAACAAATATATTGGGTCTTATAAGGAGGAAACAGTATGAGAAAAAGATTAGTGTCCGCAGCTTTAGCAGCAGCAATGGCGTTATCCATGACCGCTTGTACAAGCAATCCGGCTGAGAAAGAGACGGAGGCAGCAGCTCCGGCTGATACAGAGGCAGCAGAAGAGGGCGAAGAGAAAGAAGCGGCAGCAGACGGCGATCTGATTACCGTAGGTTATGCACAGGTTGGTGCTGAGTCTGACTGGAGAACAGCCAACACCGAATCTTTCAAATCTACATTTACTGAGGAAAATGGTTACAAACTGATTTTCGACGATGCACAGCAGAAACAGGAAAATCAGATTAAGGCAATCCGTTCTTTCATCCAGCAGGGTGTTGACTACATCGTAGTTGCTCCGGTTGTTGAGACTGGCTGGGAGACCGTTCTGGAAGAAGCAAAAGAGGCTGGTATCCCGGTTATCCTTTCTGACCGTCAGATGCAGCTTTCTGATGACAGCCTGTATGAGGCATGGGTAGGCGGAAACTTCGTAAAAGAAGGCGAGACCTGCGGCGACTGGCTGGCTAAATACTTAGAGGATCAGGGACGCGGCGACGAAGAGATCAACATGGTTACCATTCAGGGTACCATCGGTGCATCCGCACAGGTTGGTCGTACGGAAGGTATGGATAACAAGCTGAAAGAGCACTCCAACTGGAAGATGCTTGACAGACAGTCTGGTGAGTTCACCCAGGCAAAAGGACAGGAAGTTATGGAGTCCTTCTTAAAGAGCTATGACGACATCGACGTTGTTATCTGTGAGAATGATAACGAGGCATTTGGTGCCATCGATGCTATCAAGGCAGCAGGCAAGACCTGTGGTCCGGACGGCGACATCATCGTTGTAAGTTTTGACTCTGTAAAGGCAGCTTTCGAGTCCATGATCGCTGGTGACTTAAACGCAACCTTCGAGTGCAACCCGCTTCATGGTCCGCGTGTAGCTGAAATCATCCAGAAGCTGGAAAAAGGCGAAGAGGTTGAGAAGATTCAGTACGTAGACGAAGCATACTTCGATACAAGCATGGATCTGGAAGAAATCTTAAAGACAAGAGCTTACTAATTCGCTTTTGAATGGTATTTTTAAATGTAAATAATCGGACAGGCAATCGCTTTTGACCGTAAGTGAATGAGTGTCAGACCGGAGGTTTCGGCGGACGGCAGGCACTTGGCAATCAGGAGGCGCGGGGCTGGAGGCTTAGGTTTCCGTCCCTGCGCTTTCTTTTTCAAAAAATAAGGAGGCAAAGCTTTTATGGAAAAGGATTCCGTTCTTGAGATGAGGCATATTTATAAGACATTCCCGGGTGTAAAAGCTCTGCAGAATGTGGATTTTACCTTAAAAAAAGGCGAAATTCATGCCCTGATGGGGGAAAATGGCGCAGGAAAATCCACGCTGATCAAAGTCCTGACGGGTGTAGAGGAGTTTGAAACAGGGGAAATCATGATAGACGGCTGCGATCATGCGATCATCAACCGCAGCCCGCAGGAGGCACAGAACCGGGGCATCAGCACCGTGTATCAGGAAGTCAATCTCTGTCCGAACCTGACGGTTGCAGAGAATCTGTTTATCGGACGCGAACCGCGAAAAGGCGGATTGATTGACTGGAAAACAATGAATAAAAAGGCCAGCAAACTGCTGCAGGACCTTGACATACATGCAGATGTAACACAGACGATCGACAATTATTCGATTGCAATTCAGCAGATGGTAGCGATCGCCCGTGCAGTCGATATGTCGGCAAAGGTATTGATTCTTGATGAGCCGACTTCATCTCTCGATGATGGGGAGGTAGAAAAGCTCTTTAATCTGATGCGCCGCCTGAAATCCGAAGGCGTCGGCATCATATTCGTTACCCATTTCCTGGAGCAGGTGTATGCAGTCTGCGATAAGATCACCGTTCTTCGGAATGGGCAGCTGGTAGGACAATTTACGACGGCGGAGCTTCCGAGAGTCCAGCTGGTTGCCAAGATGATGGGAAAGGATTTCGATGATCTGGCAGCGATCAAGAATTCCAAGAGTGAGGAGAAACACGGCGAAGAGGACATCGTCATCAAGGCGGTGGGACTCGGAAAGAAAGGATACATAAAGCCGTTTGATCTGGTGATTCACAAGGGTGAAGTCGTCGGATTTACCGGGCTTCTGGGTTCGGGACGTTCTGAGACGGTCCGTGTTCTCTATGGAGCGGAAAAGCCGGATGAGGGCGAGCTGAGCGTCAAGGGCAGACCGATCGCGGCGCGCCACCCGCTGACTTCGATGAATGCCGGCATGGCATATCTGCCGGAGGATCGGAAAAACGAGGGTATCATCGCGGATCTATCCGTGCGTGAGAACCTGATCATGGCACTTCAGGCAAAACGCGGTATGTTCCACCTGCTCAGCCGCAAGCAGCAGGAAGAATTTACCGATAAATACATTGATATGCTGCAGATTAAGACCGCCAGCCGTGAGACACCGATCAAATCACTCTCCGGCGGCAACCAGCAGAAGGTAATCATCGGGCGCTGGCTTCTGACAAACCCGGATTTCCTGATTCTGGACGAGCCGACCCGTGGTATCGACGTCGGAACCAAGACAGAGATTCAGAAACTGGTCGTAAAACTGGCAGAACAGGGCATGGCAGTCGTGTTCATTTCTTCCGAGATCGAGGAGATGCTCCGTACCTGCGACCGCATGGTCGTTATGCGCGATGGTGCAAAGGTAGGAGAACTTTCCGAGGATGAGATGAACCAGTCCAACATTATGTCAACCATTGCAGGAGGACAGTAGCTATGAAAAATATGACGTTCAAAAAAATTACCTCGCAGAGGCTGTTTCTCCCGATTTTCTGCCTTGCGCTGGTATTGCTGGTAAATATCGTCACGACGCCGAACTTCTTCGCGATCGAGGTGCGGAACGGCGTTCTCTACGGATACTTAATCGATATCATCAACCGTGCGTCAGAGCTGGTGATTCTGGCAGTCGGCATGACGCTTGTCGTATCGTCCTCCGCTGGAACGGATATTTCCGTCGGCGCGATCATGGCGGTCAGTGCGGCAGTCTGCTGCAACCTCTTAACCGGCGGCGAGCGCGCAGCAACTGCATATGCCAATCCGCTGATTCTTGGCTTCCTGGCAGCGCTCATCGTCGGCGCGGCGATTGGCTGCTTCAACGGTTTTCTGGTTGCAAAGTTAAACATCCAGCCGATGGTAGCGACTCTTATCATGTTTACCGCCGGGCGCGGTATCGCCCAGCTGATCACGGATGGACAGATCACATACGTGCGCGTGGACAGCTACCGTACCCTGGGCGCTTCCCTTCCGGGATTCCCGGTTCCGACCCCGTTTATCGTGGCGGTCGTCGTTGTGGCGCTGACTTCATTACTCTTGAAGAAAACGGCACTGGGTATGTACATCCAGTCGGTCGGTATCAATAAACGGGCGTCCCAGCTTGTCGGCATCCAGTCGGTTATGATTATTTTCCTCACCTACGCGTACTGTGGACTCTGTTCCGGTCTTTCCGGTCTGATTGCTTCCAGCCGTATCTACTCGGCGGATGCGAATAACATCGGTCTTAATATGGAACTGGATGCGATCCTGGCAGTTGCCATCGGCGGAAACTCCCTCGGCGGCGGTAAATTCTCGCTGGCAGGTTCCGTCATCGGCGCGTATACAATTCAGGCGCTGACGACCACCCTGTATGCGATGCACGTATCCTCGGATCAGGTTCCGGTTTACAAGGCGATCGTGGTTGTCATCATCGTAGCACTCCAGTCACCGGGATTTGCTAGATGGAGAAAATCCCTGGCACAGAAAAAAGAACTGGGCGCGGCAGGAAAGGAGGCGGCATAAATCATGAAAGAAAAGAAGAGATTAAATCAGAACACGTTCCTGCTTCTTGTCACGATCCTGCTGTTCTTCGTGATGTACGCGATCGGCTGCGTGCTCTTTAATGCACAGGGCTTTGCCAAGACACAGAATTTCTTAAACCTCTTTATTTCCAATGCGGGTCTGATTGTCATCGGTATCGGCATGACGATCGTCATGATCACCGGCGGTATCGATATCAGCGTCGGTTCCTTCGTGGCGATGGGCTGTATGATGTTGGCATGGATGATGGAAAAAGGCGGTATCGGTGCGGTTCCGGCGGTTCTCATTGTGCTGGTGACCGGGATTGTTTTCGGTCTGGTACAGGGATTCCTGGTTGCCTACATGGATATCCAGCCATTCATTGTTACCCTGGCGGGTATGTTCTTTGCCCGCGGCATGACTGCGATCATTTCCAAGGACATGATCAGTATTACGAATGAAACTTTCATGGCATGGGCGAAGATGAAACTTTATATTCCGTTCGGCGGCTATCTCAACAAAAAAGGCATGATGATTTATCCATATATCTATCCGACGGTTGTGATTGCGCTGGTTCTTCTGGTTCTGGCATTTATCATGCTGAAATATACGAAATTTGGACGCAGCATCTATGCGATCGGCGGCAACGAGCAGTCAGCGCTGATGATGGGCTTAAATGTGCGCCGGGTAAAACTAAAAGCCTATATCCTGGACGGTTTCCTTTGCGGCGTCGGCAGCGTCCTGTTCTGTCTGAATACGCTGGGCGGCTTCGTTGAGCAGGCAAAGGGCTTCGAGATGGATGCGATCGCTTCCTCTGTTATCGGCGGCACGCTCTTAACCGGCGGCGTCGGTAATGTATTCGGAACCCTGTTTGGCGTCCTTATCAAGGCGACGATCGAGGCATTTATCACTTTCCAGGGAACACTTTCTTCCTGGTGGACCCGTATCACCATTGCGGCGCTTTTATGCTTCTTCATCGTGCTTCAGTCGATCCTTGCGATGGTAAAGAAGAAAAAGTAGAAATTCTCTTCCGGAGACAGACAAACCGGCATGAATGTCTGCTATGACAGCATCAAGATAGAACAGTCAAAATGACGGGAAATATCCATGCAAAGAGAGAGAAGACATCTGAAAAAAGTACAGTACATATTAGAAACAATATAAAGCTGTATTCTCTTGATTCGACATAATTCGAGAGGAAATCAGCAAACCTATACATGATGCATAAATATTTAGCGAAAACAGCCGCTTTAATTTATGCATCATTTGTATTTCGGACAAAAGAATGTCAAAATTAGACGTTAAATTTATAACAATATACAAAATAAAATACAACTTTATGAAAAAATGCTCTTGTATTTACTTGCACAATTTGTCCTAGATTGTTATAATAAAGTTACTAAAAGTTGTGAAAAGCAACAAAGCAGTGCGGCTGGGGTGCCGCTTGCAAAGAAAATTTTATGGGAGGTAGTTAGAATGAAAAAAATGTTCAAACGTGCCGCTGCATCCATGACAGCAGCAGCGATGGCAGTGAGCATGACCGCATGCGGCGGCTCTGGAGCAGCAAATGCGACACAGGCAGCAGATGCTTCTGCAGCAGAAGGAAGCGAGGCAGCAGCTTCGACGATCGACAACAAAGACATCAAGATCGGTGTTTCCATCTGGTCCTCCACCGATGTACTTGGTTCCCAGTGTAAGCTGATCATCGACGAGGCAGCAAAGGCTCTGGGCGTTCAGGTTCAGTATGTTGACCAGGGTCATGTGTCGGAGAAGGTTACCGCATCCGTAGAGCAGTTAGCAGCAGCAGGATGCCAGGGTATCATCATCTGCAACTCTTCTGATACAGAGATGACATCCGCTATTAAGACATGTAATGACAATAAAGTATATCTGGCACAGTTCTTCCGTGTTATCAGCCAGGAGAACAGCAAGGATATCTATGATTTAGCAACCGCATCACCGTACTACATCGGCGCTGTTCATGAGAACGAGCCGGAGAACGGTGAAAAATTAGTTCAGATTCTTCTGGACAAGGGCGACAGAAACATCGGTCTGATCGGCTGGGAGCAGGGCGACGCTACCTGGCTTGGCAGATGGGAAGGCTACAAAGCTGGCGTTGAGAAATGGAACGCAGAGCATCCGGATGATCAGGCTAAGCTGTCTGAGCCGCAGTACGCTGGTACTTCTTCTGAGGGTGGTTCCAAGGCAGCAGAGGCTCTGATGTCCGCAGATCCGACTCTGGATGCACTGATTCCGGCAGGCGGCGGCGGTGACCCGCTTCAGGGCGCTATCGCAGCAGTTGAGCGTGCAGGCAAGACTCAGGATATCGACATCGTTTCCACAGACTTCCTTCCGGATCTGGGCGAGAGACTTGAAAATGGTTCTATGGCCGGTGAGTCCGGTGGACATTACTGCGATCCGCTTATCGCTTTCATGATGGTTTACAACGCAATCAAGGGCAACTACACAGGTATCGAGGGCAACTTCGAGGATGTTCCGTTCCCGTATCTGTATGTATCTTCTCCGGACGACTACAAAGCATATGAGCAGTACTTCGTAGATCAGCTTCCATACACCGATGAGGAACTGGTAGCTATGTCCGAGCTTAGCCTGGATGACCTGAAAGCAACTGCAGCTGGTATCTCCATCGAGGATGCTGCACAGAGAGCAGGCAACTAATTAGTTCAGAAACTGATTCAAATTATAGAATTTTAAGAGGCTGAATGTAATAGAAAAGGCCGGTATCGCACGGCGCGATGCCGGTCTTTTCTTTAAAAGAAAAAAGAAACTGAGCAGTTATGAATGAGGTATAAAATATGGGTTCTTCTGTTGTTGAAACAACCGGAAAGAAAAAACTTTCGGGAACTGCCAAGGGTTATATCATCCTGGTGGGTTTGGTAGTGCTTTCCTGGGCGATTTTTAAAGCTCTGACGCCGGGCAATTTTGGTTCTCCGGCCAATATGCTGAGTTATTTTCAGGCCAGCCTGATCGCGACGGTTGGCGCTGTTGGTTTTTACTTTGTTATGGTTATGGGTATGTTCGATTTCTCCATCGGCGCGAACATCATGCTTTCAGCGATTGTAGGCTGTGTATTTGCCTCTCGTTTCGGCATGGGATATGCCGGTCTTATCATCGGCAGCGTGCTGACTGGTACGATTGTCGGACTTTTAAACGGTGTTTTTTATGTAAAACTCCGTATCCCGTCCATGATTGTAACGACGGGTCTGGCTCTTATCTATGAGTCGGTTGCCAACTACATCGCAGGCGGCGTGGAGCAGACGCTTCCGTCCAACCTCCGTGCATTCGGACAGATGCCCTGGAACATTATTCTGGCACTTCTGGCATGTGTGGCAGCTTACATTTTCTTAAATTATACAAAGATTGGTACGTATACATATGCGATCGGCAGCAACGAGTTCGTAGCGAAAAACATGGGTATCAATGTTAATAAGTACAAAGTACTTGCATTTATCTTAAGCGGCGCATTTTTAGGCGTTATGGCGATTTTAACGATCAGCTACGGTTCCTCCATGGTAGCGGTAACCGGTATGGCGTCGATGAGCCGTAACTTCGTTCCGACGATGGGATGCTTCTTCGGTCTGGCGTTTAAGAAATATGGCATGCCGCTGCAGGCGATCGTCATCGGCGAGTTTGTTATCAACATTATTTTCTTTGGTTTCATCGCGATGGGCGCACCGACAGCAATTCAGGACGTTATCACAGGTCTGGCACTGTTAATCATAATCACGCTGACCACAAAAGCGGAAAAAGGCGAGATTGTCAAGTAAATCGAGGGAGGAAATGCAATGAGCGAGGTAAGATTACAGGTAAAAAATCTTTGCAAGTCCTTCGGTATCACGAAGGCAGTTCAGAATGTGTCTTTTAATGTCAATAAAGGCGAGGTTCACGCGCTGATCGGAGAGAATGGTTCCGGTAAATCGACGCTGACCAACATGCTGACCGGCATCTACAGTATCGGAAGCGGTACCTTCATTCTGGATGGGAAAGAGATTCATCCGAAGAATCAGGTAGAAGCCAACAACGAGGGTGTTTCTATCATCGTACAGGAGTTAGGAACCTTGTCAGGACTTACAGTAGCGGAAAATATATTCCTGGGACACGAAGATCAGTTCGTACATATGGGAATTAAAAATACAAATGCCATGAATAAAAAGGCGACGGAGCTTCTGAAACAGTACGGCTTCGAGCGTATCAAGGCGGCAGACATTATCGACAACTACAATTTCGAGGACCGGAAACTGGTCGAGATCGTAAAGGCGACCTACTTCAATCCGAAGATTGTTGTCATTGATGAGACGACCACGGCACTTTCCCAGGAAGGTCGTGAAGAACTTTACAAACACATGAACCGCATCCGTGAGAGCGGCAACACAGTCATCTTTATCTCCCATGACCTTCCGGAGATTCTGGATAAATCCGATACCATCACAATCCTGCGGGATGGTGTTTATATCGACACTGTAAAGAGCAAGGATGTGACCGAGGACGATCTGAAACGTCTGATGGTAGGCCGTGAGGTAACAGGTGATTATTACCGTGCAGACTACGGCGAGAAGGTATCGGATGAAGTGGTTCTTTCAGTGAAAAATGTGACGGTTCCGGGACTGATTGAGGATGTGTCTTTTGACCTTCACAAGGGCGAGATTCTGGGCTTCGGCGGTCTGTCTGAGTCCGGTATGCATGAGATCGGCAAAGCAATCTTCGGCGCATCCTATGACAGAACCGGTACGGTAGAGCTGGCAGACGGAACGCAGATTAACGATATCCCGAGCGCGATCAAGCACAGCATCGCGTATACATCGAAGGATCGTGATAATGAGTCGGTCGTTTTAAACCAGAGCATTGGCGACAACATCTGCCTGCCGTCCCTGGATTCGCTGGCAAACAAGATTCACCTGTTGAGCGATAAGAAATTAAGAGAATTTTCCAACCAGTTTGCAAAACAGATGTCCGTCAAGATGGTAAACGTAAACCAGTTTGTTTCGGAGCTTTCTGGTGGTAATAAGCAGAAGGTCGTTCTGGCAAGATGGATTGGAAAAGATTCCGATATTGTCGTTCTCGACAGTCCGACCCGTGGTATTGATATTAAGGTTAAACAGGACATTTACCAGTTAATGAACCAGATGAGAAAGAATGGAAAATCGATTATCATGATTTCCGAGGAGCTGATGGAGCTGATTGGTATGTGCGACCGCATCATTATCATGAAGGACGGCAAGATCAGCGGTGAGCTGGAACGTGATGAGGCGATGGATGAGAACAGCCTGATCACGATGATGGTATAAGGAGGATGCAATGGAGAATCAAGTTAAGACAAGTACGGAAAATAAAGAGCAGCAGCTCAAAAAGTTATCAAAAATGACGATGATCCGTTCGCTTCTGCCGATTGCGGGACTGATTATTATCTTTCTTATGTTCAATGCCCTGACGAATTTCCGGATGATGAATAACCTTCCTCTGGTACTTTCCCAGGTGTATGTCACTATGATTTCGGCAACCGGCGTATTCTTTATCATGACGATGGGCGGTCTGGATTTCTCCCAGGGTTCCATCCTTGGTATTGCATCGATTGTTGTCTGCATGGTTTCCAAGACCAGCATTCCACTGGCGATTGTGGCAGGTATCGCGGTTGGTGCAGCGATCGGTGCCATCAACGGTTACTTCTATGTATACCGCAAGATTAAATCCTTCATCGTTACGATTTGTACGATGTTCTTATTCCGTGGATTTATCAAATATCTGACGACCAACGCGCCGGTAGCCGGCTCTGCGATGTTAATCAACTTCGACAGCACTGAATTAAAGCTGGCTTGTACGTTGGTGGTCCTGATTATCGGATTTATTTTATTCCGCTTTACCAAGTTTGGTACTTATTTAAAGGCGATCGGAGCAGGTGAGAAAGCAGCGATGTTCTCCGGCATACGTACCGACCGCATGAAGTTCCTTATCTACACACTGGCAGGTGCGATCACAGGATTTGCCGCATTTATCAATGTTATCAAGGTTGGTTCGGTTACTTCTTCCGGTGGTAACCAGCTTGAGACCCAGATCCTGATTGCACTGGTACTGGGCGGTATGCCGATTTCCGGTGGTGCGAAGGTACGTTTTGAGAATATCATCGTTGGTTCTCTTCTGTACATCGTCCTGAACAGTGGTCTGACGATGATGGGCTTTACCACACAGATGATGCAGCTCATCCAGGGTGTTGTATTCCTGATATTCGTAGCTGTATTCGCAGACCGTCAGTCTCTGCAGGTTATCAAATAGGACAGACAAAAGCGACATCTGGAGGTTACAGTATGAGGGAGAACAGCAGCCGGAATCAGGGTGGACTTAAATATCAGAAGCTCTACAACTGGGGTCGGACGCTGATTATGAGCGGGGTGCTCCGGAATATGGACAAGTTTCCATCCGAGCATATGCTCCAGAATAAATTTGGATACTCCCGCCAGACGGTCCGCAACGCGCTCGACCGCCTGGAGCAGGACGGGCTGATTGCCCGGGTCAAGGGAAGCGGCACATACGTTTCCTATGCGCCGGAGAAGGATAAGGAAGAACGTCCCCGCATCGGACTGATTCTCAGCTATTTTTCAGATTACCTGTTTCCGCAGGTGTACGAGGGAATCGAGTCCGTCCTGCGGGAGGAAGGTTATGAGATCAGCGTTTCGGTCACGCGCAACCGCTTAAATGATGAGGCCCTGTATCTCAAGGGGATGCTGGGGCGCAATGTGTCCGGACTCATCATCGAGGGGACGCGTTCCAGTTTCCCGAATCCGAATCTGCGGCTTTACAAGGAGATACGGCGGAGAAATATTCCGACGCTGTTTATTCACAATCATTACCAGAATGAGACGTTTGACAGCGTGGAGATGTCGGATGCGCGCGCGGGCTATGAGTTGACGCGGATTTTGATACAGAACGGACATACCCGGATCGGCGGTATTTTCAAATACGATGACTGGCAGGGGATCGAGCGTTACCGCGGCTTTATCGAGTGCCTGTCGGATTTCGGGATCGATTTCCAAGAGGACTGGATCCGCTGGTATTCGACCCGGGATATGGAAGAAAAATTAAGCAAAAAAGGACTCCAGCGGATGTACCGCCGGACGAAGGACTGTACCGCGATGATCCTCTACAACGACGAGGTGGCGGGCAGCTATATGGATTTTTTAAAGGACCGCGGACTGCGCGTGCCGGAAGATATTTCCCTGGTATCGTTTGATGATGCCGGACCGGTGCAGGAGGGGGATCTCACGATCCTGTCCGTGATTCATCCCAAGTATAATCTTGGGCGTCTGACAGCGCGCAATCTTCTGCGGATGATAGAGGATTCGGATTGGCAGGAAAAGAAGTATTCGTACCGGTTTCCGGTGATGTTTAACAACGGAAATTCGGTTCGGGATATACATTGAAAATGACAAGGAGGCAGATTAAAATGAAAAAGTTATACTTTATTGTGGGTTCCCAGGACTTATACGGAGAGGAATGCCTGAAACAGGTTGCAGAAGACAGCCGTCAGATGGTTGCATTCTTAAACGAAAAAGTGGGCGATCTGGCAGAGATCGAACTTCTTCCAACCGTAGAGACTTCTGAAATCTGTATTCAGGATATGCGGAAAGCTTCCAATGATGATGACTGTGTCGGCGTTATCACATGGATGCACACCTTCTCCCCTGCAAAAATGTGGATCAAGGGTCTGCAGGAATTAAGAAAACCGCTGCTTCATTTACATACACAGGCAAATGAGAAGCTTCCGTATGATGAGATCGACATGGATTTCATGAACCTGAATCAGTCCGCACATGGCGACCGTGAGTACGGCTTCATCGTTGCCAGAATGGGTATTCCGCATGAGGTTGTAGCTGGATATTACAAACATGATGATGTGGTAGCAAAGATCCGCCAGTTTGCATCCGTTGCAAAGGCTATCTCCTACTCCAAGTCCTTAAAGGTAGCTTCCTTCGGCAACAACATGCGCGAGGTGGCGGTTACCGATGGCGACCGCGTAGAGAGCCAGATCAAATACGGCTGGGAGTGCAACTACTATGCACTGGGCGATCTGGTTGACATCATCAATCAGGTAACCGAGGAAGAGATCGACGCGAAGATGAAAGAGTATACTGATAAGTATACAATGAAGACCGACCGCATTGATTCTGTCCGCGAGCAGGCTAAATATGAAGTGGGTCTGGAAAAATTTCTCTCCGCGAACGGAATCGGCGCATTTGCTGATACATTCCAGGATCTGCACGGCTTAAAGCAGCTTCCGGGTATCGCAGCACAGAACCTGATGGGCAAAGGCATCGGCTTTGGTCCGGAGGGTGATTACAAGATTTCCGCTCTGTCTGCAGTCCTGATGAAGATGTCCGAGGGCAAAGAGGGCGCAACCGGCTTTATCGAGGATTACACCTACGATCTGACTCCGGGACAGGAGTTAGAGTTAGCTTCCCATATGCTGGAGGTTCCGCCGGCATTTGCAGCAACCAAACCGGAGATCGATGTAATTCCGCTGGGGATCGGCGGCAAGGAAGACCCGGCAAGACTGATTTTCGACGGCGTGACCGGCGATGGTATCCAGGTAACCATGGTAGATATGGGCGATCACTTCCGCCTGATCTGCGCAGATATTGAGCTGGTAAAACAGCCGAAACCGATGCCGAACCTTCCGGTAGCAAGAATCATGTACCGCCACAAACCGAATTTCCAGATCGGTACCGCAGCATGGTGCTACGCAGGCGGCGCTCATCACTCCGTTGTATCTACCGCTCTGACAAGAGATGACATCGCTATGTTCGCGCGTCTGACCGGTACCGAGTTAATTACAATCGGCGAAGATACGACAGAGGCTGATTTACAGAAATTCTTTATGAAATAATAGGGCGTTTGAAAGATAAAAATTTTTGAAAAAACGTAACTGCATAAGTTTTCGCCACAACTGTGAAAATAGAATAGTTATGAATGACGGGGCGTGCCGCAGCCAAGGGGATGAAAATTCCGGCGGCGGTGCGCTTTTTGCTACAATGAGGAGGATGGATATGGGCCGCAGTGCGGAAGAGATCAAGAAAGACATAGAGAGCGGAAATACAGCGCTCGGAATTGAATTTGGTTCGACCCGAATCAAGGCAGTGTTGACGGACGGCACGACCGCGCCGATCGCGCAGGGGAGCTATGAGTGGGAAAACCGTCTGGAAAATGGTATCTGGACCTATTCCCTGGAAGATATCTGGAAAGGCTTAAAGGACTGCTACGCGGATCTGGCTGCCGATGTGAAGAAACAATACGGTTTAACGGAACGGTCTTGCCGTCCTCGGCGACGCCGCCCTGCTTGAGCAGTTCGCGGGTCTCCTTTTCGTTTGCGCCGTTGAAGATCGGGGTCGCGACCTTCCAGCCCAGCGCGTGGGCCGCGTAGCCCAGATGGACCTCCAGAACCTGACCGATGTT
>ERZ772897.2253-NODE-2253-length-17400-cov-3.738022_pt1 | contig 17400 bp, 47 predicted proteins | sample MGYA00512125_ERZ772897 | MGnify/ENA primary metagenome ERZ772897 (study PRJEB29015, sample SAMEA2737660) | human gut metagenome | biome: human gut; feature: human-associated habitat; material: faeces | place: China | collected 2012 ... | reverse complement strand
ATGGCCGCTGGTGAAAGGTTTAGAGTTATTTGCTTTGGATGTTTGGCAATGATTGATCCAGGATGGGCGCAGCAAGCATGTGATGTGATAGACATGTGGAATAAGAGAGTTTGAAATTGTAATTTCAAAACAAAGTAAAATATGTTATGATTATTATGAATCTGAAAGGAGATAATAGTATGTATTATTTAGCAGTTTGTGATGATGAAGGTAGATGTTTTGGATATTTACGAACAGATAATACAGTTTCTAAAAATCCAGACGAAGAAATGAACCAATTAATGTCTTTCAAAAAAAAGAAAGACGCAAGTGAAAAGGTAATGCAAATTAATTTAGGGCATTTACTATTGCCTAACGGAGCGCCTTTTAGAGTGACTGTTGCAAAAGGATAGGTTTAAAAACATAAAATAAAGTATAAAAAGCAGGTATCAAAATGATATCTGCTTTTTTAGTGCAATAAAACAGAGAATAATAAGGCAGATGCAGAAATGTATCTGTCTTATTTATTAGGAAGTGTGTGAGCTAATGAAAAGTTACGAAGATACAATTCTAAATTATCAGGAGGTAAATAGATGGAAAGAAATTGGGTTATTACATGCAGCAATTCAGAAAACGGATACGTGGAATTTAAAAAATTCTATGGAACCGAAAGTGAAATGAAAAAGGCACTGTTTAAACTCGCCCAAAAAAGCGATATTATTCAGGATGCAATCGAAAACAATGATGATGAAGATTATACAAGCGAGGATATTATTGAGGATTTAGTAAGCGATTGCTATTTCGACTCTGCTAATAACACATATTCCATCATGGTTCATGACGACGACAACGAAATCGACGAAGTTTATACGGCAATCGAATTAGAGAAAATTAAAGAAACATGGAAAGGATAACAGAAGATGAAAATTCGGCAAAATGAAGTTTTGTGGTTGTCTAATAAAGGAAATGTAGCTGTGACATATTCACAATTTGATCTTGGCGAAAAATATAAAATATACCGAAAAGTAAATTACGGAGATAATTCCGTATGGGAATATAATAATACTTTTGGAACCCAAGGCGAAGCAATAAGCTATGCAAAACAAATTTTAGACAGGGAGGTCGAAAGATAATTATGGGAATCATTTATGATAAAAATGCAAAAGAAAAAGAACTGTACTCGGCATACGGTCTCACTGTATATGGAAAAGAAAACAGATATGAATCAATATGGTCACCGGATGTAAAATCTGTATTTGTCACGTTACGGATTTCAGACGGAGAGAAAGACCTGGTCGATGAACATCTTGGGAATAATTGCATCTTCCCAGGCACGTTTAAATCAACAATTGATAATTTCTTATGGTGGATCAGTAACGACAAACCAGATGATTATGATGTTAAGTCACATATCCTTAAATGTCTGTGTAGTAGCAACTGTTTGTTTAATACTCAGATCGAGAACAGAAAATGGAAAGAAGAACAGCAGAGAAAAAAAGAAGAGAGATGTAGATTAATTGAGAAAGAACGAGAAGTGAAGATATATGCTATCAAGGAATATTGTAAAAAGAACCATCTTGTTTTTGCTCGAAACTGGAAGGGGGTATATTTGTTCGAGGTTGATAATGAACGTGCAAAAGAAACGCTTGAAAGTGCTAATTCTGATCGGATTGACAGTTATGTGAATTATATGAAAAAGAATAGCGTTGTAGATGCAAGGCTGGTTATAGATGGAAGTTTAGATGATATTTATGAATATATTCGGAGGTAATACATATGGCAGAAATTAGAATTAATACAACCGGTGATGGATGTTGGTGGTTATATGGAAGTTCGGAAGCTTGGAAAGATTATGTCGGCTGCGAGGATTTTAATGAACAGGTAGTCCTGTATGGAAACAGAGATTACAGTGGAATTGAAGAGGCATCTTGGTATCAGAAGGCAAAAGAAATCATTGACGATATCAATATTTACGATGACTATCCAGAAGATATGTCTGAAGAAAATAAAGAAGAGATCAGAAAGATTTTGTTAAGCTCATGCGATGATGTTCCGGTGGAAGTGTTACGGATTTTATATCCTGATGACGAGTTTAAAACCGGCACTATTCGCGGCTATTCTCAGGGAGATTGGGAGTATTACATCGTTAAAGGAGACGTTGATATAGAGCGGCTTGAAGCGTATTACTTTGGCAATGTTGTAGATATCTTTGTGAAAGACAACGAAGAAGAATATGGTGATGTTATGACCTGTGAAGAATTGTGGGACACCGAAAGAGAAGGATATGAAAAGGCATTTAGAAAGCGATACGAAATTCCTGAAGATGAAGAGTTAAAGATCTATGTGGCTGATGGATATGTAAAAACACTGGATTGGAAAATGGTAAGTTAGGAGGAAGAGAAATGATATTTTCTGCAAAAATTTGTTACACAATAGATAAAAATCATCCTGATATCAAGTACATTACAGATTGGGAAAAAGGAAAGATTTTCACATATGATGATACGTATGTATTTACCAATGAACACTGGACTAAATCAGAAGCTATTGAGTACATTAAAAGAGATTTAAAGCTGATTGCAGGAGGAGGTTGTAACTCAGATCATATCCACGATGTGAAGTTCCATATTTTAAAAAAATAGAACAATAAAATAGCAATTTCGGAGGGAAATTATGAAAATTATTATGGTTAGAATCGAGGATAATTCGGGGAAAATTGAAGAAATACAGACAATAAAAAACAGAACAGAAGAGTATATTAATGAAAAAGCAAAAACAATAAAGGAATTGCAGGAAGAATGTTTTATGCAGATTTTGGCATATCTGAAATGCGCATACGAAGACTACATTGGGATTGTCGGAGAAACTACGCCTATAAATGAAGTTAGCTGGAGAGAAAATAGGCTCGATGTTTCAAATGTCACAAGATCCGTAAGGATATGTGTTAGAAAACATGATGTAATCATTGATTTTGATTATTCCGGTACATTTAGTTGCGATCATACACCGCCAAGAATGGAAGCGGTTTTTAAGAATAATGAAATTATCATTACTAAATCGACACCGGATGGAATCTGCGATTTAATGAATCGTTGGGAAAATATTAAGCCAGAATTCCAGAAAAAAATTGACAACGCTTATGATAAAAAGAAAAAAGAATTCGAGAGAAAGGTTTCGAATGCAGATTATATGTTAAAAATTGCAAAAGAGTTCAGAGTATGAAAAGTAGAAAAATGCTTTTGGAGGGAAATTCATAAAAAAAGAATATAGCGTCGTAGGAGAAGAATTACGGGAAATCATGGAGCTGATTTTAAACGGATATGAGTGCGAAACATTCGAGCCATATGACACTTTATATTTGCGACTTGTAAAAGGGAACGAAAAGAAAGAATTTGAATTTATTCAGTGTTAATTTCGGAGGAAAAAATATGAGCAACGAAGAGTGTGCAGCTATGTTCTGCGATGCCATTAGGACAATGGCAAAGAGACCTGAAAATATCAATAATTTGGAAAGTTATCTTATTTATAATTTTGATAAATGGATAAAAGTATACGGGAATGATCCAGAACAGTTGGCAATGGAATTGAAAGCATTTGCAGAAATGGAATTATAGAGGTGACGCAAATGAATGAAAACATGGAAAGTAAAATTATTAAATATGCCATGAGAAAAATCGGAACAAAAAGAGTTTCAACAATAGATGGTTTGACTATTGAGTATGAGGATAGATGGTATAACGTTTATGTAGACGGAAACAAAGTTACAGTGGAAGAAGTGTAAATGAAACAGTTATTTTAAAAGAACGGAGGAGAATTAACATGAAGAAAATTATCAATGGAAAAATGTATAATACTGAGACGGCAAAGGCGCTTGCAACATCTCGTCATGGATCGCCAAGAGATTTTAGCTACTATGAAGAGACTTTATATAGAAAGAAAACTGGTGAATATTTCCTGTATGGAACCGGTGGTCCTGCAAGTCCATATTCACAGAGTTGTGGACAAAACAGTTGGACTGGTGGTGATGGATTTGAGCCATTAACGGAAAATGCAGTGTATAAATGGGCGGAGAGAAATATTTCAGCAGATGAATACTGCGAACTTTTTGGAGAACCGGAAGAGTAGGAGGTGGATATTATGAAAAAATATGGAATCGTATTAAAAGAAAAACATTTTGCAGACGGTCTGACGGCGAATGAGATTATGGAACTGTTAGATATGTTTGATGGAAATACAGAAGTTTTTCCAATCGAGCTCGAGGCGAGATATCAGGAATCTTCCGCCATGGGATTCATTACAACAGATGCAGCAGAAGAAATGGATTTCGATTATGAGTCTTCTGGGTTACACGATTTTATTGCTGTAATTTTGGATGATATGAAAAATGAAAATGCTGATCACGAATACGAGTTTCGTGGCGTAAAAATCTATATGGACAGATAGAAGGTATACGTATGGTAGCAACAGGAAAACGGAACGAATTTACGGTTGGCGATCTTCTTAGCAAGATCGCTGACAATTAACGGAGGCAATTTTATGTATAAAGCTGTAAATATTAAATGGGATACGGACGGAGACACAGAGGTATTACGGAGTTTGCCAACGGAAATGATTATCCCAGATGAATTGGCAGAATATTATAGTGCAGACAGAGAGTGTGCAACGGAAGAGATTTCTGATTGGCTGTCTGAAGAAACTGGATTCTGTCATAGTGGATTTGAGATTGTAAAAGAAGTTACAAAGGAATCTGTTGAGGAAGAGTTGTTTAATTTCTTGACGAGTAAAATGGAAACAGGTGATGCTCCTGAAATTGAAAGAGTTAGAGTGTTCAAAGACAATTTAGTGACAGTAGACAACGGAATCATCATTGATTGCGTTCGTGGAAAGCAAGTTAGATTGATTATTCAAGTAGATTAGGGAGAGATGAGATATGTATAAATGCGGAAATTATGTACGGCCAGAATCAGATGATTGTAGTTATAAGGATGATAGATGTTGTTACTACTGTAATAAGAAATGGGACTGTAAAGCAAAAGCAAAATGTGAATTTGATTGTTGGGATGATGACGATGATAACAAAGATGATGTAGATGCTTATTGGGAAGATGACAAGGAGTGATGAGATATGAAACTTACAGAGGAAACCGTAATTAAGAAATATAGAGAAAATGATATTCTCATTAAAACAATTAAACAATTTTACTATGATACAGAAGAAGAAAAAGCTGAACACTGTAAGGAAATGGAGCGTGACGGCTATAATGATAGTGGTCAGGTAAAAAAGAATCTTGGAACAATCATGAAACCTGAACATGTATGGTTTGGAAGCTATTATAAACTTGAAGTTAAATAAACTTGAAACAAGAGTTTCATACGGAGGTATAAAATGTCAAAATTAACATGGAAAATTATTCATGAATCTGATGATGAATACGGAGATCCTACACAATGGTATACGGAAATTAATCATCCAAAATACGGAAAGTATTGTTGGATTAACGATATGTATGATTATTTCACGGTAGAAGTTGATTATGATTATGGAGGTTTTACAGAACTTGCTAGATGCAAATCGCTTGCCAGTGCAAAAAGATGGGTTGCAACATATTTGATGAAACGATGATTTCAGGAATGGAGGAAATATTATGAAACGTGATTTAGTAGATGAATTATATAAAACGGCATATAAACGATATAGAGAAAAATATCTAAATAAAGATTTTGCATCTATTCCACATTTTTTAGATTCACTTTGGTTTAGCATTGAAGGTGAACTTAATAGAAATGGATATGATGCTGCAAGAAAATATGTCGAAGAATCAGACTTAATTGTATTAAAGTAAATGAAACGTAGATTTACTTAGAAAGTGAGGAAAAACAATATGGATAAATTAGAACAAGCAATGCAAAGTGAAGACTTTTGGGTTGAACTTGCAGATACATCATTTGGTGAGGTCGTACTTCATGGTAAAAATACGAACAGTATTGCCGACAATGAGTATTATGAGGTATCAAGCGAGATTGATACTTTAAAATGGTGATTATGGAAAGGAGAAAAAGTAAATGTATGAAGAATATTACAGATTATGCAAAGAATGTGAGTATCTATATCACTGTTTTGCAAGAGAACACGTAGAAAAGATAAGAAAAAATAATACAGAAGATATGTATTTGCGTCCTGATGTTTGTTTAAATTTTTATCCAGAGAGAAAAGAGTAAGAAAGAAGAGAATAAATGAATAGAACAGAATTATTTTAATGAAACGGAAATTTCAAAATGGTAAAAGGAGTAAAAAAATGACATTTCAAGAAGCACATAAAAATGGTAAAGGTGGATTAGTAGCAAGAAGAAACTTATCAGAAGAAATGCTAAAAATTCGATTATCCAATTACTTTTCAGACGAAGAGATAAAAGGTATTATTTTAGCGTCATCGTGTTGTGATTGTTGGACAGATGGATGTATCGCAATTGTGCAAATTGATAGCGGAAAATTTATTGCAATTGCTGATGGAAATTATATGAAACTAATCGAACCTTAAAACACAATGAACAGCACATTTCAATGAGGAGAAAATCATGAATATTATAAAGAATTGGTTTAAAGATAATGGCTATGAAATTGATGAATATAAAACCACACTACAAGCGAAAACAGATACAATCTTATTCATGGTTGTAGAACCACACAACGGAACAAATGGAAAATGGATGTTACGAGTAGCTGCGTTGGTATCTTTTGACAGATGGGCGAATTCGACAGCCGTTGAGGAATTCTTTGATACGGAAACAGGACTATGTAATTATTTGAAAAACAATCAGCTTTACATCTACAAAGATGTGTTGAGAAGTTTGTCGGAAGAATATGAGGAAATGTATAGAGTTAATTATGAAGATTGTTCGGAGGTTGATGATATGAATGATAGATATTTTGATGAAAGAGTAAAACATAACAGGATTGGGAATTTGGGTTTTGAGTTAGTAAATACGCAACGCAAATTAGTTTGTCAGGAATATGAAACAGAAAAATTAAGAATAAAAGCAGCAATGTATCATGCATTTTTCTTTCACAACTCTGATTTGGCGAAAAGATTACGTGATCAAAACGAGGAAAATGATAACGCATTAATAGGAGAATTTGATGGATTTAGTTATGCAAGTCGGAGAAGAGATGCAATATTTAGAAGTCTTGAAGATATGTGTGTAGATGGATTATTAACAGAAAAAGAATACAGAGAATGTACGAACGTATGAAAACCGAATTTGATTGGTTTAGAAAGGTAGGGAAAATATTGGAAAGGGAATGAGTTTGGAAGAGTTTAGAACGGCTTTGTCAAGCAATGCGACTATTGAAAATGAGAAATTAAAAGCCGAATTAAAAACGCTAAAAGAAAAATCGGAAACTGAAATAGCTGAACTGAAAGGAAAAAGTGAACAGTATGAACAATGGTGTAAACAATTGTGAAAAAGATGTTTTGTTCAGACCTGTGGAATTATACGTGTGAGTTGTAACGTTGAATGTTGTGACTATGCATTAACACAGGATGATTGGGATGCAATTACAATATATATGCAGAAAAACAAATTACCACGAACACCAGAAACATATGAAAAAGTAATAAAATTTATATGCGATAGAAGAAAAAACAAACATTGAATTTCGCATTTCAGGAGGAATTTATATGGATAAAAAGACAGAACAGGAATGTTATTTGGTACGACATGAATATACAGATGAATTTGGATCATATGAAAAGGAAAATATTGCAATTTACGCTACGGAAAAATTAGCACAGAGAATGGTAGACAAGCTAAATTCAGAGAAAGCGCCAGATGGAGATCCAGGCTATGATCCGGTAGAAGATTATTTCTACGAACCATATATAATTCATACGGAAATGTAGGAATAAGATATATACTTTTGAATTTACATATGATGAAGATGTCGATGGTTTTGGATCTATTCGGTTTTGTGCCGAAAGTCAGACCGAGGCAGAAGAGTTATTCCATGAATGGAACCATGAAAACGGATATGATAGTAACATTGGAGAAGATTATTATGTGGAAATTGTATACGATGAAAGCGATGCAAGAGAGTACGGAGATAATTATTTGGTTAAATTGGAGGATTGATCATGGAAAAAGAATTAAAGGCAGAAGTGATTATTACTTTACAGGGACGTGAAGATGAATCAGATAAAGAATTATTAAAGAGATTCGATGATGTATTAGAAGATTCGTTGTGCTATTTAGTAGATCATCGGTTTGAGTATACAGTAAAGAAAAAAGAGATTATTAAAGAATGTTAAAAGCAAGGTTTCATAAGGTGATTTTATGGAAGTTTTCGCAAAATTCAAAAATGAAATAAACAGAGTAATTATTGAAATTCCAATGGGATATGAAAAAGAGAATGATCTCATGGGACTCAATAGACGAATTGACGCATACGATAAGTTGGCAAACTTAATGGGCGAGAAGTACGTAGGTGAATGCATTCTCCTTAATGAATGGGATGAGAAAGAAGATAAAGCAGACGGTATCTGGTCGAAATAAAGTTTTCAGAGGGAAATATATGAACAAGAAAAAATTAATGCATATTCTCATGAGGTCATTAAAAGAAAATTGGTGCTCAGTAAACATTAATAAAAATGGAAAAGTAACCGCATGGACTGATAGTGAAATTGCAGCTAACGCATTAACAGAAATTCTTTATGATATCGGATTGGAAGAATATCATGATCCAGACGCAAAAAATCCAGACTATCGCAGAGATGATATAGTCATTAATGGTTGCTGGCGAGCCAGTTTTGATGAATTATAAAATTAATAAAAAACAGAGAATCAAAGAGTGTAGGGAAACCGGCACTCTTATTTTTATGCAAAAAATGGAGGAAAATATGGGAGTAGCAAGAGATTTGGTAGAAGAATTGAAAGCATCATTCAGAGAGAAAGATGTGTGGAGTATGGCTGATTGCGAGAAATTATGTTGGCTGGCCGGTATGGAAGATGAATGGAAACGAGCTGACGGAGAGAACTTTGAAGCAGTTTTGTACAAGGCAGCTAACAAACTTGGTGTTGAAATTTAAGGAGTGGTGATATGGAAGATAATGGAGCAGTAGCAGTTTTAATTGGACTTTTTGTTTTGAGCTTGTTAATGGACATTTGTCCACTTATTACACTTGGAATGATTATTTACGCAGTGATCGGCTGCTTTAAGGGGTGACGGAAAATGATTCTAACGAACTTTCAAAAGGTTTGTATTGTTGGGTATTTTTTATTGTGGCTTATGTGTCCAGAATTATTGTTTGGAATACTTATTGTGGCAGTTGTGTTGAAGTTTTTGTTAGGATAAGGAGATTTTATGAAAATATTTTTATTATTGACATTTGTTTGTTTTGTTCTTTTTGCTCCAATTGAAACACTCATAGAAGTAATACCTGGATTAAGTATTGTTGCTATTATTGTGACAGAAATGAGTAGAAATTAAAGTGAGGTGATTGTATGTATAAAAAATTAGATGTGTATGTAAATGGAAAATATGAGTTTTCGACTAACCGGTATAGAACACCAAGCGAATTATGGAATCACATTAGGGCGATTAAGCATCTGGAAATTGCTTCGGTCCCGAATGCGAGGTATTTGACAGTGAACGACTATGACGTAATTGTGATCAGAAAAGGAGAATGGAAATGAAAATTAGACGTGGAAATAGAGAATATGTATTAACAAGTAATGAGCTATATGAAGCCCATAGAGAATTTGTGATCAATTTCATGAGAGAGGAATTAGATGCTCAGTATGATGTACCGGCTCCATATGCAATCGAATATGCTGAAAAGGCGTATGAACGGTATGCCGAGGGAAACGGCAAGACTGAATATGAGTGCATCGAGTGGGCAGCAAGAAAATACAAAGAGAAATACGGAGAGGTGGCATAAATATGAAATACCATGGATATGTGTGGGTACAGGTATATAAAGATACAACGCCATTTGATAATGGCGGAGATGATAATCTGCTGGATGTTCAGGTAAAGGAAAGTGTATTACATAAATATATGGAGAAAAATGGGTTGGACGATGAGTGGCTGGAAACATACACGGCTGATGACACAATGGATTTTTATGAGTTTGCGAAAAACGATATTGTCGATACGCAGCCGGTAGGATGGTAAAGGAGAAATGCCATGGAATTATATTTAGTTACGTTTAGAGATTATGGAACGCAGTTTATTGTGAATGACCATTCAGAAGAAAGGGCTATCGAGTTGGCAGCCGAAGCGAATAAAACACTTGGAGAAATTGAAGGTCTCAACTTGGAAGATAAAACATTGTACAATTGCGAAAAAATCGATTTTTCTTTATTAAGTGAACTAATTAGGAGAGAAGACTATTATGGAGCGACGGAAAATGTAATAATTTTTGACTAATGAAAATTTTATTTCGGGAGGAAAAGTGTGGCAATTATAAAAAGATACTATGTAATTCAAAGTAAGGATGGTTATTTTAAACCAGATAATTGGTCTGGAGGGTATCCGGAGTTTATTGATGATTTTGAAAATTGCGAAAGATACAGTTCTGAAGAATTAGCCAATAAATTTTTAAAATCAAAATATGTAGCAGAGCAATTTAAAGAAGAGTTTAAGGAAGCAAGAGTAAGGAAGATTACAGTAACTGTAGAGTAATTTTAGGAGGAAAGAAAAACTATGATGATCTATTTTTACGATAAAAAAGACAATCTATTAGCGTCTTTAGAGGCGGATGCGCGACCAGTTGTTGGAGACGGAATTGTTATTGATGGAAAAGAGTACGGAGTTGTTAAGGTAACATGGTATTTAGAGAAAGCACCGGCTCGATCAGGATTAAAAATTACGCTTCATGAGAGATGATGAAACACATGTTTCAGAGGAGGAAATTGCTATGATGAACATAGAAAAATATACAGAAACTGTAGTAGAAATGACATCTGTTTTCTGGCAGATGGTCGCTAAAAAGGAAATTGAGGTTCCGGAAGACAGCCGTGATATCTGGAATACAATTGAACAGATGGCCAAAGAATATGAAGAGAAGCATCAAGACACAGATTGGAACGATGTTAATGCAGAAGACTACTATGATTCAATCGAGGAATTCTGTTATTCTAAATTTCCAAAATATTTTGGAACGGAAGATCATGGAGTAGAGCGATTAGATACAATTGGCAGTTTGATCGACACCGTAGAGGATTTTCTTACGGAAAAGGGAATTGCATCGGAAACGGAGGCGTTTATTCATGGACGAGATTATGATTATATTGCCGATCAGTTTGCAATGATTCTAAAAGAAGGAAATCTGAATGAGTAAATACGAAATGAGCGTCGCCTGTCTCCTTGGTGGCTTACGGTATTTTATCGTGGAGGCAGACAGCGCGGAAAAAGCAAAAAGAAAAACGATGATGGAGCCGTGGATCCTACGGAATCATAATTTATTAAACCTTAGCTCTTTACGGGTTGTCAAGAAGATAAGAGAGCCAATAGACTCAGTTGTTAGACAAAAGGAAATGTGGTAAGATAATAGGAGACAAAATGAACCGAAATCGAAAAGAGAAAATAAAAACGATTTACGATGAGTTACGTCGTTGTCTTGGTGAGTTAAACGAAATCCACGACGAGGAAGAGGAGTACCATGATAATATTCCTGAGAATCTTCAGGGATCAGAAAGGGCAGAAGCGTCGGAAGAGGCGATAGAGAGCCTGGACAATGCGGCTGAGAGCATCTCAGAAGCTTGTGATTATTTAGAGGAAATTATATAAGGAGGTTCGAGTATGTGGTTAATGAATTTGTTATTTGGAACAGCGACAGTGATTAGCGCAGCGAAGTGTGGCGCAGAGAATGTGCAGTGTAAAAAAGATGTTCAACACTTACCAGATGGGACTCCTTATTATTATGACAGAAAAGGTAGACGGTATTTAATGAATGGCACACCAATTTGTGGAGGCGGTGGAGATGTACTTACCGATCCTAAAGGAAATGTGATTTGGTCAAGAACTGACCAATGGAACACAGAGGCTGCAAATAAGATTCCTGCTGGTCAGTATCGTTATTGCGCACAGTATTGTGACAGAAGCATAAATCCAGTAACAACTAACTTAGATACGGGAGAGCGTATTGCTCAGATCGAACGAAAAATCAAAAATGGAAAAACAGAATGTAGAAAATGGCGCTGGTATGATATCTATCGAGATATTTATCCAGGAAGAGATCTGACCTATACTTGCAAAGTCCTTCCTAATTCTGTTAAAGATGGAGATCCTGGTATTGTAATCAGTGAGGAAGAATTTGAGGCAATCAAGAACTGCCCTGGAGTCAGAAGCAGTATCACATATCACTCCTGTTGGGATGATAAGGATTATTATAGAACGCATAGACGATGAAAGATTGTTTTCATGAGTAAAAAGAGGAAAAGGTGAATACAAATGGATTTGAACAATATTAGTAAATATATGAGTTTAATTCTAAGACACAAACCAGATGTCATTGGAATTGAGCTTGATGAGCATGGGTGGGCGAATGTAGATGACTTGATAGGTGGAATTGAAAAAGACAATCATGGATTTGATTTTGAATTGTTGGAAAAAATTGTAAAGACAGATAACAAACAGCGTTATTCTTTCAATGATGACAAGACATTAATTCGTGCCAATCAAGGACATTCTATTCCAGTGGATGTAGAATTAGAAGAAAAACGGCCGCCAGAATTTTTATATCACGGAACTGGTGAGAAATATGTTGAGTCTATTGATAAGATCGGATTGATTCCAAAGAGCCGTTTGTATGTTCATCTCTCAAAAGATATAGTTACGGCAGAACAGGTTGGAAAGAGGCATGGGAAGGAAGTTGTATATCAGGTAAACGCAGGTCAGATGTATAGGGATGGATATAAGTTCTTTTTATCCGTAAATAATGTCTGGCTTACAAAAGAAGTTCCGGTAAAATATTTAGAACGATAGGATGGTGATTCACTATGATAAAAGTATCAGGTAAATCAGGGAAATCAATAATTGCGGAAGCAATTCAGAAATATAATGGGGCAGTAATTTATTCGTATTATAACGAACTATTACCGTTTGAAAATAGTTATCATGTCGATTCCGGTAAATATTCCTTTAATGAGTTTCGTGAGAGAATAATGGCTGATATTAAAGAAGAGGTAGAAAAAAATGAGGGGTCGTTATTAAACATGGTAATCATTTATACAAATCTTTTAGATATTTCGGAAATCGGTACTTTATATGCATATGCCGAAAGACTTGAAAAGGTTGAAAAATTGGTTGGTACGGTAGTAGTAATGACACAATAAAATGTTTTTTATAAAAAGAAGGTGGGAATGTGAAAATAATTGATAGTTTTATAGACTAAGGCGAGGATACCGTGCCTTTAGGCATGGGATGAATTGTCACTAAAAGAGAATAAAATGTAAAAAAATAAACTGGTAACTAAAGGACGAAAGAAATTTCGTTCTTTTTTAATTTAAATATATTTATCTTTGAAGAGCGAAATTCCTTTCGCTCTTTTTCTTTTGCCTAAAACGGAGAATAACCATTAGAGAGGAGAGATTTTATGGCATTGGCAGTTGTAAAAAATGAAAAAAAGGACGTAATCCAGCTTAAGGTTGTAAACGGAACCGGCTGGTTCACAAAGAATGGACTATGGATCCCGAACCCTCAGTCAGAAGAGCGTTGGGTTGATCCGATCAGGGATAAGGCTGATGTGGAGCGCTGCATTGAATACCTGAAGCTCAAAGACAGGATGGCATATAAAAAGAACGAGGAATTTACATCGAAGCGAAACCTAATGCTGTTCATCGTAGGAATCAACATCGGATTACGAGTGTCTGATTTGTCTGCACTCAAGTGGTCAAACTTTTTCGAGAAGGACATGGAGACGTTCGTAGATGCTAGAAATAAGAAGGAAAAGAAAACCGGAAAGAAAAAACTGGTGATTCCAAACGAGTCGATTCAGAACGTAATCACATGGTACTTAAGCGAAACCGGAATCCGGCCGGAATACGATGCACCGGTGTTTATCTCGTATAATACCGGAAAGGCAATCGGGCGCGATCCTGTGACAAATATGATGAAGGACCTGCAGTATCATCTGGAGCTCAAAGGAAGTTATAACACACATAGCTTGCGGAAAACCAATGCGTATCAGAAATATATGATGTTGGTTGAGGCTGGAGATCCATTGGCTTTGCCAAAAATTCAGCACAGTTTAAATCATCGGAATACAAGTGAAACACTTAGATATTTAGGACTGACAAGAGACGATGATATTAAAGATCAGTTTGCATTAGACGATTGGTGGAATATGTAAAGGACGGTTATTCACCGTCCTTATCTGGTAATATCTCAACGACATCTTCGATATGGCAATTAAGATATTTACAAATTCTTTCGATTACTTCCATTGACACATACTCGCCTTTTGATAGCTTCGACATAACATTGGGACTAAGAGAAACGCCATTTTTTAATTGTGTTTTTGACATGTCCCGTTCAAGGAGTAATCTAAATAATGGTTTATAGCTTAACATACGAATACCTCCGCTATTCATATTTTAACATAAACTATTGAAGTGTCAACAAAAACTTGGCAAATGTGAAGGTTTGCTATTGACATATAATCTTTGATGTGCTATATTAACTATACAAACAGAGATAAAAGCTATTCAAAAGGATAGCAAAAATATCAAAAGAGGGAGGAAGTGAGAATATGGAAATGGAGCTTAAAAAATACGATATTGTGATAGCAGACTTTGGCGAAGATGAATTTGCTGGCGAACAGGCCGGTGTTCGTCCATGTGTTATTATTCAAAATAACACAGGAAATAAACATAGCTGCACAACAATCGTGATGGCGCTTACAACCAAAATTAAAAAGCTCAGACAGCCTACTCACTTCCTGCTGATTCCCGGAAGCGATAATGGGTTGCGACAGGAGTCGATGGTTCTTGGCGAATGTATAAGACAGATTTCGAAAGAAAGAATCATTGGTAAAATCGGTTCTGTTGAGAATACAGATGACAGATCAGAAATCAAGCGCGTCTACGACGCGAACTTCGGGGAGGATTAAAAGTGGATACGTATATTAAGATGTCAGCAAAAGAAGCAATGGAAATTCTTGGAGAGGATTGCACTGTATTGGTATCAGTACAGGATCTTTCTATGAAAAATAGTGTTGTGAAATTTTCCAAGAAAAAAGGAAAAGATTGTCGTAACTTCATTGATGAGGCAAAATTAATTGCAAAGATCGAATGCGAACTCCGGGTATTTAGCGAAAAGCAGCCAGACCCGATAGACTTTGAGCCAAGAGGATTCCTAAGAACGGTACTCTTAAGAGGTGAATTGTCAAAATAATAACACGAACAAATGTTCGAAAAAACTATTGACAGAACAAGCGTTCGGGTATATAGTAAATATTGCCAGAAGGAAATAGGCAAATAAACCAAAAGAGCCTCTACACTGGGTTGCCGCCCATTGTGTAAAAGGCTCTTAGGTGCAAAGCGGTCACCACAACTGCCATTGCGATATCATTATACATATTTTTTTTGAAAATCGCAAGGCATATCGCCAACTATTTCCAATTATTACCAATTTAATAGAGAAAAATATATTGGGCTATCGCCAAAACGGTTAAGGCACAGCACTTTGACTGCTGTATTATCGGTTCGAATCCGATTAGCCCAGTGCGCTCGAACTATGTTCGGGTGTCCTAGCGGTCGGCGTTAGGTTACATAAGTAGAGTACAAGCTACTCTATGTGTGTTTAGTGCGCGCAAAATACATTCACTTGTACAGTTTTGTCCACTAACGGATGTACCCGCCATCGATTCCCGTCAGTCTCGGTGGTGGTAAAGCTCCAATGGCGGAACGGAAGACGCAGTGGACTCAAAATCCACCGATTTATTCGTGTGAGTTCAAATCTCACTTGGAGCATTCCTTTTTGGAGAATAAATAAGCGAAGGGAGATTGAGAAATGTATATTTTATCAGACGGAAAAAATTACGTGATGGAAAATGAGCTGAAGATCGGAGAGTATATGCCGACTACATATGCGGTCAAAGCAAAGAAATTCACCTACAAACAGGCGAAGTCGTTTCTAAGTAGACCAGGGAAACGGTATAGCTGGGTGAGGTCCTATCAGATGATCGACGATGGATCAGGAGAAAAACCCGATCAGCCGTTTACTTACAAAGGGAACGCTGGTGCTTATATCGGAAAGAATGATGTTGAGTTCGATGAAAGCATTCTCGACAAGATCTATGAGGAGTCTCACAATATTTTAGGATTAGCCGGTTGGGATTCCGGACAGCTTAATACATATATGAATCTGTTGAGTGCAGCGTTAGGAAAATATGATAGTGCCGAATCGGATATTGTCCATGCACTTCAAACTTACAAAGACAGATACAAAAAGAAGCCACAGGCACATAAGATGGCAAAGATTGGCTATATCTTAGAAGAGGTGCGAGACAAACATAAACGGATTAAGGAATGCATTCGGTATGTTCAGGTGATGCAGGACGGAATTAAGTATCAATACAGCATCGGAAAATTGAAGGAAGAGTTATCAAAAGCATCCAACTCTGAGTACAAAGGGAGAACAGAATACTATAAGACAGTATTAGATATACTCGGAGGTTGAGATGAGCTTAGAAGAATATAACGAAAAGGTACTGAAAATGCATTGGTCACCCGAACAACTGGAATTGGCGGAAGAATATTGTCGGAACGATATGTCGAAGCTAAAGGCAACATGTTATCCAATCTTTACGGAAATTGTTGGTGGGATAGATAAGTGGGAATATGATGATCTCTATTCTTGGGGATTACATGTTTTATGCGAAAGCATTGATAAGTATAAAAGTGATCAGAACTGCAAGTTTCATACATATTTAGTCCATAATCTTGAACTGAGATATTATACATACTTGCGCAATAAAAACAGAGACAAGCGTTCAAATATTCAGGAAGACAAGGATGGCAATAAAGTCTTCCTGAAGAACGAATCTTTTGATTTGGTAAAGCAGAATGGACAAGCATTAGGGGAATGCCTGGACTCAGGCAGTAAGATTGATGATAGCCTCGAAGAATGCTTCAATTCTCTTTATATGTCGGAAAATGTAGAAGAATATCTACAAAGATTATCACGGAAACAACGACAGATTGTATTATTGTTAGCAAACGGATATGACCGTAAAGCAATTATGTCACAGTTACGGATAAACGCAAACGAGTACAAGGAGCATATGGCTTGGATCCGCTCTGATTGTAACACAAGATTCTTATATAAGAAAAGAAAGGGAGATTAATTATGAAGAGAAAGGTAATTGAATATTACGGGTACTTTTACACCACTTGTCCGGATTGAGGAAACCATTGTTC